>OGNF01003039.1_pt1 | contig 11734 bp, 13 predicted proteins | sample 1573321 | NCBI WGS metagenome assembly OGNF01 (sample SAMEA2581911, study PRJEB24529) | metagenome | biome: Human gut stool | place: China | collected 2011
ATAATAGAAAGAAAGTATTCATTATGAGTGAAATGAGGTAGAAAAATGGCTCACGAGATGATAATAGTTCTCGATTTCGGCGGTCAGTATAATCAGCTTATCGCACGACGCGTCAGAGAGTGCGGCGTTTACTGTGAAGTAAAGTCATACAAAACTCCGATCGACGAAATAAAGGCAAAAAATCCAAAGGGCATTATCTTTACAGGCGGTCCGAACAGCGTTTATGACGAAAATTCGCCGCATATCGGCAAGGAAATATTTGAACTCGGCGTTCCCGTGCTCGGAATTTGCTACGGCTGCCAGCTTATGGCTTATACGCTCGGCGGAAAGGTTTCTTCCTGCGTGACTTCCGAATACGGCAAGACCGAAACTATCTATGACAACAGCAGTCTGCTTTTCAACGGGCTTCCCGAAAAGGCAGTTTCGTGGATGAGCCACACGGATTTCGTTTCCGAAATTCCCGAGGGCTTCAAGGTAACGGCTCACACCGCTGACTGTCCCGCTGCGGCCTATGAAAATGCGGAAAAGAAGCTCTATGCGGTTCAGTTCCACCCTGAAGTAAACCATACCGAAAACGGCTGCAAGATGATAGACAGCTTCGTTAAGAACGTCTGCGGCTGCGTCGGCGACTGGACAATGGGCAACTACGCAAAGACAGCTATCGAAGATATCAGAAACAGAGTCGGCAACGGCAAAGTTCTTCTCGCTCTCTCGGGTGGTGTTGACTCGTCCGTTCTCGCGGCTCTTCTCTCAAAGGCTGTCGGAAACCAGCTCACCTGTATCTTTGTTGACCACGGCTTTATGCGTAAGAACGAGGGTAACGAGGTCGAAGCTGCATTTGCAGACTGGGATATCAATTTTGTAAGAGTAAATGCAAAGGAACGCTTTATGTCAAAGCTCCGCGGAGTTTCCGATCCCGAAACAAAGCGCAAGACTATCGGCGAAGAGTTCATTCGTGTATTTGAAGCCGAAGCAAAGAAGATCGGCAAGGTAGACTATCTCGCTCAGGGCACTATCTATCCCGACATCATCGAAAGCGGCACGGGTGACGCTGCCGTGATCAAATCGCACCATAACGTAGGCGGACTTCCTGACTATGTTGATTTCAAGGAGATAATCGAACCGCTCCGCCTCCTTTTCAAGGACGAAGTAAGAGCGCTCGGACGTGAGCTCGGACTTTCCGATGTCCTCGTAAACCGTCAGCCGTTCCCGGGTCCCGGACTTGCTATCAGGATCATCGGCGAGATCACCGATGAAAAGCTTGAGATCCTTCAGGACGCAGACTGGATATTCCGTGAGGAGATCGCAAAAGCAGGACTTGATAAGTCAATCAACCAGTTCTTCGCCGTTCTCACGAACAACCGCTCCGTAGGCGTAATGGGCGACGGAAGGACCTACGATTACACCCTTGCTCTTCGTGCAGTTGAAACCACCGACTTTATGACAGCGGAATTCTCGAGGATACCTTACGAAGTTCTCGCTGTATGCTCGAGCAGGATAGTAAACGAGGTCAAGTCCATCAACAGAGTTGTGTACGATGTGACCACAAAGCCGCCGGCTACTATTGAGTGGGAATAACCTCCAAGCTTCAATAAACTACTATTATGATCAAGAGCCGTTGCGATTGCAGCGGCTCTTTTGTTATGCATTTTTATTTATGTTTAGTATTATCCAAAATTAAACGGTGTTTAATACTAAACACCAATAAAATACAAGAAAAAATCTGCGCCGAAATCCTATATATGCGAGATTATCGGCTTGATTTTTTCCAAATTTTAAATGGTGTTTAGTATAAAATTATTATTCAACAGATACAGCAACATCACCGATAGTTACGGAAACAACTTTATCAACGGGGATAACACAGCGGAACTGGGCATTGTAGCTTATATCATAACCGCCGTCGGAGCTTGACGAGCAATTGAAGCCCGATGTTTCACATACTTTGCCGCCAATATCGGACGAAGCTTTTCCGTCATATTTCCATTGCCTTTTGTCAATATAAAGACAGCTTCCGTCGGAAAGGTCGATCCTGATATCGGGCGAATCCGTGAGCTTTTGGAAGCTTTCATAGCTGCCGCAGTGACCCTTGAACGATAAGCAGAGCGGAGAAAGGCTGATGTCATTAAGCTGAATTTCCGCCTTTTCTCCCGTGTATGTCGTAAAGACTGACGTGCGGTCGGCATTGATGTGTTTTGACTGTGCCTGCGGCATATCAATTATATTGAAAGAAAATTCAGCACTGTCCGAACTGTCGGCAGAAACGGGATCTTCAAAAAGCGTGATTGCCACGGACGAACCGCCCTGCAGCTCCGAATCGGTGCAAACGCTGAAAGCCGCATCGGCACTTCCGTCCTCATTTTCGTTCAGAAAAATAACGGCTGTTTGCCGTGAAGCATCTGTATTACCGTTTATGATAACGTCTGCTTCAAGTATCAGTTCATTCTCGGTTATTTTTTCTCCGTTTTTTCCGCTGATGTGCATTTCGCCGCAGAGTATCGTTCCGTCACATATCATTTCGCCGAAAGAAATGTCATAAGGGAAGTTCTCATCGGAACGGACGGATTTAAATGCCGTAGCTTTAACGGTATAATCCGAACGGTTATCCGAAATGACCGATGAGGTGTTTCCGAAAAGTCTGTTCAGCCAGCCCGACTGAGCCGCATAAACCGTTGTTCCGCCCATGATAAGCACAGCGCAGGCAGCGGCCGCAATGTGTTTGATATATATAGGTCGGGCGTTTTTAGCGATCCTTTTTTTTGCCATAGATACTATATCCTTTTCGGCTGTGACTGACCTTAACGCAGCCTTGTATTCGTTCATATATTTATCCATTGCAGTTTCTCCTTTCAAGCTCGTCTTTTAAAAGCTTTCTTGCCCGTTGAAGTCTGGTTGTGACTGCCGACTCCGATATGCCGAGCGTTTTTGCAGTTTCGGAAACGCTCATATCGTCAAAATAATACAGCAGTATGACCGAGCGGTATTTTACATCTAAACTTCCGACCGCATCGAAAATCTCGCTCTGTTCGGGATATTCAAATTCCGTGCAGCCTGCATTTTCTTCCGTGAGTTCCTCATCGGACAGCCGTTTTCTTCTTCGCAGCAGCATAAAGCTTTCGTTCATAACAACACGGATAAGCCAAGCCTTAACGTGTTCATCGTCACGGAACGGAAGCGTTCTTATCAGCAGCTTGTATATGGCGTTTTCGGCAGCGTCCTCAGCGTCCTGCTTGTTTTTCAGTATAACAAGCGCATGGGCATACAGCTTATCCGTATATTCCCGTGCGATCTGTTCAAATTTGCTCTTGTCGGTTATATCATCACCCTCTATTTGGAAACTTATGAAAAACGTTTTTCATATATTACAATGGATAAGGAAACTGCTTTGTCACAAAAAATTTGTTTTTTTACGGAAATATACAAATAGGCGTTCTGTTTTTTGAACAGATCAAACAATGAAATTATAAACTCTGCAAATGAAAAATGGATGCTCCGCATAGCAAGAGCATCCATTTTCTGTGTGTTTCTTATATAATGTCAAATTTCGATTGGCTTATCCCAGTTCTCGAAGAGCCTTTATCCTGCTGAAAACAGCGCAGACAATAACGCCTGCAATGCCTATTACGAAGAAGAGAAGTGCCGCGCCCGAGCCTTTTTCTGTGCCGAAAATATTCAGCAGAAGCGTGTTTTCCGTGCCTGCCATAAATGGTTCAAATACGCTGTCGACCAGAAATCCACCGAGAAAATATCCGACAGGAATGGAGAAAAACTGGAGCGTATTGCGCACGGAATAGACGCGTCCGAGCATTTCTTTCGGAACTGTGCTGCGGAAGATAACGTCATAGTTCGCGCTCATGAGCGGAATGAACAGCCAGCCGAGAACAGCGCCGATGCACCATGCTATCGTGTTGTTCCCGAATGCGAGCAGGAAATTTTCCGTACTCATCGAAACAAGCAGGCAGGCGCATATCGTCTTTGAGCGGCTTTTCGGCTTCGGGAAAACCGTTGCGATAATGCTGCCGACGAGCGTTGCTATGCCTACGCTGCTGCTGACTGCGCCGAGTGCGGCTTCATTGCTTTTGGAGAGGATAAGCGCAGGAAGTGCGGCGTTGTAGATAGATGCGATGAAGTTTATCGCAGAGAGGAAAAGTATCATACAGAGTATGCCCTTGTTCCTGCCGAGGTAGGAAATTCCGCCTTTTGCCGATTGGAGAAGCGTTTCCTTGCTGCTTTCGTTCTGCGGAACTTCGGGTATCTTTATAAAGAAAAGAAGCACCGTAAAAGCGACGGCAAATGTCGCAAGGTCAAAGGCGATGACCGCGTCAAGTCCTGCAAATGAAACTATCGCAGCCGCAAGGACGGGAGTTAGAATTGAAACGAGCGAATTTGAGAAATATCTCACTGCGCTTGTTTTCTGATAGTGCTTTTCGGGCGTGAGAAGCGTCGTAGCAACATCGGAAGCAGGCGACTGAACCGAGTTCATAAGTCCGTTCAGGGTGTTGAGAATGTACAGATGCCATACTTCTAGCGAGTTTGTTTTAAACAGCACGAGAATGCAGACCGTTGTAAGTGCCGCAAAGCTGTCACATACGAGCATTACGGCTTTCTTGTTCCATTTGTCGCTTATCGCACCTGCAAAGATGCTCACAATAACGTATGGCGCATATGAACAGACTGTCAGCAGGGCGGTCGTCAGCGCCGAACCGCTGTCGTTGTAGAGCCATATCACCAGCGCAAAGCCCGTCATCGAACTGCCAAGCGAAGAAAGCGCCTGCGTGAGCCATAAAATAATAAATGTTCTGAGTTCTTTTAATGTATTCATAATACCTTGCTCCTTTAATATAGTGTAGTCAAAGTGCAAGGTATGACGGTCAGATCTGCTTTATGTAAAGCGTGTCAAGTGACCTCTATGCAATCCGTCATTCCTTGCATAGAGCTGTGATAATGCAGAGTTTCATCGAAAGTTTCACCTCTTATTTCTTCGCGATGAAAAACAGTCGCGGCATTTTTAATATGATTTTTCCGTCCGCCTGGACGGGGTAGTTCTTTTTTATCCTATCGAGCAGGTCTGAAAGAAAATCGTTCTTTTCCGCTTCGTCAAGCGCTTCAAGATAAGGGCGCAGACCGCTGCCCTTGTACCAGTCGATAACAGAGCTGTGCGAGGGGACGATGTGATAATACGAAGTGTCCCACATCTCGACTTCGGAAGCCGACTTGCAGAGTATATTATATGTTTCCTCGGGCGAAAGATTGTGAAAATTGTGTATTGCACTAAGCTTTTTCCACTTTCCGTCCGCCACAAGGCTGTACAGTTCGTGATAGAACATCGCATTCTGAACAAGCGGCATCTGAACGGCAAGAACGCCGCCGTCATTAAGCTTTTCAATAAGCTTCGGGAGCAGTTTTTCGTGGTCGGGTATCCAATGCAGGCAAGCGTTTGAGAAGATAAGGTCGAACCTGTCCAATTCTTCAAGTCCGTCGGGAACGAAGCACTTTTTGAACGTCATTTCGGGATAAGAAGCCAAGGCTTTTTCGAGCATATTTTCCGAGCTGTCGATGCCGAGGATATCCGCCTCGGGAAAACGCCTGAAAAGCTGTGCAGTGCAGTTTCCCGAACCGCAGCCGATATCGAGAATCGTTTTCGGCTCGATATGAAGCCGATTTATAAGGTCGATAGAGGGCTGAGTGCGCTCTCTTTCAAATTTATACTAAACACCAATTAAAAACTATAAAAAAATCGAGCATAATCTTGCATATATGGATTATGCGACGATTTTTTGTCTATAGTTTTATTGGTGTTTAGTATCACATTTATATTTCACAGCTGTTCAAACTGTACCTACGCTCAAAGGTTGTTGGCGTGAAATGTATCGGTCAGCAAAAGATGATGTTCAGCCAATTCATACAACGTTGCAGGTCATATATGTTCACTTCATTCGCATATATGACCTGCAAGGATAGTTTTTCTGTATATAAAGAATGGCGCAATTCACAATTTTTAGGTTTACGAAACTGATTTCTCATATTCTGCTTTACCTTTTTTATGTGAATTGCGCCTTTTTAGCTGTTAGTGATTTTGCTGTTGCGGCAAGCTTTATGCGATAGTTTAGGGTATTTCGCTCTCTGCGGAGAGCGACCAAGGGCTTTGCCCTCTGGACACCCACCACCCTTTGAAAAGCGTGGACGTAAACTTTAATTTTGTGCAACTTTTTTCAATAATATACATTTTGGACAAACTGCAGCATTACGCTTTTCTTTTTTCGATGTCGGCTTTAAGCTTTGCAAATACCTCGTCACTGAAATCGTGTTCAAGACGGCAGGCATTTTCGGCTGCCGATCCCTCGTCAACGCCGATGCTGACGAGCCACTCGGTAAGAACGGTATGACGCTCGTAGATGCGCTCCGCCTGCTTCTTGCCGTCCTCGGTGAGGGATATATAACCGTTCTTGTCAACGGTGATGAAGCCGCCGTTTTTCAGCAGACCGACCGCTCTTGAAACGCTCGGCTTTGAAAGCTCCATTTCACGGGCGACATCGACCGAACGGACATCATTGCGCTTGCTCAAAATAAGTATGGTTTCGAGGTAATCTTCCCCCGACCGTCTTAATCTTGCCATTAAAAAGCCTCCTTTTTCAGTGTACAGTTTACAGTTATCAGTTGTCAGTTTGCAATTGTCAAATATCAACTGTTAATTGTCAACTGTAAACTGTCAATTGTTGTGGTGCTTTACGGGCTTTGCCTTGGACTGGTGGAATTTCTGTGCGCTGTAAAGTCCCGTGTAGCCCGAAAGCATATAGCTTATCGCGATAGCGGCTGCGTAAAATGGCAGTCCGTTCATGCCGAAAAGCTCGCAGCTCAGAATTATCGAAGCAAACGGACAATTCGTAACGCCGCAGAAAACTGCGATAAGTCCGACTGCTGCGCCGAATGACGGGTCAAGTCCGATAAGTCCGCCGAAAACGCAGCCGAATGTTGCGCCGACGAAAAAGCTCGGCACGATCTCGCCGCCCTTGAAGCCGCAGCCGAGGGTGAGCGCCGTAAAAAGCATTTTCAGCAGAAATGCCATGGGGTCGGCATTGCCCGTGAACGCACGCTTTATAACGTCCATGCCTGCGCCGTTGTAGTCGGTAGTTCCGAGGAGAACGGTCAGGACGGCTACGATAAGTCCGCCCGCAGCGACACGGAAATAGGGGTTTCTGATATATTTTGCATATAATTCGCCCGATTTATGTATAACGCTGCAAAAAAGTACGCTTACCGCCGCACACGCCATACCGAGGACGATAACGAGGAGCATCTGAACTGCATTTTCCGCAGAAAGGGTCGGAACTCCGCTGACGATGAAGCTTTCAGCCTCCGCGCCGAGTGCCTTTGCGGTCATTGCCGAGGTCACGCCCGATATCATACACGGAACGAGTGCGGAATACTGCGCCGCCGCAACGATAGTGACTTCGACCGCGAAAACCGCCGAAGCAACGGGCGTTCCGAACAGAGCCGCGAAGCCTGCGCTCATACCGCACATTATAAGTATCGAGCCGTCACGCTCGTCCATTTTGAAGAGCTTTTTCAGCGGCGAAACGAGCGCTCCGCCTATCTGGAGAGCCGCTCCCTCACGTCCTGCCGAACCTCCGAAGAGATGCGTGATGAACGTTGCGATGAAGATGAGCGGTGCCTGACGGAATTTTACCTCCGACTCCGCTCTTGCGGCAAGGATTATCGTATTTGTGCCTTTATCATCGGACATTTTCGTGATATTGTAGACGAAAACGAGCAGCAGACCCGCTATCGGCAGTAGAAGCACCATAAAAGGGTGTCCCGTGCGGAAGGTTGTCGCAAAGCTGAGTGCTTTTCCGAAAACCGCACCGACTACGCCCACCGCCAGTCCGACGATAATGGACGGAATGAACCATTTTGCGAATGAGAGCGAAATTCTCCCATAGCTGTTGCCCTTTATCCTTTCAATAAGGGTCAGCTTTTCGGTATTTTCAATTTTTTCTTCCATAAAAACTCCAAAAAACTATGGCACAAAACGTTATTCGGACGTTTTATGCCGAAATAAGGGAAGCCGCCCCTTTAGGACAGCATAAGCAGAAGCTCACGAAGGAGCTTGCAGCAGAGTGCTGTCGAGATGCCGCTCGGGTCATACGGCGGCGAAAGCTCGTTCATATCTGCGCCGACGATGTTAAGACCTTTCATTTTCATAAGCGCAGCCAGAAGCTCGGTGTAACGCGCGCCGCCTGCTTCGGGCGTACCCGTTCCGGGGAACTCGGACGGGTCGAGAACGTCCATATCTATCGTAAGGTAGACATTTTTGCCCTTTAAATCTGCGACCATACTGTCGATGCCGTCAAGGTCAAACGGATTCATTACCGTATGCTCCTTGGCGAAAGCGAACTCGGTGCGCTCGCCGCTTCTTATGCCGTGCTGATAGATATGCTTTTCACCGACAAGCTCATAACAGCGGCGCATTACGCAGGCATGGGAGTTCTTCACTCCGAGATAATCGTCACGGAGATCGGCGTGAGCATCAAACTGGACAATGTAGAGGTCGTCATACTTTTCCTTGACGGCTCTTACCGCGCCGAGCGTTACAAGGTGTTCGCCGCCGAGCATAAACGGCATTTTCCCGTCGGTGAGGATTTCTCCCGTCAGCTCCGTTATCTGATCGAGCGCAAGGTCGGACGAGCCTATGCAAAGCTCGATATCCCCTGCGTCATAGTATGTATAGTCGGTGAGGTCTTTGTCCTGACAGGGCGAATAGGTTTCAATGCCGTAGCTTTCCTGACGGATAGCCTTTGCGCCGAAGCGTGTACCCGGGCGGTAGGAAGTCGTGCTGTCGAACGGTGCGCCGAAAATGACTATCTTCGAGCGGTCATATTCGCCGTCACAAGCGATAAAAGCGTTTCTTTCAGACTGCATTGTCAAGCAGCTCCTTTACATAGTTTGGTATTGCGAATGAGCCTTTGTGAAGCTCGGTGTTGTAGTATCTCGTCTTTATGCCGAGGGCGTTCCACCTGTCGGCATCAAATTCAAGTGGTCTGACTGTCTTGGAAGCGAAGCCGAAAAGCCAGTGTCCCGAGGGATAGGTCGGGATATGCGCCTGATATACACCGCAGATCGGAAAAAGCTCGCGAATACGCTTGTGCGCCCTCTGCATAGCCTTTGCATCGTCGGGATAATAAGGGCTTTCGTGCTGATTTACGAGGATACCGTTCTCGGTAAGAGCATCATAGCAGTTGCCGTAGAATTCGCTCGTGAAAAGACCCTCCCCAGGTCCGAACGGATCGGTGCTGTCAACGATGATAAGGTCGTATTCGTTGTGCTTTCTGCGGACGAAGCGAAGTCCGTCATCGTAGAAAATGTGAACTCTCGGGTCATCGAGCCTGCAGGCAGTCTGCGGAAGATACTGCTTTGAAACCTCAACAACGCGCTCGTCAATTTCGACCATATCGATATGTTCGATGCTCTCGTAACGGGTAAGCTCACGGATAGTTCCGCCGTCGCCTGCACCGATAACGAGGACTTTTTTTATGTCGGGGTTCGATGCCATAGGAACGTGAGTTATCATTTCGTGATAGATGAACTCGTCCTTTTCGGTGAGCATCATAATTCCGTCAAGCGTTAAGAACCTGCCGAATTCGGGCGATTCAAAAACATCGATGCGCTGAAATTCGCTTTGCTCACTGCAAAGCTGTTTGTCTATTCGTATGGACATTTTAACGTCCTTGGTGTGCATTTCGCTGTACCACAATTCCATCAAAATTCTCCTTTCCGTTTGTATGATATTGAAACGGGCGGATATAGAATCCGCCCCTACGGAATTCTGTTTTACAAAATATTTGTATAACTGTTTGGGACGGAAAACCCGCCCCCTACATTAAATTCGGAATGCGGAACTTAACTTAATTCGGAATTCGGAATGCGGAATTCGGAATTATTTATGCTCCGAAAATTTATAAAAAGCCGAAATTCCGCAGGAATTGATAATATTCCATTTAATCACAAAAAATCGTTACATCGGGACGGGAAACCCGTCCCCTACATTGTTCGTTTTATGCGTTCATCGTGCAAAAATAACCGTAACCCGTACCATAAACGGAACAGCGGAGCTAAATTCCGAATTCCTAATTCCGAATTCCGAATTTATTTAAGTACCTTTATCCTCTCCATATTCATATCCTCCGTACCGGTCATTGAACAGCCGCGCTCCTTGGAGTAACGAATGTAATCGAGTATCTCCTCTGTGATAAGCTCACCCGGAGCAACGATAGGTATTCCCGGAGGATAGCACATTACGAACTCGCCGCTTACTCTGCCTGCGCTCTGCTCTATCGGGAGCGAGACCTGCTCACCGTAGAAAGCCTCCTGCGGAGTGAGAACGACCTGCGGATTTATGTATTCGTGGTCGAGCATTCCCGACTTGTCCTTGGAGAAGCGGCGCTTTATCTCGGCGAGTGCCGCAACAAGGCGTTCTATGTCCTTCCACATATCGCCTGCGGAGATGTATGCAAGAATGTTTCCGATATCGCCGAATTCTATCTGGATATCGTAGATGTCACGGAGCTTGTCATATACTTCAATTCCTGCAAGTCCGATGTCACGTGTGTGAACGGAAAGCTTTGTCATATCGAAATCATAGATATCATCGCCGTTTATGAGTGCGTCCGAAAAAGCGCAGTAGCCGCCTATCTTGCCTATCTCCTGACGGGCATAATTCGCCGTTTCAACGACCTTGCGGACGATGTTCTTTCCGTCAAGAGCGAGGTTTCTTCGGGAAATATCAAGTGAGGAAAGGAGCAGATACGATGCGCTCGTTGTCTGCGTGATGTTTATTACGGCGCGGACGTGACCCTCGGTAACTTTGGCGTTTTCGCCTACGAGGAGGAAACTGCTCTGCGTGAGCGAACCGCCCGATTTATGCATCGAAACTGCGGCAAGGTCTGCTCCTGCCGCCATAGCGGAGAGCGGCATACCCTCGCCGAAATAGAAGTGCGTTCCGTGCGCTTCGTCAACAAGTACAGCCATTCCGTGTTCGTGAGCGATACGGACGATACTGCGGAGGTTCGAGCATATTCCGTAATAGGTCGGGTTGTTGACGAGGACGGCTTTTGCATCGGGGTTTGCCTTTATTGCGGCTTCGACATCACGGACGGACATTCCGAGAGGGATACCGAGGCGTTCGTTTACTCCGGGGTTTACATAAACCGGCACTGCGCCGCTGAGGATAAGCGCATTTATTGCGCTTCGGTGGACGTTTCTCGGCATTATTATCTTATCCCCCGATTTGCAGACGGATAAAACCATTGTCTGCACTGCGGAGGTCGTTCCGCCGACCATAAAGAAGCAGTGTCCTGCCCCGAAAGCTTCGGCGGCGAGGGTTTCTGCGTCCTTTATGACGGAAACGGGGTGGATAAGGTTATCGAGCGGCTTCATCGAGTTCACATCGACTTCCATACACGTTTTTCCGAGGAATTCCGTGAGCGCAGGATTGCCCTTACCGTGCTTGTGACCGGGGACATCGAACGGAACTATCCTTGCATCACGGTATCGGAGGAGAGCTTCATATATCGGAGCGTTATGCTGATCCATTTTTATCAACACTTCTTTCAAGTTTTCTTTGTTTATGGCAGTAATGCTAAAAACCAATAAAACTAAAGACAAAAAATCTGCGCAAAAACCATATATCAGAGTTTTTGCTTGATTTTTTGTATAGTTTTTAAATGGTGTTTAGTAT
>OGNF01003040.1_pt1 | contig 11733 bp, 7 predicted proteins | sample 1573321 | NCBI WGS metagenome assembly OGNF01 (sample SAMEA2581911, study PRJEB24529) | metagenome | biome: Human gut stool | place: China | collected 2011
GACTCGAACCGGGGACCCACTGATTAAGAGTCAGTTGCTCTACCAACTGAGCTAATGGTGCATTGAGCAAAAGAATCTGAACAGAGATGTGTTCAGATTCTTTGCATGGCTCCCCAAGCTGTTCTTAAGGCGACCTTAATTGATTTTTCCTCATATTTCAACAATATTGATTTATAAATTTATAGCTAACACTTACGTTTTGAATAGTTTCGGTCGGTGAATTCTGTACCTTTTCGCCAACCTCTATAACGCTTATCAGCGTGTTGAGAATTTCGGGCGTTAATTCCTCTATCTCGGAAAATCTGCCGAGTAGATTCATAAAACTAACCACATCTTCACAACAAACCCTGTTCTTATTAAGCTCTGCTGTCAGCTTCGATTTTCTATCAGTGAATGCTTCTATTCTGTCATTGCACTCTCCTGACATTTCCTCGAACATCTCTGCATTTTTTATGATACCATCATAGTAGTCATTGTAGATTTTCTTGTACTTGGTTTTTTCTTTGATAATCTGCTTTTCAAGGCTTTCAATCTCCGCTTTGATACCCTCGGAATCGGGTATATTTTCATTCAGATTTGCAAGTACCTTTTTCCGAAAAGCCTTTTCATCCGTTTTGCAGTCAGCAAATATCTTCCTTATGTCCGTTAAAACCGATGTACACAAATCATCAAGTTTGATGTTATGCGTGGTGCAGCGTTTTACTCCGCCTTTTAATATTTTACTGTTGGTACATACGAAATACGGACTTTTGTTTGGAGGACAGGCAATTCGCATTGTTGCACCGCAGTCGGCACATTTCAGCAGTCCTCGAAAGATATTTTCGGAACGGTTACCCTTGATTTCTCTCTTTCGGCTGCTAAGTTTTGACTGAACCTCGTCCCACAGCTCCTGTGAAATAATCGGTTCGTGGGCTTTTTCACAAACGCACCAGTCGGCTTCATCAACTGCCACAACCTTTTTGCTCTTGAAATTTATCTTTCGCCTTTTTCCATAAACAATTTTGCCAAGATAAACCTCATTATGCAGCAGATTATTTATAGACGATCTGTTCCAACTGTAAGGATTCGGATTGCTGTAATTGCCTTGATTATACTCTTTCAAAGCTGTCGGACTTAACACTTGATGCTCATACAGATATTCAGCAATGTTAGACATTCCCATTCCGTGATATGCCACAAGTTCAAAAATCGTCACAACTGTCGGTGCGTTTTCTTCATCAACAACAAGTTTATTCTTCTCGATTGTTGATTTCTTGTATCCATAAGGAAGCCACGGGTGAAGGAATTCCCCATTAAGAGATTTTGCTTCAAATGCCTGTCGAACTTTCTGCGATACCTCCGCCGGAAGCATCTCATTGATAACACTCCGCAAAGGCAGCATCATATCGTACTTGCTTCGGGGAGTAATTATAGTGTTATCCGCAATGATGATAAAGGTAACATTATTTTCGGGGAAGAATATCTGAGTGAAATATCCAACCTCGATATGCTCTCTGCCGAAGCGTGATAAGTCCTTTACGATAACAGTATCTACCTTTTTGGCTCTTATATCCTCAAGCATTCGCTTAAAAGCAGGACGCTCAAAGTTCGTGCCTGTGTATCCGTCATCGCAATAAAAATCTACAATTTGAATCTGATTGGCTTTGCAATACTGCTTGTGAATTGTTATCTGCGTTTCGATTGATATGCTCATTCCGTCATTGACATCATCATCGGAAAGTCGGCAATAACAAGCAGCTTTGTACATTTTCTGTTCCATAATAGTTTTCCTTTCATTATGGACCAGAGAGTAATGTTTGTCAATCACATTTTACCACACTAAATCGTTAATGTCAAGCGGTTGTATATGTAATCAATAACTCTCCTTTGGTACTCGTCCGTTTTCACAGTAATCATTATTCTGAATAAGTTGTTTCTGTCCGCTGTTTATTATATTGTTGGCGGTCAGTTTTGCGAATAAATCTATTGCTTCTGTCTTTCCTTTTTCATACTTGCGATTTATCACGATGATTTTTTCAATCTGCTTTCTTTTACTTGCCATTTTTCTCTCCCCCATCCGAAATAGTATGCAAATTATTCAATGGCTTCATATCAAGATCAATCAATATATCATTAGCAGTCTTGACATTTATACCGTAATAACGGCTTAAAATTATCAAAAGCAAATACACTCTCTTATCATCTGAACAAAAAACATTATATCCGGCTTTTGATATAAGGTACAAGGATTCAAAAACATTTATTTTCATTGTTATACAATAAGCAACAATCACCTCTAAGCAAGGATTTGAAACTTTATTTCTGTAACGAGTTATTGATGTGCCGGATACTCCGGACCGCTTCTCAAATTCATAAGCAGACATCCTGCTTTCCTCAATACCCCGGATAATAATTTCCTCAACACTTTCATTCGTATTATAACTAATCTCAAAATCTTCCCTACATATTTTCTTTAGCAGGTTATTATTTTTGATATTATTATATTTCAATTCATCACTTCCTATCGTATATAAAGTTAATATCATCTGATAAATTGTTTTTTACATAATATCAGATAAATTTAAAGTTGTCCATTTCACCCCTGTGGGTATTGCCTAACGTATTTATCAGCTTTTTCAGCATAGCACTTTGGGGAAAAGTGCGTAAAATCATAGATGTAATACCCACAGGGGTGTTGTTATGAGATTTATAGAATTTATCCGTCTGATTTTGTACCATTTGGACATATCTACACATTTTCGCAACCGTTTTTTTAAGATTTAACGCCTATTTACCCCCTCTACAATATAAAGTACAGTAACTGTACCTTTTTATAGACATACGAAAATCACTTATTTCTAACTTTGTAACAATTAACAAAAATTACAAGTCACAATTATCTATTTTGCATCTCAATTTACATAATGCTCTTTTTAAGTAAACATTTACTGTCGGCTGAGATATGCCCATAATCTTAGCTGTCTGTTCCTGTGTATAACCTTCATAATAGATATGTATAACAACAGCTTTTTCTTGTTTGGAAAGAGTTTCAGATATGATTTTCCTCAACATACGCACATTTTCTTTATGTTCGTATTCATCAGAAGCACTTGGCGAATAACCATTCTCATATAAACTATAAATATCCTCATCACAAACATACACAAGCCTTGCACCCTCTCTTAATCTTCGACGATACTCTTTGATATGTTCCCTATTTATATACCTTTTTATTTCATCGCTGATTTCGTTTTTCTTAATTTCAAATACATACCATAAACTCCTTTGCTTCCAATTATAAGCAACTTATAATGCTTAATAAATCAATCATAAAGAAAAAAATCCGCTTATCCGAAATTGGATAAACGGAGTGCTTTCAGATCAGCAGCAAGCACATCACACAACAGATTATACGCTTTTTTGGTGTAAAATGCCGTCGAAAAAGCTCATATAAACACGAAAACGGGAATTTTTACAAACAAATTATTCTTAGCACAGATTAACAAAAAGTCCCTCCATACTTGCGAGTCAAGAATGAAGGGATTGGATAAATAATTATAAATGGTGGTTCTTAGCTTTCTCCATACAAAACATCTCCGCCCACAAAATCTCTGCCAAGTGACTTGCAGGCTTCAAACACAGAGAATCCGCCCGATGCAGGGTCAAGAACCACATTGCCCTCATTGGTTGTTGCGGCAATAAGCCTGCGCTGAAGCTCAATCGGCTTGCTGTGTGGGTGAATGCTTGGTTTTGCTTCTGCCCAGACATCGGGAATGGAGTGGTCTGTCCAACAAGCCTTTGCCTTTACCGGATTTTTCTGACATATCATCAGATACTCGGATTTTCTTCTTGAACGATACCCCATACCGATTTTGCCCTTCTCCCAGACTATCATATCCACAAGATTAAGGTCTGTTCCGTCAATCCATCTGCGGACACCCTGACACAGGTGAAATTTATCTACCCAAAGGAGCAAATGCCCGCTGTCTTTAAGAACACGGTCAATTCCATAAATGAACGATACGATTGTACGCTCATCCATCTGCGGAAGAACACATCTTGCCTTTCCTCTGCCCTTTCCCTCATTTCCGTATCTGAGCTTGTCAGGCACACCTCTGTACTGTGGGTCGAAAAAAGCTGTGGCAATGGTCTTGTCATTTATGCTGTCAAGCAGCTTCAAGCCATCGGCAAGATTTTTATGGTTGAGCTGAAATGTACTATTCTCTTTAAATACGTTTGTCATTAGTTTCACCTCTTGTATTTTTTCAATTAACGGCTTACAGCACTTCTGTCCTGCATAGGTTCATTATCTCTGCTCTGAGAAGAAAATCCGCCCGAATCAATCTCGTCCATCCAGTCATCAACAAAGGTAAGAATACTGTTGATGCCCTGCATAGTTTCGGGTTTTCCGTCATCAATGTTGTACTCCTGATATACTCCTAAACCGCTATTCTCATAGCTTATGGGAATTACCTTGCGGTTTTCATAGTCCACCTTGAAATCAATGCGTGGGTCATACATCAAATCACCATTCAGCTCATAGGTCTGTGCTACGGTAAGAATACTGCTCTGCATCTCAACGTGAAGCGACATTGAAGCTGCACTGTTCGGTTCATATCTGACATATTCCCTATCTCCTGTCATTACTTCGGGGAAGCTGTCAGCGAAACGCTCGAACATATCCTTCTGTGCGGAATCGTCCGTCAGCTCGAACTGCGTCAGTTTTGTATGCACATCTTCCAGCTCCGCTTCAAGGTCACGAAGCTCCTGTTCCTTTGTAAAAGGCTTTTCCACATCAATCCTCATCTGCTCAAGGTCACGCTTTTTAATGTCATTCTTGGCAGAAAGGTCTTCAATGGTTTTTGCAAGGTTACCTATCGCATTGTCAAGGCGAATCATATTGCCTGTGTCGGTTTCAATATTAAGGTCGCAATAGTGACATTTTTCACCCTGCAAGCAAGCCTGTGGAATTTTTCTGAAATCATTGTACGTTACCGAAAGTTTCAAGCCACGATACTCACCCAGAGCAACCTCTTGTCCCGTCATAATAGCACTTAGGTTCTTCAAAATTGCTTCTTTAAAAGCTGTTCCTGCTTCCTTTCGGGTATTATACACATTTCCGCCCATTCTGAGTGAGTATGCTTCCTTGCCCTCCTCGTCAACAGCCTTTGGTGCGGATGTTGCTGTCTGCAAGTCTGCGGTATAGTGCTTGATAACAAGCTCGTTATTCTTGATTTCAGCAGGATATTTCACACGGATATTGTCCTGCAGCTCATAGAGGTTCTCGTTAAATCTCGCCTTTTCCGACTTCAAGTCCTTAATTGCCGCTTGCAGTTCCATCTCACGCTTAATCAAAGGATTTCCGGCGCAAAGTGCCTTTACTTCCGCATAGTCAAGAGCCTGTTCATCTACATCGGAGCATACTCTTTCCGGAGTTTTGCTTGTCATTACCTGTGAAATAAACCTCTGCTTGTTCTCCAAAATCTGATAGAGGTACGCATCAAAGGATTTATCGGTAACATAGCGAAATATATCGACTTCGGGATTGCTGTTGCCCTGCCGCTCGATACGACCGTTCCGCTGCTCCATATCACTTGGACGAAGCGGAGCATCCAGATGATGCAAAGCTATCATACGTTCCTGTGCGTTCATTCCTGCACCGCATTTCTGCGTTGAACCGAGAAGAATACGAACATCGCCGCTGTTCATCTGATTGAAAAGCTCCTGCTTCTTTTCAGCGGTATCATAATCGTGTATAAAGGCAATTTCTTTTTCGGAAACACCCTTTGCGATGAGCTTATCCCGAATATCGTCATAGACATTGAATGTCTTGGGCGGCATATCCTCAATAGGTGACATAAAAATCTGTTCAAGCAGCTCCTCCGAATTTGCTTCGGAGAACTTTCCTCCCATATAAAGGGCGGCTCTCGATTCAATGCTCTTTCCGTCCTCGCTCGGAACACGAAATACGGCAATATCACCGTCTTGCAGCTTGTCCTCTATGTCGGCTGTATTCTTTTCAACGTACTTTTTCAAATCGTCAAATGTGCCGATATAGCTCTTGTTTCCGGGGTTTCCTAAACCAACTTTTCTGCGGATACACTCAAAACCGACCTTACTGTCAGGACGATAAATTTCAAATCTGTCCTGTCGATTAGCCTGTTTCGGAGTGGACATATCGCAGAAAATCATCTGTGTGCTTTTCTTATCCGTATTTTTAGTGTAGATGTCGAATACGTTTCTTACACACATATTAACCTTTGAATCGGGATTGTCCTCACAGCCTGACTGCATAAGTCTTTGGTCAAGTCCGATTTTTCTTCCGTCATTGGTGATACAAAGCATATTATCATCTTTTGGGTCAACAGCGCCGTCACGAATCTTCGATGCTCTCTTTGACAATGCCTTTATCAAACGCTTCTGAATTTTGGAAGGCTGTGCCACAACCTCGTGAACGTGTGCATCCGGCTTTTCAAGGTCAAGCGTATCTGCTGTCCTTATGTCCGCCGCTTCCTTGAACATTCCCATAAGTTCGGGGAGGTTGTTAAACTGCGCAAATCGGGTTTTTAGCTGATACTTTCCGTCAGATTCAGGCTTTAACTCATAATCTGTCTTTACAGTTCCGAAATCTGCCGCCCACTCATCGAAATGGCTGATACCGCACTCTCTGAGAAGGTCTGTCTGTAAGTATCGCATCATTGTATAAAGCTCGGTCATTGAATTAGAAACTGGCGTGCCGCTTGCAAAAACCAAACCTCTGCCGCCCGTAAGCTCGTCAAGGTACTTTGTTTTCATCAGAAGCTCCGCCGCCTTGCCGCTTCCCGTTGTGCCAATTCCGGCAACGTTGGACATTTTAGTTGCAGTACCCAGATTCTTGTACATATGGCACTCATCAACGAAAATCTTGTCAAATCCCATCTGCTCGAAATCTATGTAATCGTCCTTTGCTACCTTGTTCTGCTCATCGGTCAAACGCTTTTCGTATCGGGTAATAGTCCTTTCAATTTCCTTTACCGAAAAACTTTTTGCGCCATCCGTACTCTTGGCTTCTTCAAGTTCCGAACGCAGACTCTCTATCTCCGCTTTCAGATACCTGTTCATACGCTCTGCGGAAAGTCCCATTCGGTCAAACTGGCTGTGCCCGACAATTACCGCATCCCACTCGCCTGTTGCTATCTTTGCAAATAACATCTTGCGGTTTTTAGGCTCAAAATCCTTTTTTGTGGCTACAAGGACATTGGCAGCAGGATAAAGCTTCTTGAAATCTCTGCCCATCTGCTCGGTGAGAGAATTCGGAACGGCAAACAGGGATTTGTTGTGAAGTCCCAAACGCTTTCCTTCCATCGCTATTGTTATCATTTCAAAGGATGACGATAGGTAACTCTTTGATGTAATCTCCGAGTTTTCCCCCGTCCCACACCGTACGTGACAGTTTCCCGTCATACGGCGTTCCATCAACAGTAATTTTTGTTCAAATTTACACATCAGACTGTCAGCAATTCACCATTTGTTGAGATTTCAGGCATATGTGCCATTATTCTCAGTTTATTTATCTTTGCTAATTGCTTTTCATCAGGATTTACCAATGCAAGGTACTTTTTCAGCGTTCTGCTGTTTACAGAGTGAATCAGAATATGCACTTTATCAGAAACGATTATGAGATTTTTGTATTCATCACCACCACCGTATTCAATGGGCGTTTTATGGTGACAATCTATTTCATTAACCGCAAGCTTTACTTTGGTAACAGCACATCTGCCTTTTTGTGCAACATACATAGCAATTCTGTTATCATTGTACTCAACACTTTGTTTACCACAAGGACTATTCATAAGATAGTGCAAGATTTCAAAATCCACACAATCAAGACTTTTGTGAATTTCTTCACGTCCCTGCGGTGTGTATTTGTTGATAATACGTTTCTTGTCCAATGGGACACGGTGCTGTACATATGCAATCGGTACAATGGCATTACCGCCGATAAAGCGTATTTCACGGCTTGTTCCATATTGCTTTTTTATATAATTGTTTGTAATTGTACCTCTTTTGGTTATCCTGTGATTCAGCCTGTTGTATAGGCTCTTTTTGACATCAAAAGCGATTTTCTGAAAATCTAAATTCACATGAGTTGCTATGCTGTAATAATTGTGAACACCAATCAGATAGGAATTATACGTCTGTATCAGCTTGAATTCCATTCCTGGGTTATAGGTCTGTCGTATCTTACCGATAATTTCTTTTGAATAAGCCTTGATTTTAACAAGCTTCTTATCCTGTATATGTGCTTCCGCAACGTATTTTGGCTTGCCGTCCTTACTCTTGCCTTTTTCCCTTACTTTCAGCTTAAAGCCGAGAAAATCGGAATAGTGGCGTTTTAGATTTACGATTTTTGACTTTTCAGGACTTATTTCAAGTCCTAATCTGTCTTTCAGCCACAACTTTGTTGCTTCAAACATATTAACTGCGTCTGCACGCTTTCTGCAAAATATTTTAAAGTCATCTGCATAACGCACAATGTAGCATTCCTTTAATTTTGTCTTACGCAGGTGATAGACCTGCCTTGATTTGTCAGATGTTCCGTTCGGATAGATCCTTTTGATATAGTTGGCTTCTGTCGGGATATTCTCCCATTGACTTGCAACCCACCAATCAAGTTCATTCAGAACTATATTTGATAACAGCGGTGATATGATGCCACCCTGCGGTGTACCCCTTTCGGGAAATCCTATCCCTGCAATCTCCGCTTTCAGCATAGCCGATATTATACACAAGAGCTTTTTATCTCTTATTCCCATTGTCCACATCTGTTTCAGCAATTTTCCGTGACTGACATTATCGAAAAATGATTTTATATCAACATCGACTACATAATGCAAATTCATATTCTGCATCATGCGTTCAGCCTGTGCTATTGCATTTTCAGCACTTCTGTTTGGTCTGAAACCGTTGCTTCGCTCAAAGAATTTTGCTTCACATATCGGCTCCAATACCTGTAATACACATTGCTGTATCAGCCTGTCCATAATTGTAGGTATCCCAAGAGGGCGTGTTTTTCCGTTATCCTTTGGAATTTCTACTCTGCGGACTTTCTGCGGAATATACCAATCCAGTTTTCGCTGAACATGGGTTATTAAATTTACCTCCTTCCATTTATTCAAATCGCTTATTGTCTTTTTATCCGTTCCTGCTGTTTTACTTCCGCTGTTTTTACGCATATTTCTGTATGCCAGCTTGATATTTTCGGGACTTTTTATGATTTCAACCAAATCGGTAAAAATCCGTCCCTTTTTACTGTCTGCATACAATTTGTCAAATACAGACTGCATATCATAATATTCAGCATTACGGAGCTTTTGCTTTTTGGGAATTTTCTTCTTGTCTGCCAAAGTCAGTTACTCTCCTTGAATGGATTTCGCTTTTCTTAGTCATACTCGAACCTTTGAATTTGTGTAATTTGAAATTTATATATTACTGTTGACTCGTGCCTATCCCTCCACCGTGTTTCCACGGCTTCAACGGTACTGTGGCACTACTCTCAGTCGGATAAAGAATTGTTATATGCAAAGCGCTTTCCAATTCAACACTTCAATGTCTGCAACCAACTCTGTGTTCCGACCTTTCCACGTTCCGATATTCCTATCTGTTCACATACATCCTTAGGTGTCCCTCTGAGCCTGTGCATATCCAGTGCCTGTAACACTGCAAGGATTTTCATAGTAAAAATTTTTACTCACCCTCATACACTTCCGTATTCGGAATACGGCATTTCTGCCGCAACGCCTTTTAGACCCGTACATTCGGGATTTCGTCAGTCAACAATGACATTCTGACCATAGATGTTTTATAGACCTCCGGCATATCATCTGCATACCTCACCTCTGAGACACTTTCCACAGCAGCATTTCTGCTCTGTTTGGGCAAATTTCTGCCGACTTCTGCGAGCTTTATACCATAATTCCTGTTGCATGGAGTTATCGCATATCGCAGTTTTAAGGCAGGCGTTTCAAGTCGTTACCCTATCATTCCACCTGTCGGAATATCAGTTCTCCAAGAACCATATTTAAATATTTTTTTAATATGACCTTGTGCGTAACCTTTTCAGTTACGAACGTGTCACACTCTTGCCCGCGCCAACGCAGTGAGCAAGCAGTGTATTACCGCCGTATAATGCTCTTGCAACAGCATTTTTTTGATGCTCTTTCAAGGTAATATCCGAGTTCATTCCCACGAAATTAAGGTGCGATCCGTCATATTCTCTGTGACGAATGGAATTAAACACCTCGTTGTATTTCTCAACAAGTTTCTCTCTGCGGTCGGGGTCTTTGAAAATCCAATCTTCCCATTCACTTTCGATTTTCTTCACCATTAGCTGAACCGCCTTTGTTTCTTCGTGGTTTGTCACCTTGACAATATTGTCCCTTGAATCACGAATCGGCTCGCCGTGTTCGTCCAGCTTCGGGTCTTTTATGGTCATATCCTCGTGATTGAGTATGCCCTCAAGTATCGCATAGGCATTTTTTCTTTTTGTTCCGTAATCGTGGATTGCAGTATAGCTGCCCTTGTCCGACTGGCTTGCACCCTCGATTTTCCACTTGCCCGATGCTCGGCTGTACTGTGCTTCTACCCTGCTTCGCCAGCTCGGATAGAATTTCTGATTGACAAACTGCGTTACATATTCGGGAGCTACCCAGTGTGCGCCCAGCTTAACGGAAATATCCTTTGCTTCAACACGTTTTGGCATAGCCGCTTCAAGTGCTTCTCTGTGCTTGCTCACGTCCATACCTTCGGGAGCAAATTCAAGCTGACGGAGCTTTGTGCGAATATTTCCCGTCAGATATTCGTCTGCGGTCACATACTTTTCTTCCGCCTGCGGCAGTCGGTAAATCTGTCCCTCAAGCTCGGATATAAGGGTTTCCTTGCTCATTCCGCAAAGCTCGGTCATATACTCAAAATCCACTCTTGCTTTTTCCGCAACGGACAAAATGAGTGCTTCTTCTGCGGTTTCAACGTGGGTGACAACGTTATTCGGCTTTACGGTATCGTGGAAGAAAATATCCGCCTTTTCATACTCACCTGTGTCCTTGTTTTTGCTTTCAAGTGCGGTCAGAAAGTTGTATCCGTCATCGCCCTTAAATGCACGAATATTCTTCTTATCATCGAAGTGTCCGAATTTCTCCACAAAGGCATCGTACTTTTCATTCAGCTTTGCACGGCACTCGGCAATGTCCGTATCATAAGCACTGTCAGCATTATCAAGCTGCATATCGAGAAGCTCACGAACGGTATCTCGGAGTTCAACCATTGCCAATGCTCTTTTTAAAGCTTCCCCTTTAAGATTTGCCTTGGCCATTGTATCACCTTCCTCACGGAAATACACACTTCCATTCACGGCATAATAGCTATATACCCTTGAATTTGCAGGAGCAGGGATAATATTCTCCGCTTCTTTTTTCTTTGTGCCTTTTTCGGCTCTCGGTGTATATGTGCCTTGAATATTCTGCACCGCTTCTGCCAGCTGCTGTTTAAGGTCTGCACCCTCAAAGGGAATAACCTGTGTGTTTTCGGTAGGACCGTACTTCTGATTTGCTTCGGTAATTGTGCCGAGAACCATTTCAGGGTGATTTGCAAAATATCCGTTTACACGGAATCCCTCGGCGGTTTCAGCCTTGTTAAGCCATTCAATTTCATCGGGATTTATTTCAATGGCTCTTTCACGCTTTTGGAAGAAAAGAATATCCGATGTTACCTCTGTTC
>OGNF01003043.1_pt1 | contig 11723 bp, 6 predicted proteins | sample 1573321 | NCBI WGS metagenome assembly OGNF01 (sample SAMEA2581911, study PRJEB24529) | metagenome | biome: Human gut stool | place: China | collected 2011
GCACGAACTTTGGTATCCAGCCCCGTAATGCCGAGCAGAGTTTCGCTTTCGAGGTATTGAACGATCCGAATATCAAGCTTGTGGGGCTGACCGGAAAGGCCGGAACCGATAAAGGTCGGGATGTGGAAGCGGATATACTCCCATTCGCCACCCGTCTGGTCGCCCGTCCAGATACCTGCATAACGCTGGGTTCCTGCCCATCCGTCCAAAGAGATGATAAACGGACGCGCATTGGAGCCATAGTAAGGCATAATCTGTCCTACGTCAGCTACGCCGTTAAGTCCGAAACTGTATCCGGCACCGACCCAGGCCACGTCCGTTTTCAGCACACGTACGCCAGCGTCGCGCACTTCCTTGACGATGTCGCGTTGCAGCAAAGCCTCTACGCCTTCACGGGGATGGAGCGAGCTCTGGGTCCACAAACCGATTTCCACACCCTTCGAACGTGCATAATCACCGAACTCCTTCAAGTTCTGGATATTGCCATCGAGCGTTGAAGTCTGGCCGTAACCTGCACCATAACCGTCGTTAGGCAAGAACCAGCCCAAGGGCATATCATTGTTCAGATAACGGTCAACGGCAGCACGGGCCGAGAACTGATAGTTGCCGGGCAACTCACCGTTCAGACTTTCCTTGATTCCGCCGTTGTCCTTCTGACTCTCGCTGTAATACTTGCCATCCTCATAGGCCATGACACCTTTGTCCGTTTCCTTCCAATAGTCGCGGTTGTAAGCATTCAGATGTCCCTGATAGAAACCGAATTTCGGCAACAGCACCGGATTACCTGTCAACTGGTAAAAGTCGTTGAGCAATGCAACCGGCCCGTCGTTCACCATAAAGAATACATCCAGATAGTTTTCCTGATGGGTCAGCAAAACCTTGCCCGGTTCCGCCGCACCGAAATCATAGTTACCCGGTTTGAAGGTGTGCCACATCATACCGTACCCCTTGGTTGACCAATAGAACGGTGTAGGGGATGCAACGCCTCCGTCTACCCAATTGTTGGTATTCACGATAGCGATAGCCTTTCCCTTGTGAGAGAAACGGCCGTTCTGCACACCACCGCCATAGAAGTATTCATCTTTCCGCTCTTTCAGCGTCAGCGTCACCTTTTTCTCGTCAAAAGCAAAAGGCGCAGCAGATTCAATCACTTTCTCACCGCTGGCCAGATTTTCCACGGTAAGGAGTCCGTTCGAACGGTCAATGCTGACCGCAATACGCGGCGTGCGCATCACAACAGCCTTGTCGTTCGTTTTCAAATCCACTCCCCCCATACTCCGGCGGGCCGTGCTCACCAGAATATCCGCTTCTGGCTTTGCCTCCGGGTTACGCACAATTCCGCCATTGTTGTCCTGAAAGAGGCGGAAGATGTTGTCCCCATAGAAGTCGACGGTCAGATGCTGACCATTCGCAAAAGTAACTTCCACGGTTGTCGGGTTAATCATGCGGGCACCAGTCACCTGTACCGGGCTAAGGCGCAACTCGCTTGCAACAGTTGCTCCGTCGGCCAGAGCAACCGGAGCACTACCCAAAGACAAAGGCAAAGCAAGCGCAATGGCCGCATACTTCACTTTTGATAGATTAGGAGTTTTTTCCATAAAGAAGTTGTTTATAAATTATTTCAAATGTTTCTCAATTTGGTTTGTAAAAAGGAGCGATTAGTCTGACATGCAGCCCCTCTTCTCCCTGTCAGCGGAAACGCGGCCCATGGCAAATCCGTCATTGCCGGCCAACTCATGCTTTATCGGTCAAAGATACGCTTTTTCCAGCAATGCCAAGCAATGTATCATCGCTTTTTCCCACACGGGGAAAGGAAAAAGTATTGACAGGAACAAAATCCGGCTCCTACAGCAAGGCCGCACCCTCAGTAGCACTTTCGCCACCACGGTCCGACATCAGTTCCCGGCAAACCCTACGGAAGGCCTGACTCTTTCCGAGCAAGGCATAATGCGGCGCGAGAGAGCCCGCATACAGTTACCCGCAGCAGCGACGGAAGCTGTAATCGCTCAATGCCGCTTCGGATTCTTTACGGAAGCCGGATTCCCGATTACTACCATAGTTGCCCCAAAGCCATATTCGCGGAAGGAAGCATCCTGATATGTGCAATGACGATACTTTGCCTTCAATTCTTTCAGCACAGCATTCCGCAGTACGCCATCGCCCTTACCATGTATGAAGACGATGCGGCGGCCTGATTCCTTTTGGTATTTTTCCATCGTGGAATGGAATACTTTCAACTGATATTCCAGAATATCCTTTGGCTGCATGCCGGCCGTTGTTTCCAAAAGTTCATCGGCATGCAAATTCACCTCTACTATCTCATTTTTTGCCTCCCGCTCTTTTCCCGGACGGCGTGCCGGCTGCTCTTTTGGGGTTTCCACTTTCTTTTCCAACAGCGCTTCCTGAAGCTGACGGGCATCTACAAAGACCGAACGTGCCGGCCGGTCATCGCGGATAACGTCACAAACATAAGCAGGCTCCTCGAAAAAGTCCGAACTCTGGAACGTATGCAATTTATAGAACTTCGTTCCGTCCAATCTCAGCGTAACATCAAAGACCGGCTTCGGGATAAAGGTCTTCCCGAGCTTGAATGCAAAAAGTTGGAAAGTCAGTTTTTCCATCTCGGGCAAGGCGCTCCGCTCAAACTCCTCAAGAAACAGTTTCATATTGGGTTCAACAAATCCCTCCTGCCGCAACTGGCAGGCTGCCCCTTCATGGGTATACAATGCAAAGCGCAAAGCATAATTACTGTCGTTAACCAAATATGCCTCAAAGGATGTACTGCTGAGATTCTTTACCTCAACCGGAATAAAGCCAAGATACACATTCAACACATCTGCTCCTCTACGCTCAACAGCCTTCGGACGAAACGCGACAGGACGGTCGGCAATGTCATCATCTTTCTCCTCATCTGCATGCAACGCCTTCTGCGCTGTCCCCGCAACCGGCTGTGTCTCAGAGCGGGTATTCACTTTGGCTATGTTGTAATCATTGGTATCCACCACTACACATTCACGGCGCAACACCGGAATGTCAAAACCATCCTCGTCACGAACGAGGACTGTGTCCTTGTCGGGAAATCCGGCAATCACACCGCCTCCCACATCATTCAGGAAGCGAACCTTATCACCTATTTTCATTATGTATGCTGTTTTTAAGTCAAATCAAATTCAACCGAATACTATTTGATGGAACCTTCCGTCCCTTTCTGTTTCAGCCAACAGACTTCCAATGTCTCGGCAGACCAAGCGTCAGAAGAGTTCCTGCTTCACACTTTCAATCTCCACGTCAACGCATGCGGGGAATATCCAGTTAACGTCTCCCCGCTCTTCCAGGGTATTTGCCATCATTCCCAGCGTGCGGCGCAAGCGTCCGCTGAAAAGTACTTCATCACCATAAACCACCCGAACTTTCTTATCCAGGTCCACAAGTTCGTCGTTCAAATATATGCGCAACTTGCGATAATCACTGCGCAATATCCGTATGGTGTTTCCTTCGACACGGGCATCCACCCGCATGCCCTGTCTGGCACGCAGAGCGTTGACCGACAGCCAATACAAATAAGGCCGCGTCACCTCCTCCTGTTGCCATATGACATGTTTGGGCAAGGGATTGCGCGTGAAGCGCGGCATCCAACTGACAGCCAGTGTGTCGGCACGGTCCATCCAGTGTCCCTTTCCTGCCACGATATGCGTTTCGTGCACGTAGCCTTCCGGCATGGCCTGTTGCAGTTCGTCCATGACACGCCCTTTGGCCACCGCCTGCTCATTTCTCTGATAGGCAGCATCCAGTTCCCCCATCCAAATCATATAGGGCACATGCAAAAGGTTCACCTGCTGGGCATTTCCGGGGTGGCCGGCCATCATGGATGCGGCAGCCCAACGGTCGGCCATACGGGGCGCCATGCGCCACACGCCGTCGCCGCCGGCAGAATATCCCATCAGATACACCTTGTCGGGATTGACGTTGTGAGTCACAACAGCCCATTTGATAAGGTCTTCAAAAAACTCATCCATACCGGGCTTAAACCACATGTTCCAGTCGTCCCAAGGGGCACGCGGAGCCACATACAAACCTTCTGCTGGCGTATATAGACGAATCTGGTTCTGCCACTGTCCGTCATTGACCGCATGAGCCGTAGCTCCACCGCCATGCATGGAAATATACAGACTCCGACCGTCGGCAGGCTCCTTCCCGAAGATGCGGCTGAGAAACGCCATCTTCAGGTCGCCATGCTGAAAACAGGCCGCTTCTCCTTCCTGACGATAACGCTCCTGCGTTTCCTTTCGCCAGGCGGCCTCCAGCACTTTCACCGCTTCGGCACATTCCTCCTTATTCAGCTTCTTACGGGAAAAATCTGTTGCGGATACTTCTTTCAAAGTGTGGTTACGAAGAAAATCTGTGAGTTCTGAAACTTGTGCTGATGCCTGTAAAGCCAGCAAAGCCAGTAGCCCCAATATCCATTTTGTACTTTTCATAGACTTACGATTTTGATTCTTGGTTACATCCTACCTTTATTAAAAGGACAAGACTGCACTGCGCCGAACTGGTCAGCGCCATGCAATCCTGTCTATACCCTTTTTGAGGTCGCATGCCTGCCGGCAAAAGGCTCATCAGGCACGTTCTATGTAGGCAATCACATCGCCTTTCGATACATGGCTGCCCTGCTTTGCGTTGATTTCCACGAGCAAGCCACCGAGTGCAGCCGGTATTTCCTGAATCTGGCCATAGTTGTTTTCTATGTAGCAGAAGAATTCTCCGGCCTCATATTTCTTACCGATGAACGGCTCGATGCTCTTGGTTGCCTCGCCGTCACCGTTGATTTCCCAAAGCACCGTACCCGATTCGGGAGCAACGATGGCATCGGCTTTCGCATGCTTCAGAGCCGTAGCCTCTTCCAGACTCATGCCGCTGGCATTGGCCTTGTCCTTGGCAGCCTGCAAGTCGGCCAGGAAGCGCTTCTTGGCAGCACCGCTCTTATAGTCGCGATACTGGGTTTCATGCATGGCAAACTCGAAGAGTTCTTCCTCGTCTTCGCCCAAATCCCAGCCGTTTTCCTCCATTTCCTTACGGAAGCGGTCGAGTTCATCGGGATAATAGCTCTGCGGATCGGCATCAGTAAACTCGAATCCCTTTTCCTTGGCGAGAGCCACGATTTCGGGAGCCACCTCACCAGGCAACTTACCGCTCTTGCCGAGAATCATACCCCAGATAGAGTTGTCCATCATTGAATAGCGGGGTTTGCCCATGGATTCAGTGAGGAGGTTCATCAAGGCAATATTCTTCACATACTGCGAGAACGGGGTTACAAGAGGAGGATAACCTACGCGGGGCCATACATAAGCCACTTCGTCAAACAGACGCACGAGCAGCGCATCTTCGCTCAAAGGCTCCTCGCCGTTGTTGGCACGGTTACTGTTGATGGCGCTCATTACGCCGGTCAGGTCGGCCATCATCGAGCCCATCATACCACCGGGGAGACCGCAGCCCAACAGGAGCGAACTCATCAGTTTGTTACCGGGGTTCATGAAATAGCCCAGGAAGTCGTCAATAAATTCCTGCGTCAGCTTACGGGCTTCCATATAGGCTTCCATGTTGATTTCAGGAACGTCGAAACCGGCATTCTTCAACATGCTCTGCACGGAAATGACATCGGGATGAACCTTACCCCATGACAGCGGCTCGATGGCGGTATCGATAACATCGGCACCGTTGCGGCACACTTCGAGGATAGAAGCCATTGACAGACCGGGACCGCTGTGGCCGTGATACTGGATAATCACTTCTGGATGCTTTTCCTTAATCATGCGGGTGAGTTTACCCAGCATGGCGGGCTGACCGATTCCGGCCATGTCCTTCAAGCAGATTTCAGGAGCACCTGCGGCAATCAGTTGGTCGGCAATGCCGGCGTAGTACTCAGCCGTATGAATAGGCGAATTGGTAATGCACAGCGTTGCCTGCGGCGTCATACCCGCTTCGAGAGCATACTTGATGGACGGAATGATGTTGCGTACATCGTTCAGACCGCAGAAAATACGGGTAATATCGGTACCTTGTGCATGCTTCACCTTGTACATGAGGCGACGCACGTCGGCCGGAACGGGGAACATACGCAACGCATTCAGACCGCGGTCGAGCATGTGGGTCTTGATGCCGGCTTCGTTAAACGGCTTGGTGAAAGCACGCACAGCTTTGTTCGGGTTTTCGCCATAAAGCAAATTCACCTGCTCAAAAGCGCCACCGTTGGTTTCCACTCGGCTGAAGCAGCCCATCTTGATAATCACCGGCGCTATACGCTCCAACTGGTCTTTGCGGGGCTGAAACTTACCGCTCGACTGGAACATATCGCGATATACAAGGCTAAATTGTATCTTACGTTTTTCCATATACTACAAAACGGATTATTTTTTTGAATACTTATTTGCTCACTTTCTGATATTCTGTGCAAATTTACAACTTGTTAAACGACTGGCAAAACAATTTCATATTATTTCGTCATTATTACAGGTTATTGCACATCAGACTCAAAGGGCAAATTTACGACTTTTCTTTTTACAAAGGCGGCAATTCCGCGTTTTTTGCCCTTCCACTCCGCCCGCAACAGACGGAATGCAAAGTCCATGTTTCACACAGGCAAGAAACGGGCCTTAAAAAGGGGATTTGCATCTTTACATATCCCGCAAACGGCTTCCGAAGCAGGCATGGAACCATGCGCCTCTCACACCCTTTTCATCAAACCTACTAATAGAAAAAACAAAAGTACTGAGTGTTTTTTCTAAGGACGGAGTCGTGTGAACGCCGCCACCGCGAGTCGTGTGGCGGAACAGACTGCAGGCGGCGGGCATGCCGGTGGTGCTCAGAAGACATGGAGGCGTACGCCGCAGACGGTGGTAACGGAGCGTGAGTTGCCGGCAGGGCGGGGTGTGATGTTGTTTTGTGTTGCCGGCCGGCTGTTTTTTCCGTGCCGGGAAGAGGAAAAAAGTGGTTTTGCCGGTGAGAAATGGGAGTAACCTTTTGTGCGTTGTAAGAAAAGTTCGTATCTTTGTCCTAATAACATGTACATTTTTCTAACAGACAACAGTAATGGGAAAAGTTCTAATCATCGGAGCCGGAGGCGTGGCCACGGTTGCCGCCCACAAGGTGGCTCAGAACACTGACGTGTTTAGCGAGATTATGATTGCGAGCCGCACAAAGTCAAAGTGCGATGCGATTGTGAAGGCCATCGGCCGCGATGACATCAAGACGGCACAGGTGGATGCCGACAGCGTGGAGCAGTTGTGTGCGTTGATGAATGAGTTCAAGCCCGACCTGGTCATGAATCTGGCTTTGCCCTATCAGGACCTCACCATCATGGAGGCTTGTCTGCAGTGTGGCTGCTCTTACCTTGATACGGCCAATTATGAGCCTATCGACGAGGCGCATTTCGAGTATTCCTGGCAGTGGGCCTACAAGGAGCGCTTCGAGCAGGCCGGACTGACCGCCATCCTCGGTTGCGGATTCGACCCGGGCGTGACGAGCATCTTTACGGCCTATGCCGCCAAGCATTATTTCGATGAAATTCATTATCTGGACATTGTGGACTGCAATGCCGGCGACCATCACAAGGCGTTTGCCACCAACTTCAATCCGGAAATCAATATCCGTGAAATCACGCAGAAAGGATTGTATTGGGAAAACGGACAGTGGGTGGAAACAGAGCCGCTGGAAATTCACCGTCCGCTGACTTATCCGAATGTGGGACCGCGTGAAAGCTATCTGCTTCATCACGAGGAAATCGAGAGCCTGGTGAAGAACTATCCCACCATCAAGCGCGCCCGCTTCTGGATGACTTTCGGTCAGGAATATCTCACTCACCTGCGTGTCATCCAGAACATCGGTATGGCCAGCATCGTGCCCATCGAATATGAAGGCCATCAGATTGTGCCTTTGCAGTTCCTCAAGGCCGTGTTACCCAATCCGCAGGACCTCGGTGAAAACTATGAGGGCGAAACGAGCATCGGTTGCCGCATCCGTGGTGTGAAGGACGGACAGGAGCACACTTATTATGTATATAATAACTGTTCACACCGTGCTGCCTATGAGGAAACCGGCATGCAGGGCGTCAGCTATACGACGGGAGTGCCCGCCTGCATCGGTGCCCGTATGTTCATGCTCGGCTTGTGGAAGCGTCCGGGCGTATGGAACGTGGAGGAGTTTGATCCCGATCCCTTCATGGAAGAACTGAACCGTCAAGGTCTGCCCTGGCATGAGATTCACGACGGTGACCTGGAACTGTAAACCACCTCTTTTCCCTTCGCGGGGAATGTGGATAGCATAAACATGCGCCCTGTGCAGCACTGAAAGAAGCTGTGCAGGGCGCATCGTTTGGTTTGAAACGGACGGCCGGGCGATAGGGGCAGTGGACTGCCGGAGTGTTTGCCCCGTTGCAGGCCGGGAAGGATGGAGTTCGGACGGCATAACGGCCGGCACGATGAAAACGAGGGCGGCCGCAGCCAGTGGAACAACTGGGCTGCGGTGCATTATCGGTATTCCGCCGTTTAGAGCGGGAACTGGTCGAGAATGGGGTCGTCATATTGCTGCTGGAGCTTCTTGAGTTCCTTGCGCAGCTTCTTGGTGATTTTTTCCGTACCCGGTTTCCCGTAAAGATTGTTCATCTCTTTCGGGTCCTCGTTGAGGTTGTAGAGTTCCCATTCGTCAATGTCGCGGTAGAAGTGGATGAGTTTCCATCCGTCTTCGGTGCGCACGCCGTAGTGGCGCTTCACCATGTGTTCTGCCGGATATTCATGATAGTGGTAGTAGAGACTCTTGCGCCAGTTGCGCGGCTTTTCGCCCTTGAGCAGCGGCAGCAGCGAAACGCCCTGGATGTCCTCGGGAATTTCTGCCCCTGCGATGTCGAGGAAGGTGGGGGCGTAGTCGATGTTCTGCACCATCTGCTCTATGTCACCGCGGGCCTTGAGCCCTTCGGGCAGCATCATGACGAGCGGAGTGGAGAAGGACTCTTCATACATGAAGCGCTTGTCGAACCATCCGTGCTCGCCCATGTAGAATCCCTGGTCGGAGGTGTACACCACAAGGGTGTTCTTCAGTAGTCCGGCCTTCTCCAGATAGTCGAGCGTGCGGCCCACGTTGTCGTCCAGTGTCTTGAGCACTTTTGCGTAGTCGCGCATATAGCGCTGGTACTTGTATTCGTGCAAGGCCTTTCCTTCCAGATGGCGTGCCTTGAAGTCAATGGCCAGGGAGTCGTAGAAGTAGTCATACTTGGCCCGGTCGGCACTGTTCATCCGCCCGATCATGTTCAGGTAAGTGTTCTTGAGGGGCGTGTTGACGTTGGGGTCGTAGATTTTGACGTCATAGGTGAGGTCCATGTGCTGGTAGATGTTCATCTCCTGCTGGGCTGCGGCTTTCCGTCCCTTGTAGTCGTCATAGAAGTTGTCGGGGATGGGGAAAGTCTTGTCCTCGTATTCGCGCAGATATTTGATTTCGGGCAGCCAGTCGCGGTGGCAGGCCTTGTGGTGCAGGAAGAGGATGAACGGTTTCGACTTGTCGCGTTTGTGTTCCAGCCAGTCGATGCCTTTGTCGGTGACGATATTGGTCATATAGCCCTTTTCGATGGTTTCGCTGCCGTCCATGTTGATGAAGGTCGGGTTGTAGTAGTCACCCTGGCCCGGTACGATATTCCAATAGTCAAATCCCGTGGGTTCGCTCACGAGGTGCCATTTTCCGATAATGGCGGTCTGGTAGCCGGCCTTCTGCAGCAGTTTGGGCATGGTCTGCTGCGAACCGTCGAAGATGCCGTGCTCGTTATTGGTGAATCCGTTGATGTGGGAGTGTTTGCCGGTGAGCATGCAGGCGCGGCTGGGCCCGGAAAGCGAATTGGCCACGAAGCTGTTGACAAAGCGGACACCGTTTTCGGCAATGCGGTCAAGGTTGGGCGTTTCTACGTAACGGTTGTCGTAGCACGACATCATTTGTGCCGTGTGGTCATCCGTCATGATGTATACGATGTTGTATCGCTCCTGAGCTCCGGCAATGGCAGGCAGGAGCAGGGGTGTTAACATGAACAGGTGTTTCTTTTCCATGAGCGTTTAGGCTGAGATAGGTTGAATAAAAAGACGAAAGAACCAGAAACGAGGGTACTTTCGAAAGGACTGGTCTCGTTTCTGGTTCCTCTGGTTGTTTGTAAAGATAACCCCGTTATTTCTGGGTCATGGAGTAGACAATATCCATTATCTGCTTGCCGAGGGCATCAGCTTCTTCCATGGTGTGTGCCTCGGAATAGACGCGGATAATCGGTTCGGTGTTTGACTTGCGGAGATGTACCCACTTGTCGGCAAAATCAATCTTGACGCCGTCGATGTCGGTAACCTGCTCATTTTTGTAGAGGTCTTTCACCTTCTGCAGAACGGCATAGATATCGGTGGTGGGGTCAAGGTCAATGCGGTTCTTGGCAATGAAATATTGCGGCAGTGAGTTGCGCAGTTCAGTTGCTTTCATGCCGGTTTTTGCCAGGTGAGTCAGGATAAGGGCGATACCTACCAGTGCGTCGCGGCCGTTGTGGGCTGCCGGATAGATGACGCCGCCGTTTCCTTCACCACCGATGACGGCACCGGTTTCCTTCATCTTCGTAACCACGTTCACCTCGCCTACGGCAGCGGGAGTGTAGTTGCAACCGTATTTCTCTGTTACGTCGCGCAGACCGCGGGTTGAGGAGAGGTTGGAAACGGTGTTGCCGGGAGTGTGGCGCAGAATGTAGTCGGCTACGGCTACCAGTGTGTTTTCTTCGCCAAACATGGAGCCGTCTTCGCAGACGAGAGCAAGGCGGTCAACGTCGGGGTCGACTACGAAACCGATGTCATGGCGTCCCTTGCGCATCAGGTTGCGGATTTCGCTGAGGTGTTCCTTCAAAGGCTCGGGATTGTGGGCAAAGTCGCCGGTGGGCTCGGTGTTGATGCCTGTCACTTGTGTAACGCCCAACTGGCCGAGCAGTTTGGGCAGGATGACACCGCCTACGGAGTTGACTGCGTCGATGGCTACATTGAAGTGAGCACGGCGGATGGCTTCTACGTCAACCAGTTCGAGCGACTTTACGAGTTCGATGTGGCGCTGGTCGTAGCTGTGGTTGTGGAACAGGCCGCCGAGATTGTCAACGTCAGCAAAATCAAAGTTGCAATTGTTGGCCAGGCGTACGACTTCGGAGGCCTCTTCGGGCGGAAGGAATTCGCCTTTCTCGTTGAGGAATTTCAGGGCGTTCCACTGGCGGGGATTGTGGCTGGCGGTAATGATGACGCCACCTACAGCCTTCTCCATGGTAACGGCCAGTTCGGTCGTGGGAGTAGAGGCGAGACCTATGTCAACGACATCGAGGCCCATGCCCATGAGGGTGCCGCAGACAACCTGAGTAACCATTTCGCCGGAAATGCGGGCATCGCGTCCGACAACAATCTTGCGGCGGTAGGTTAAGTTCACTTTCTTCAGACGCAGGCTGGCATATGCTGCTACTGACTTGGCGATGTCAACGGGGTTGAGCGTATCGCCCGGTTTGCCGCCGATAGTGCCGCGGAAACCTGAAATTGACTTGATTAATGTCATATATATGAGATATTGGTTGTTGTGTCTGCAAGTAATAAAGTATTTCCATACAAAAATACAAACTAAATGTGTAAAATACTGCCCATCTTTGGAAAAAATGTCATACTTTTTTGCAATCTTCGATTTACATTTTA
>OGNF01003046.1_pt1 | contig 11712 bp, 7 predicted proteins | sample 1573321 | NCBI WGS metagenome assembly OGNF01 (sample SAMEA2581911, study PRJEB24529) | metagenome | biome: Human gut stool | place: China | collected 2011
CCATTAGGGACACCAGAAAGTCCGCTCATTGTCTGCGGCTTGTCGGACACACTCCTAGAGTGTCCAAACGTGGCAAAGACACGGAATGGGATGCCAGCCGCGGTATGGAAGAAATACACGAATTTTGCTTCAAAGATTTTGCCGCCGCATGTTTATCTGGAACTTTTTTGCCTCTGGTATTCCTGTAATATTACTTATCACCCCAAAGCGCGATATGCTTATTGCGGCAGTTCCATTCTTATGAGGAGTACCTTACACAGGTATCAAGAAAAGGTACAGAAATCAGGCTGGTGCGTATGGAAACATTGGCAGTTGTTGAAAGCGGCTATTGTGCATGCTATGATTGGAAAATGTCTCACATTACGATCCGAAGCAAAACAGGAGGAACAGATCATGGATGCGAATATAACAGGACTGTCGGCGAGGGAAGTGACAGAACGCCGCGAGCGCGGGGAAGGCGGCGCTGCCGCAGAGCGTATTACAAAAAGCAGGGCGCAGATTGTCCGTGAAAATGTATTTACGTTATTTAATTTACTGAACTTTATCATTGCAGGGCTTTTATTTGCCGTGGGTGCTTACACAAATATGCTGTTTCTGGCAGTAATTTTTTTAAATATTGCGGTCGGAATTGCACAGGAGCTGAAGGCGAAAAAGCTGGTGGATGAACTCTCGATTCTAAACCGTCCGGGCGTATGTGTGCGCCGCGGGGCAAAGGACATTCAAATCGAGCTGGATGAGGTTGTAAAGGATGATTTGATGGTGTTGCAGAGCGGCAATCAGATCTGCAACGATGCGGTGGTCGTGGAAGGCATGCTGGAAGTGAATGAATCGCTGCTCACAGGAGAGAGTGATGCAGTGGTCAAGGAGACTGGAAGTGAGTTATATTCCGGAAGCTCTGTCATTTCCGGTAAGGCATATGCGAAGGTTACGCATGTCGGAAATGAAAATTATGCTACAAAGCTTGCCAACGAAGTAAAAAGGGAAAAGCGTGTGGCATCGGAACTGCTTGGCTCTATGAATAAGGTAACGCGGTTTACCAGTATGCTGATTATTCCGTTGGGTGTGATGCTGTTTTTCGAGGCCTTCCTGCTGCGGCAGGCGCCCATGCGGGAAGCGGTGGTGTCGTCCGCCGCGGCGCTTCTTGGCATGCTGCCGAAGGGACTGGTACTTTTAATCTCGATTTCACTGGCGACCGGAGTCATCCGGCTGGCAAAAATGAAGATCCTCGTTCAGAATATTTATTCGCTGGAAACACTGGCGCATGTAGATACCCTGTGTCTGGATAAGACGGGAACGATTACAAACGGAAAGCTTACGGTGGACACTGTCATGGAAATCGGTGCGGGGCTCTTGGGAAAGGCGCTGCCGCAGGGCGAACCGGAAAAGCTCGTGCAGTCATATCTGGCGGCCTCCGACGACAACAATGTGACATTTCAGGCGCTGAAAGAGGCGTTTGGCGGTCAGGCATTTTATACACCGACACATAAGATTTCGTTTTCATCAAAGCGCAAGTGGGGATGTATCAGTTTTGCGGAAGCGGTCAGCGTTTTTGTCGGCGCTCCTGAAAAGCTGATGGGAAAGCTGCCGGGGGAACTGGAACAGAAGCTGGAAGAGGGATGCCGGGTTATCATTGTGGGCTATGTCCCGATGCAGTGGGAGGGCGAAGCGGCGCTGCCGGAAGAGATACAGCCGCTCTACGGGGTTGCCCTGGAGGATACCATCCGTGAGAACACCAGGGAGACGCTTGACTTCTTCCACCGGGAAGGTGTGGACGTCAAGGTAATTTCCGGAGATCATGTCAAGACGGTCTCCATGATCGCAAAGCGGGCAGGACTGCACCGGTGGAAGGATGCCGTGGATTTATCGACGCTCGGAGAAGACATTGACTATGATCAGATCTGCCAGCAGTACGCGGTGTTTGCCAGAGTGACGCCGGGACAGAAAAAGGAACTGGTGTGTGCGCTGAAACGACAGGGACACCAGGTAGCCATGACGGGAGACGGGGTCAATGATCTTCTGGCGCTGCGGGAGGCGGACTGCTCCATCGCCGTGGCGGACGGAAGCGATGCCAGCCGCCAGATCGCGCAGGTGGTACTGCTGGATTCCGATTTTACCAATCTTCCGCAGGTTGTGATGGAAGGGCGGAAAGTCGTGAACAATGTCACAAGAACGGCGAGCGTCTTCTTTATCAAGACCATCTACTCGGTGCTGGTTTCGGTGATCTGCCTGCTGGCAAACATTCCGTTCCCGTTTATCCCGATTCAGATCACCGTGCTGGATGCGGCAATCGAGGGGTATCCGTCGTTCCTTACCATCTGGGAATCCGACACGCGCAAGATACGCGGCAGATTCTTAAAGACGGCGTTATCCAATGCGCTGCCATTTGCCCTCACAGTCACGGCGATGGTCGTGGTCACCAGTATCATTGCTCCGTTTACGGTGGAGCAACGGCAGACGGTCATGTATTTTCTGCTGATTGTTATTTCCATGGCAGCCGTGGTGAAGAGCTGTATTCCGTTTAACGGTCTGCGCACTTTCATCTGCATCACAATGGTGATCGGAACCTTTGGCGGACTCGCCATTCTGCCGTCGTTATTTGAGATCAGCGCGGTTACCGCCGGAATGGCAAAATGCCTTCTTGCGGGGGGAAGCTTATCTGCCATCTGTCTGCTGCTTTTGCTTGGAACACGCGGAGTTCTCGGCAGAAAGAGATTGTCAGAGGCAGAGGCGGTGCGGTAGAGAACCGGTTTCCCGTTATATTTTAATAGAAAAAGAAAAGCAGAGATACCTTTGGTGCATTTGGTAATGCGGTATCTCTGCTTTTTTGGTATAGTAAAAAGACAGGGGGTGAAGCGGAGAATGGATAAGCGCAGCACATGGGAACAGCAGAAAAGCGGATATCTGGGACTGACCAGAACAGACGAGGAGCGGCATTTGGCGGACGTGATCTCGGTTGCACAGCAGAATCTGGAACGCGCCGGGGCGGACATACGCAAGGTCAACGAAGACTTGGCGGATCTTCTCGAGACATACGACGTGAAAGACAAAGAAGGCCTTGCACTCTGGAATAATGCGACGGCAAGATTAAAGGAAAATGAATACGATCTGATCCGCTATGAGAAGGCGAGAAAAAAGCCCTACTTCGGGAGAATTGATTTTAAGGACGGCATCTCCCAGGAGGAGGAGACCTGTTATATCGGAAGAGCCGGAATTGCGAAAAACGGCTCAGAGCCGGTGGTGCTGGACTGGAGAGCGCCCATTGCATCGGTATATTACGAGAGCAGCATGGGACCCTGCACTTATACGGTAAGCTCCGAGGGAACCTATGAGATGGATCTGGTGCGCAAGCGGACGTACGAGATCGAACAGGATGTACTGAAGGATTTCTTCGACTCGGATGTCGTTGCCAATGATGAACTTCTGACAAAATACCTTGCAAAGAATAAAAAGGCGGTATTGGGAGAGATCATTGCGACAATCCAGAAGGAGCGGAATGTCATCATCCGCCGCTCGCCGCGGACGAACGTCATCATTCAGGGCGTGGCGGGTTCCGGAAAAACAACCGTGGCAATGCACCGCATATCCTACATTTTGTATAACTATAAGGATGATTTCCGGCCGGAGGATTTTTACATTGTGGGAAGCAACCGGATCCTTCTGAACTATATCACGAGCGTTCTCCCGGAACTGGATGTGTATGGAATCCGTCAGCTGACGATGGAGCAGCTGTTTGTCCGGCTTTTATATGAAGACTGGGACGATGCACGCTACTCGTACCACAGTATGGAGAGAGACGATCCGGAAAACAGCGTCAAGTGTGATACGGAGTGGTTTCTCGATTTGAAAGCATACTGTGAAGAATATGAAAAAGAGAGCGTGCCGGCGGAGGACATTTATCTGGAAAAGACGGGAAAGCTTCTGATCGGTGCGGATGAGATCCGCCGCTATCTAAAGGAGCATCCGGCGGATTCCATGGAGAGCAAAATGCTGATGCTGGGGGAGATTGTCCACTCCAGATATGAGAATGAGATCCTGGGAAGAGACATCACGTTTCCGGCAGAAGAGAAAAAGCGGCTCGACCGGAAATACACGATGTATTTTGGAAAGGGAAAATGGGAGGGATCGGTCTATGCGTTCTATCAGGATTTCCTGGCGGCGCAGGCAGCCCGTGGCAGGGAAGTAACCCCGCCGGGGAACTCCTTTGACGTCTATGATCTGGCGGCGCTGGCCTATATCTACAAGCGGATCAAGGAGACAGACCCGGTCAGGGAGGCAAGCCATGTGGTGATCGATGAGGCGCAGGACTTCGGGATGATGGCATACCGGTGCATGGATGCGTGCCTGTCGGGCTGCACCTACACGATCATGGGCGATACCTCGCAGAATATCCATTTTCAGTACGGCTTGAATGACTGGGATGAACTGCGCAGACTCATCCTGACCGGCGACTATGACGCCTTTGGGCTTCTGCGGAAAAGCTACCGCAACACGGTGGAGATCTCTGCATATGCGAACGAGATTCTGCGCCACGGGGATTTTTCCATCTATCCGGTGGAACCGATCATCCGCCATGGCGACGGGGTCTGCGTGGAACCGGTGCAGGGAGAGCGGGCGCTGCTTAACCGGGCGGCGGAGACGATACAGGGCTGGCAGAGAAAAGGATACGAGACCATCGCGGTGATCTGTCGGGACGAAGAGGAGGCAGAGCGGGTTGCGGTCCGGCTGGCAGAGGACGTTCCGGTAAAGAACGGCGCAAAAGGAGAGACGGAGGAGTTCGGGGACGGCGTCATGGTGCTTCCGGTATCTTACACGAAAGGGCTGGAGTTTGACGCGGTACTTCTGTTTGACCCGTCGGAGAAAAAATATCCGTCGGACAACGGTCATGTAAAGCTGTTGTATGTTGCGGCAACGCGCGCGCTGCATGAGCTGACGATTCTCCATCGGGGGGAGTTGTCTGGAATTCTTGCGGGCAGGGCGCCGCAGGATAAGCATATAAAGGAATTTGCGGCGGAACCGCTCACAAAAGCCAGGGAGTATGGGAAGCCTGTCCGGACAAAAAAGGAACAGATGCAGCAGCGCAGGGTGGAAGGCGCCATGGATATGGCGGAGCGGGAATATTTCGGGCCAAGACGCATTGCGGCAAAAGCGCCTGCGGCGGAGGAGAAACCGGTCATAAGACCGGCGGCATCCCCGGCGGTCCGTCCGCAGACAGAGACAGTGCGCGGGCAGCAGGCAAAGACAGTGCACCGTCCGCAGACCGGGGCAATGCACCGTCCACAGGCAGAGACAGTGCGCGGGCAGCAGGATATGGCGACGTCTCCGGCGCCGGCAGGGAAGCGTCCGGGACCGGAGGGAAGCAATCCGTCCCCGTATGCATTCGGGACGATCCCGGAGAATACCAGTCTGCGCGTCCGGGGGCACGCAAAGGGAAATCATGCGGTCAGGTGGGTAAAAAAGAGCAGATCCTATGTAGAGATGGCGAGCATGTACGGGCTGATGCGGATTACGCCGGTCGCTCCGGACATCATCCGGGTCAGCTTTGTAAAAGGAGTGACGGAAAAAATTGCAGCTACGGGCTGGATGGTCAAAGCGGAGGAAGCGTTTTCATGGAGCGCCAGGGAATCCAAAAGCGTTGTCGAGATTGCCGCGGGTGAGATTACGGTGCGGGTAGACAAACGGAGCGGAGCGGTCTCTTTCTGGAATAGGGAGAATCAGCTTCTGCTTGCGGAAGATGCCGCGGAGCCGAGAGTGATCGGCGAGGAGGGAAGCTGGGTATTTTTCGACTGGGACAAGAAAGAGCGCATCAAGGCAAAGGGCATGCTCGATACGGATTTTCTGGATGTGACATTAAATGCGCGTTATATATCCTTTGGAGGGAAAAAGCATAGAATGCCGCTTGTGCTGTCGAACCGCGGCTATGGCATCGCTGCGGCGGCAAAAAATACGGTGCTGCTCTGCGATATTAAGACGTACGGGCAATATCTCTACGCGGAAGGGGAGAGGCAGCTCGACTACTATTTTATCTGCGGGGAGAAGCCGGAGAACATCATCACACGTTATAAAGGGTTATAAAGGGCGCCGGAAAGGAGCAGAGTACATGACAATTAAAGAAATCAGTGAAAAATATCGTATTACCGTGGATATGCTGCGTCCCCGCGTCCGGCGATTTGTGTCGCAATAAGACGAGCGGTTTTTGTTGTACAGAAGAAGCGGTACACCTATAATATAAGTTAAGGAATTACAATATAGGAGGGTGTATGGAAAAGGTACGTTATATGATTTCCGATGCGGCAAATATCGTCCACGTCGAATCACATGTGTTACGTTACTGGGAAGATGAACTGGAACTGAATATCCCGCGCAATGAGATGGGACACCGGTATTATACGAAGGAAAACATTGCGGAATTTCAGAGAATCAAGGAACTAAAGGAGCAGGGCTATCAGTTGAAGGCGATACGCATGATTGTACATAACGGACCGATCGAGGGGCTGACGGCAGAAGCACCGATTCCTGTGGGACAGGCACCGCTTTCTGCGGGAGCGGCGGCTGCGATCCCGCAGCCGGTACAACCGGTCGCGGCACAGCCGGCAGCAGTGGCACAGCCGGTGCAGCAATCCATGCAGCAATCCGTGCAGCCGGTGCAGCCCGCTGCACCCCAGCAGCTTCCGGTAAAAACGACCGCCGAGAGCCCGCAGAGTATTCTAAACAATACGGATAAGATGGCACAGTTCACAGAACTGATGACCGAGATAGTGGGAAAAGCGCTTGCCGCCAACAATGAAGAGCTGGGGCAGAGCATCAGCGAGGAGGTAGGAAAACAGGTGATCAAGGAGATGAATTACCTCATGCGGGAGCGGGAAGAGGCAGAGGAGGACCGCTTCCGCAGGCTGGATGCTGCGATCCGTGGAAATATCCGCAAAAAGGACGAACAGAAAGAAAAGAAACTCTGGAAAAAGAAAAAGCCGTCACAAGCGTGACGGCTTTTTGCTATGTACGAAAGATTAACCCTCGCTGATAGCTCCTGTAGGACAAACTCCTGCACATGTTCCGCAGCTAACGCAGGAACCTGCATCGATTACGAACTGGCTGTCTCCCTGAGAAATAGCTCCTACTGGACATTCCGGCTCGCATGTTCCACAGCTTACACAAGAATCAGAAATAACGTATGCCATTTTAAATTCCCTCCTTAATTTGTAATCAAAATCCGGCTACCCTTATGGATAACCTTTAAGACATTCTAATACAAAAGTACACGGCTTTCAAGTCAAAAAAGCCGTGTACTTAAATTAGCACATAATCCTGTTATCAAATATATTCAATGCCGGATCTTCGATTAAAATGTTGAAAAATGATACAGTGTCTTGGAGCGGAACGGCTCATCCGGTGTCAGCACGATGCTCGGGAAATTGTCGTGGTTGATTGCGTCCGGAAAATGCTGTGTCTCAAGACACACGCTCGTATGGCAGGCATACTGCGTATCGTTCTTGCCGGTGACCTCGATCGGCTGGTTTGCCACATACAGCTGCATACCCGGCTGATCGGTAAAGCATGTCATGCGGATACCGCTCTCCTTTGACTGGAGAACCGCTGCCTCACGGAATCCGGTGCCATTGATGACGAAATTGTGATCGTAGGTGCCGAACTTGTGATACTGCTCGTAGTCGGAATCCATCAGTTTTCCGATGGTGTGCATGGAGCGGAAATCAAACGGCGTTCCCTCTACCGGAAGGAATCTGCCGGTCGGTGCCTGTGAGTCATCGAGCTCTGTGATCTGATCGGCGTCAATGAAAAGCTCGTGGGATAAAACCTCACTGGAGCCTTCACCGTTTAAATTGAAATAGCCGTGGCTGGTGACGTTTAACAGCGTATCCGCATCCGTGGAAGCTTCATAGAGAAGGGACAGCTCATTGTCCTCCGACCAGCCGTAGGTTACGGAAAGTGTGAGATTGCCCGGATAACCTTCCTCGCCGTCGTAGGAATTCATGGTTAAAATGAGTTTGTCATCCTTGATCTTTGCGTCCCAGGGCTTGGAAGCGTAGCCGATCAGTCCGCCGTGCAGATGGTTGGTGCCGTTGTTGATGGCAAGCTGGTATTCCTTGCCATCCAGACAGAAATGACCGTCCTTGATACGATTGGCAACACGGCCGACAACTGCGCCGAGGCTGGCGTTGTCGCGCGCGTAATCTTCCATGGAATCGAAACCGAGGCAGACGTCCGTCATTTTTCCGTCGCGGTCCGGAACCACGATCTTTACGAGACGGCAGCCGAAATTGATGACTTCCACATAAGCGCCGTTTGCGTTCTCCATATGGTATATATAAATATTTTCTCCTGTGTTTAATGTGCCAAAATCTGACTTTGTAATCTTCATAGGAAACTCCTTTCCATTTATATCAGGACAAACCTAACGCAGATAATTATGCCACATTTGCAAAAACATGGCAAGTGAATTGCCCTATTTTCGGAAGAATGCCCATAGCGGGCGAAATGTCAAACTTGCTTAAATCGTGAAATTATGCAATAATGTTCACGAAAGCGAAGCGGTCTTGCACGCACTGTAAAGCAGGTCAGGAGACAGTGCATATGACGGCCGCAAAGGCACAACAATTGAGAGGCGAATAATATGCAGACAAAGGTTGTTAAGATAGATTCTGCGAATATAGACGATGCAGCCATGAAAGAGGCGTGTGATCTGATCCGCGCGGGAGAGCTGGTGGCATTTCCGACGGAGACGGTATACGGACTGGGGGCGGATGCGCTGCACCCGGAGGCATCGAAAAAGATTTATGCGGCGAAGGGAAGACCTTCGGACAATCCGCTGATTGTACATATTTCAAAGTTTGAAGATCTGGTATCGATCGCGAGGGAGGTACCGCCGCAGGCGAAGAAGCTTGCGGACGCGTTCTGGCCGGGACCGCTTACCATGATCGTATGGAAAAATGACAGAGTCCCTTATGAGACCACGGGCGGGATGGATACCGTGGCAATCCGTATGCCGAAGCATCCGGTAGCGCTCCGGCTGATCGAGGGTAGCGGATGCCTGATTGCAGCGCCAAGCGCTAACACATCCGGCAAGCCGAGCCCTACCGAGGCGTCCCACGTGGCGCTTGATATGGACGGCAGAATACCGATGATTCTGGACGGAGGGCCGGTCGGCATCGGGATCGAGTCGACGATCGTTGATCTGAGTGAGGAGACGCCGATGATCCTGCGCCCGGGATATATCACACAGGAGATGCTGCAGGAGGTTCTCGGCGAGAAAGTCTGCATGGATCCGGGAATTATTGCGTCGGATTCCACCAGAAAGCCGAAAGCGCCCGGCATGAAGTACAAGCATTATGCGCCCAAGGCGGATCTTGTGCTGGTGGAGGGCGAGACGGACAAGGTCGTTGCCAGAATCAATGAGCTGGTCAGAGAAAAGCAGCAGCTCGGACAGAAAGTCGGAGTGATCGCTACGGATGAGACGTTTTTACGCTATGAGGCGGATCACGTTGTCAGCATCGGCGCCAGGGAAGATGAGGATGCCATTGCCAGACACTTGTACAAGATCCTGCGCGAGTTTGATGACTGGAATGTGGATGCGATCTACTCGGAGAGTTTTGCCACACCGCGCATCGGTCAGGCAATTATGAACCGACTGCTGAAGGCGGCGGGGCATCAGGTGATTCCGGTATAGCTACATCAGGGAGAGGGCAGACATTTCTATGAGACAATATAATCGAATCATATTTGTTGCAGAAAGCGGCACCTGCAGAGCACCTATGGCTGCAGGAATTCTGCAGGAATGCAATTTAAAACATCCGGTGGAAATACTTGCCAGGGGACTGGTGGTTTTATTTCCGGAACCATTGAATCAGAAGGCGGAAGCTGTTATGATAAGCAATGGTATCAATATGGATGGATTCATGTCCACCCAGTTGACGGAGGAGGATTTTTCGGAGGATGCGCTCGTTTTAGTCATGGAACACAGCCAGAGAGAGAAGATTCTGGAAAAGTACGGGCACGCCGATCCGGAGAATGTCTATGTTCTTACGGAACTGGTAGGAGACGAACTTGAGATCATCGATCCCTACGGGGGGACGCTTCAGGCGTACGGACTCTGCTATGAGACGATGCGCAAGACGATCTTAAAGCTTGTGAACCTATTGAATGAAAGTGAAGATAACGGCACAGACTAGGCTCTGTGTAAGAAAGGGAAGGTACAAAAAATGTCAAAAGTAGTAGTTATGGATCACCCGCTGATTCAGCACAAGATTGGAATTATCCGCAGGGAGGAGACCGGTTCTAAGGATTTCCGTACACTGGTCAGCGAGATTGCAATGCTGATGTGCTACGAGGCAACCAGAGACTTAAAGCTTACGGATGTGGAGATTAACACGCCGATCTGCAAGACCACAGTCAAAGAATTAAAGGGCAAAAAGCTTGCCGTTGTCCCGATCTTACGCGCCGGACTCGGCATGGTGGACGGTATGCTCAACATGATCCCGGCGGCAAAGGTCGGACACATCGGATTATACCGTGATCCTGAGACATTAGAGCCGGTAGAATACTACTGCAAGCTTCCGGCAGACTGCGCAAACAGAGAGGTGTTCGTGGTAGATCCGATGCTTGCGACAGGAGGATCTTCGGTTGCGGCGATTCAGATGTTAAAGAATAAGGGAGTAAAAAGTATCCGCCTGATGTGCATTATCGCAGCACCGGAAGGCGTAAAAAAGATGCAGGAGGCGCATCCGGATGTGGACATCTACATCGGCGCGCTCGACGATCATCTGAACGAGCACGGCTACATTGTACCGGGACTCGGAGATGCGGGAGACCGTATTTTCGGCACGAAATAGGATCTGTTTGATGCGGCGGACACAGGTGGGAGTGATAGGAACATGAGCGGAAAACGTACAGATTATATCAGCTGGGATGAATACTTTATGGGCGTTGCGACCTTGTCGGGGATGCGCTCCAAAGATCCGAATACACAGGTGGGAGCCTGCATTGTCAGTGAGGAGCACAAGATTCTTTCCATGGGATACAACGGCTTTCCGACAGGCTGTTCGGATGACGACTTCCCGTGGGCGCGCGAGGGCGAACCGCTTGAGAACAAGTATTTCTATACGACGCACAGCGAACTGAACGCGATTTTAAATTACCGCGGGGGAAGCCTTGAGGGCGCGACCATGTATGTCACGCTGTTTCCGTGCAACGAATGTGCCAAGGCAATCATCCAGGCAGGCATCAAGCGGCTGGTTTACGACAGCGACAAGTATAACGGGACGCCGTCAACCATCGCGTCGCGGAAGATGCTCTCTGCCGCGGGGGTGGATATACAGAAATACGAACATACCGGCAGAACCGTCACGATCCAGCTGTAGAAAAAGGGCTTTTGGAGCCGCCAGAGATGGCGGCTCCTTTTTGTGTCAGTAAATTCCAGAATATCCATTTATTTTTAAAGCAGTTTCTTTGCGTCGGTTGATTTTTTTTTACAAATCTTTTATACTTATAAAAGAATTTGTTATGGGAAAAATAATAGGCAAGCAAGGTAGAATTGCTAAATCTATAAGGACAGTAATGAAAGCAGTAGCAAACAGAAAAGATAAAAAAGTTAATGTTGAATTTATTGATGATTAGATGGAGGAAAGAATGCAAAAAAGATTTGAAATAGGTCAAATTGTAAATACATTTGGAATAAAAGGAGAAGTAAAAGTAGTTCCTTTT
>OGNF01003047.1_pt1 | contig 11709 bp, 10 predicted proteins | sample 1573321 | NCBI WGS metagenome assembly OGNF01 (sample SAMEA2581911, study PRJEB24529) | metagenome | biome: Human gut stool | place: China | collected 2011
ATGCGTATTGCACCGGTGGTACAATACGCATCCACGGTTGCAGAAGCCAGTCTTAAGATTTCTTCTTCATTTAGGTAGGTATAAAAGATGGAAGAATCCAAAACCAGTTTTTTGATCTGTTTCTTAGCAAGTACCAGATAGTCCTCGCCATTTGGAAACATGATTCGAACATCAATGTAATCGTTCTGTCTCTGGTCAACCATCAAATCAACAACGGATACTTCATACTCTCTGGTGTCATGTGTAATAATCAGAGTAGTAACCATATTTTTGGTAATTGGTTCGCCAGATGGGATATCAACAACTGCAATAGATCCGATATCCTCTGCCTGGATATAATAATCCGGTTCCAGTCCGGAATAAATTTCCTGTCGCATGACGTTCGCTTCATCCCCTTCGGCTACGATTACCTCGCCTTTCTGGATCTCCACTCCGTCTTTCACTACATACACGATCTGCCGGTTGCTTTCGATCTCGTACACATAATCGTTAATCTCGGCTTTATATGCATCTAATTTATTTTTTCCAATAAAAATATAAAAAAAAATAGATATTATTGTAATATATCTATAAATTTTGACAACATATTAATACTATTAGCCATTTTATTTATTTTATCTTCTGGAGTTAATTTATATTCTTTTTTCATTTCTTCTTCAAATTGTTTAAAATAATTTTTATTTCTATTTAAAAACTTATACCAATATGACTTTTCTCTTAAATATTTTATATCATTTGGATTAGATTTTAATCTATATTGAATATCTACATTCATTAATCATCAAAATTCTTGAAAATAGGTCTAGGTTCATAAGAAGATTTTTTAGTATCACTTTCTTTTGTTTCACGATTACTAATAAAATCTTGAACGTATCCTATTCCTTTTTGTAAAGAAGAAATTCCTTTTTGTACTTCATTCATATCTAATGATTTAAAAACATTAAACATATCTTTAAAAGAAAATACACCATTTGTTGTTATACCTAAATACTTATTCCATATATCATGAAAAGGCCCATATAAATCATAAAGTTCATAAAACTTTTGCCAAGTCATATCACCATTTTTTACAAAATTAGCAAGTTTAGGATTTTCTTTTACAAAATTTTTAAAATTATCCAAAGACATAAAAATCACCTACTAAAATATATGCTTTTAGTAGGTAAATGTTACTTGTTTTATAAATTTAATATATCATCAACTTTTCTAAGTTCATCATCAATTTCTAATAATGATATTTGTGTTGGTTCTTTTATAACAGTTCTTTCTACTTCTTCTTTATTTTCTTCTGTTTTTTCTTTTGAAATTAATTTTTGTATTTCAAATACATCAATATATTTTTCTTTTGAAATAGTAGTTCCTGTTTTATATCTATCAAGAATAGGTAAATCTGTATTTTTAATTGTTTCTATATAATCATTAAATCTAAGTCCAAATAATGCTTTAGTATTTGTTATAAAGACATTTTTAATATTATATGGATTAGTTTTAACTTCACGAAGAATTAAAAGTCCTCTTCTTGCACGAGTTGACTTTTCAAAATCTTCTAGTTTAACCCTTTTAGCAGTTTTATTATCAGTAAAAATTGTTACATATTCTAAAGCTTTATCAAATATATTCATTGAAACAACTTCATCATTTTTAAGTGTCATTGATTTTACACCACTTGATTTTATACCAGATGATGGTATTTCACTTTCATCAAACCATAAACTATAACATGATGATGTTGATATCATTATATCATTAAAGTTATTAAGTTTAGCATCAATTACTTCATCATTATCTTTTAATTTCATACATGAAATTGCTTTTGAATATCTACTAACTTTAAATTCCTTTAATGGTGTTTTTTTAATCATTCCAAGTTTACTTGCTATTACTACTTCTTTATTTATATTAAAATCAATTACTGGAATAATACTTACTATTTTTTCATTTTCTTCTAATTTTATAATATTACTAATATGTTTACCTAATACTTTCCATTTAATATCAGGTATTTCATGAACTGGTAAATATAAGTAATTACCTAAATTAGTAAAAATAAGTACTGTATCAATTGTATTAAGTTCATATAATCCTAAGACATAATCATTTTCTTTTAATAAAGGTTCATCATTACTTGAATTATAACTTCTTTTTGATGTTCTTTTTACATAACCATCTTTAGTGATTAAAACAACAACATCTTCTTTTGTAATCATATCTTCTTCATTTATTTTTATTTCTTCAAGGTGATCTTCAATTACTGTTTTTCTAGGAACATCATATTCATCTTTAATAGCTTTTAATTCTTTTTTCATTATATATTTTAAAGCTTCTTCTTCCGTTAATATTTTATTATATGTTTCTATTTTTAAATTTAAATCTTTTAATTCATCTTCAAGTAAAGTAATATCAGTATTAGTTAAACGATATAATTGTAAAGTTACAATAGCTTCAGCCTGTTCAATAGTAAAATCAAACTCTTTAACTAAGTTTTCTTTAGCATCACTTTTATTTTTACTTGCTCTAATTACACGAATAACTTCATCAAGTATACTTATTGCTTTTATTAAACCTTCCACAATATGAAAACGTAGTTTAGCATGATCTAAATCAAATTTAGTACGATTAGTTAATACTTCTTTTAAATGAAGAATATAAGCATCTATTATATCAATTAATGATAAAAGTTTAGGACATCTATTAACTATTGCTATCATATTATAATTATATGATGTTTGAAGTTCAGTATTTTTATATAAATAATTTAAAATAAGATCTTTATTAGCATCTTTTTTAATATCTATTACTATTCTTAGACCTTCTTTATCTGATTCATCCCTTACTTCAAGAAGTCCATCTAATTTTTTATCTATTCTAATTTCATCAATTTTTTTAACAATATTTACTTTTAATACTTCATAAGGTATTTCTGTTACTACTAAAGATAGTTTACCTTTACTTTCTTCTTCATGTATTTTAGAACGTACAACAACTTTTCCACGACCTGTTGTAAAGGCATTAATTATTCCTTGTTTATCAAGACATATTCCTCCCGTTGGAAAATCAGGTCCTTTTACTATATCTAAAATTGTTTCTACTCTACAATTAGGGCTATCAATTCTTTTAATACAAGCATCAATTATTTCTCCTAAATTATGTGGTGGAATATTTGTAGCATAACCTGCACTTATTCCTGTTGTTCCATTTACAAGTAAATTAGGAAATTTAGCAGGAAGAACAGTTGGTTCCATAACTGTATCATCAAAGTTTGGAGCAAATTTAACTGTATTTTTTTCAATATCTTTTAAAAGTTCACTTGATATTTTAGATAATCTTGCCTCAGTATAACGATATGCTGCAGGACTATCACCATCAATTGAACCATTGTTACCATGCATATCAATCATTGGATTTTTAATTTTCCAATCTTGAGAAAGTCTTACCATTGCATCATATATACTTGTATCACCATGTGGATGGAAACTACCTATAACATCTCCAACTGTTTTAGCACTTTTACGATAAGGTTTATCATAAGTATTATGACCTATATACATTGCATAAAGTATTCTTCTTTGAACAGGCTTTAAACCATCTCTAACATCAGGTATAGCACGATCTTGAATAATATATTTACTATATCTTCCAAACCTTTCTCCCATTATTTCTTCTAAAGAATAATTATATATCTTTTCTAAAATCTGTTCTGTTGTATTATTTTTCTTCATATCATTACCATCCTTCTTAAGTATCTATATTTATTATAAACTAAATTTATTTTTTTTCAAAGAGAACATGTCAAATTTTTGTAAATTAAAAGATGAACATTAAAATTCATCTTTAATTATTATTCATTTGTTATTACAAAACGAGTTGAATAATATGCTGATGTTCCATAATATGTGTAATAATTAAATACTCCTGCAGATGCTCCATTATTATATCCTCCACCACGAGCATACCACGACTTACTTGTGTCAAGAACATCATTGCCATCATAATACCATCCTTTTGTTCCATACAATGCATGTCCTTGATATTCAGTTGTTGTATAATTATTATAATATTTGCTATCTGGTAAACTATTAAATCCTGAACTACTTTTTGCATTATTATATACTCCCATGACATATTCGTAGCGACCACCACTCATATCATATATACCATATATATTATTAGTTGTTGAAGCATCTTTTCCTAGTGTTGTATTATATGCTCCATTTGTTACAGAATCAGAACTTCCTGCTTTTGCTCCATATCCTGTTTTATATGAACCATTATTGTTTATTCCTACTTCAGTACAGGTTGTACTACTAGTACATCTTCCATATATACTTTGTGTTAAATATGCTGCTGCTCCCCATTCATTATTTTTACTCATATGCGTATCTACTTCAGTACTTACAAATCCAAAACTATTTCCTGTTTGTTCCATGCTTCTACTTGCAAAGAAGAATTTACTTACATTATTATATCTTAAACTCTTTACACTTGGTTTTATTATTATTCCATTTGCATTACTACATATTTCATTTGCGCACCCTAAATTATTATTTGTTGTACTTGATGCTAGTGTTGTATGGCTTGTTTCAAACTTGGCATACCAAAATCCATTTAGTTCTTTTGTTCCAAATGTAAAAGCATCTATTGCTGTTTCGTTTGCTTTTACAAAAGTTACATCTATTGCACCAGGATTATCTTGTGTTCCTCCATTATAATTACTTGGTGTTGTTGCATTAAACCTTGGTATCCATACCCACATTGTATTTATATCATCCATTGGTATTGTTGTTCCTGGTGTTGCATTTAAATATTTTGTTCTATTTGTACCTGTTACAGTAACTGCATTAGCCCACATTCCTTTATATTCTCCTGTTGAGTTATAACTATACCATGGATTATTTTTATCTATATTACTTACATCTGCTTTTTTCCATACATCATTTGTTTCATCGTAGTAAACTGGTATCATATTGCTTGCTAAAACTGGTTTATTTGCTCCTGATTTATCTACTGTATCTAATTCTTTTCCTATATATGTTATCGTAGCTTTTCCATGTCCTGTATTTGTTCCTTGTGTTGTTGATGATGCAGTTAGATAGTATGTGCTATTTAAAAGGCATCCTGATGGATAACTACTTGCTGTTGATGATGTATAAACATATCCACTTCCTCCACCTGAGTATTTATCATAGTTTGTTGAGTCTGAATATGATGTTCCTGCTCCACCACCGTAGAAGCCTCCACCTCCACCTGATGCTCCATATTTATAGTTGTTTCCTGAAGTTGATGCTGAACCTCCTTGTCCAAAACTTCCTCCTGTTCCTGCTGATGTTTGTGTTCCAGCATAGCCTGATTGTCCTGTTACTCCACTTGTTCCTCCTCCAGCATATCCTGAAGTTCTATTATTACTTCCTGAACCTCCACCTGCTACGATTACTCTTGCATATAAACTATTTTGTCCTATTCTTATATCTGTTGCTCCTCCTCCTGCTTGTCCATAGGTATATGTACTACTGTAATCTCTATTAAATCCATTACCACCACCATTAAATCCACCTGGTACTGCTGTTTTTGTTGTTGTCACTGTTTGAGGTTGTCCTCCTACACACACATATAATGTTGTTCCTTTTGTTAGATGTACTATTCCTTTTGAATATCCTCCTAAACCTCCAACATATGTTGTATTATAATTTCCACCCTGTGCTCCCCATACTTCTAAATTATAATAACCATCTGATTTTGCTATATATGTAGTACATTCTCCTGTATATGTGAAGTTAGTTGTATAATTTATTTTACCTACCTTTATTTCAATTACATTATTACTTATTTTAGCATAACTAAATAAAGCATAACTAGTAAGTCCTACACTTACTAATATAACTAATATTGTAACTGCTAAGAAATAACTATTTATTATTTTTACATCTGTTTTAAAAAAATTTTTAATATTATTTAATATTTTTTTCATATGAACCAACTTCCTTATTTTCTTACTATATTTAGTATATAATATTTATTTTTTATAGTCAATTAGGGAAAGTAAATTTTTTAATAATAAATTTGACAAAACATTCTTTTTTATAGTATAATTTTTCTTGGTTGATTCTATTAAAAAATTAAAAAAGAAAGGAGATTTTATAATATATATGTTTAAACCAAACAAAACTTATGTGTTTGCTCTTGGTGGTTTAGGAGAAGTCGGAAAAAATATGTATTGTATAATGCAAGATAATGAAATTATTATTATTGATGCTGGAGTTATTTTCCCTGAAGAAGAGTTACGTGGTATAGATTATGTTTTACCAGACTGGAATTTTTTAAAAAAGAATGAAAAAAAGATAAAAACTTTGATTATTACACACGGACATGAAGATCATATTGGTGCTATCCCTTTTCTACTTCAAAATATTAATATACCTTCTATTTTTGCTCCTAATCAAGCAGCAGCACTTATTAGAAAGAAATTAGATGAAAAAAATATTTTTTATAAAGGATTAAAAGTTTATAAGGAAAGTGATAAATTAAAATTTAAAAACTTTGAGGTTTCATTTTTTAGAACAACCCATTCTGTTCCAGATTCTTATGGAATTTGTGTTAAAAATCCAAATGGAACAATTGTAGAAACCGGAGATTTTAAATTTGACTTAACCCCAATTGGACCTGTTACTGATTTTAATGAAATAACAAACATTGGTAAAAGTGGTGTTACTTTACTTATGAGTGAATCTACAAATGCTTTAGATGAAGGATTTAGTTTATCGGAATCAAAAGTTGATGAGGCTTTACATGAAGTATTTAGTAAACATAGTAATAATAGACTTATTATTGCAACATTTGCTTCTAATATATATAGACTAAAACATATTATTGAAACTTGTAAATATTTTAATAGAAAAGTATGTATCTTTGGTAGAAGTATGGAAAATAATATTAATATTTCTATGGAAGGTGGCTATATTGATGCTAAAGGTGTAATTATAAGTGCCGAAGAAGCAAACAGGTTAAAATCAAGTGAAGTAGTTTTATTATGTACAGGAACTCAAGGTGAACCTTTATCAGCTTTGTCAAGAATTGCTGATGGTATACATAAACAAATTAGTTTAAGAACTGATGATATTGTTATATTTTCTAGTTCTGCTATACCTGGAAATTATCAAGCTATTGCTAATACAATTAACAAACTTTATTTAAAAGGTGTTAAAGTTTATACAACAACAAACGATAGAGAAATCCATGCATCAGGTCATGCAATGACTGAAGAATTAAAACTTATGATTAGACTTTTACAACCTAAATATTTAATGCCTATTCATGGTGAATACAGAATGCTTAAAAAACATACTAAACTTGGTATTGAATGTGATATTCCAAAAGAAAACACTTTCATTCTTGATAATGGTGATGTGTTAGAAATGGATAATGGAAAGGTTAAACAAGTAGGAACATTAGATGTTAGTGAAATATATGTTGATGGTAATCGTATTGGTGAAGTTGGTGGTGCCGTTTTAAATGATCGTAAAATAATGGCTAATGATGGTATTTTAGTTATTATTGCTAATATTGATATGGAAAAGAGAAAATTACTTGCTAAACCTATGATTACAACTCGTGGATTTATTCTTATTAACGAAAATGAAGAATTATTAAATAAAATTGAAGATGTTGCTAAAAAAACTATTGAAAAAGAATTAAAAAAACAAAAAGTAACATTTTCTGATGTTAAAACTGAACTTACTAGAGAAACATCATCTTTTATAAGAAGTCAAACAGGAAGAAAACCTATTGTTCTTCCAATTATATTAAATATAAAAAAATAGTTAAAATTTTTAACTATTTTTTATTATTACATTATAATAATCTTTTCCATTTGTTTTTATATCTTTTAATTTAGAATTAGTATGTCCTGATAATACATATTCATCATCACTTACAAATATATTTTTTAAAGTATAAGTATTATTTCCTTTATATATTTTTTCATCTTGTTTTTCTAAATTATTATTATAAGTCACTAAAACTGAATTATTTACTAAAAGATTATTCTTTTTAACACCATATAACCCTATTACTAATATTTTATCTTTATATGTTTCAACACATGTAAATTTAGTAATATCTTCTTTTTGATATACAATACTTTTTACTAATTTACCATTTTTATCAAACTTTATTAAAGCAGCTTCATAATTATCTGTTTTATTTTTTTCTTCTAATTTACTACCTGTAACTATAAAACTACCATCACTTAACATTTTTATACTTGTAAGTCCTTCTTTATCTGTAATTCCATAATAATTATGCCAAAGCTCTTTACCATCAAAACTATATTTATAAATAGCACCCGTTCCTGTTGCTTTTAACCCTACAACTACATAACCATCATTTGTTATAACTAAATCGTTAAATTCTCCTGTTTGAGGACCCCCTAAATTAATTTTAGATAAAACTTCACCATTTTTATCATATTTAACTATAATTGCCCCTCCAGTTGTATGATTACCTATTATATTAGGAGCATAAACACTTGTTCCTACCACTACATAATTCCCAGCTTTATCTACTTTAACTTTATTAAATTTTGATGTATCTAAAATATTTAAATTCTTTCTCCATACAATATTAAAATTATTATCATATTTTACAATAACAGCTTCAGTTAAGTTATCTTTTTTACTTTTTTCATCCATAAGTACATACCCTACTGCTATATAACCATCTTCAACTTTTACAATATCTTTATATTCACTAACTAAACCTAAATCTAAATATTTTTCTTTTATAAGTTTTAAATTTTTATCATAAACAAATAAAGTTGCTTTATTATAACCTGGTGCTTTATATTTATTAAATTTACTATGTTTAAAATCACTTAATCCTACTGATACATATTTATCATTTACTTTAATTGTACTGTTTATAGCACTATAATAAGTAGATTCTTTCCTAACTTTAATATATTTTATTCCAAAATATATTAATTCAATCACTAATATTGCTATTAATATTATTACTATTTTTTTTAATGTTTTATTTTTCATACATACCTACCTCTATTTCTTTATTTTAACTTTATAAACACTTTTATTTGTATACATATCATAAAAATTATATACTCCAATAAGAACACAAATAATTCCTATAATTGTACCAGTAAATATTATAGATATAATTGGAGTTGTTAATATTAATATTCCAAACACTAATTTTATTAAATCAGTTACTATTTCTTTTTTATCTTTTATATTACTTCCATAATATAGTGATAAAGAAAATAATGATTTAACAATTAACCAAATACCAAGTAATCTTGATAACATCATAATTGTTCCATTTTTATTTACCATTAATATAATTCCAAGAAGAATATTTATACACCCACTGAAAAGAACATTGCCAAACACCATTAAATTACTTCTGTTAATTAAAGAATAAATAACAATTATCCCTCCATAAATAACTAATAATAATCCAATTACATATACAATTGATGAAAATGTATTAGATGGACTAAATATTAGATAAAAACCTCCCAAAATTAATAATAAATTACCAATTATTTTTAATATTTTATCTTTCATAAATTACTTTTCCTTTCTTTTTTTTAAAATATCTAATAAATATGATATTATAAAACATAAAATAAAAGTTAAACCAATATTTAATATAATATTTAATGTATTATTACTAGAAAATTTAAATAAATCATCTTTATTATTTAAAATAAGAATTGACATTAAATCTAAACACATCACTACTATACTGAATACTAAACTTTCTTTTAAATAATTTCTTTTTCTTATATTTTTTTCTTCCTTACTATTTCCAACAGGTAATTTATTTCCTTTTATATCTGTTAATAAATTTGTTTTATCTTTATTTTTTATATAATAAAAGAAAAAATATATTACTGAGATTAAAAGAAATAATGTTGTTTCTACATTAGCATTATCTAAGCTTTTTGTACTTATACATTTTGCTATTATTAACCCTAATAAAACAAAACTTATTATTAAATAGATACCTGATATTATCATACTTAATTTATCTTTTTTATTTTTATTCATTTTAAATCACTATCCTTTTCCCATATTTTATCTTCACTTGAAGAATTATATACTTTATAAGTAAATGTATTATTTTTATAAGGAATTAAAACAGCATAAATATCTTTTGTTTTAACTTCTCCAAGTGGAATTAAAGTTTCTCCTATTTCTTTGTATGTTAATTTACATTTATAAATATAATTACTTTTATATTTAGTAAAATAATTACATGAAGTAGTTTCAATTTCTTTAATTTTTTCTAAATTTCTTCTTGTTTTTCCTAAATCAATATCACCATAACTATAATTAAACCAAGAATTAACTATTTGTTCTCCATAATTACCATCTTTATAGTTATCACAACCAGTTAAGAAAAATGATATAAATAATATAACAAGAACTAATATTTTTTTATTTTTCATAATTCACCTCTTAATAAATAAGTTATTCTTCAAAATCTTTTAAAATATTTTTAAATTCTTCTGGTACATCTTTTTCAAAGTATAATTCTTTTTTTGTAATTGGATGAATAAATTTTATACTTTTAGAATGAAGCATTTGTCCAAAATCATTTATTATTTTTCTATTACCATATAATGGATCATTTACTATCGGATGATTTATGTATGTAAAATGTACTCTTATTTGATGAGTTCTCCCTGTTTCAAGAATACATTCTACTAAGGTTGCATCTTTAAATCTTTTTAATACTCTAAAATGAGTAATAGATTCTTTAGAATTAACATCTGTAACTGTATATTTTTGTCTATTAGAAAAATCTCTTCCAATCGGAGCATTTATTGTACCTTTTTCATGTTTAATAACACCCCATACTAATGCAACATATTTTCTTTCTACTTTTTTATGTTTTATCATATCTGCTAGTAATTCATGTGTTTTATCATCTTTAGCTACAACCATTAAACCACTTGTATCTTTATCTAATCTATGGACAATACCAGGTCTTATTGTATTTTTATTACTTAAAGTATTAAAATGATACAAAAGTCCATTTACTAAAGTATGATTATAATTACCTACCGCAGGATGAACTACTACCCCACTTTTTTTATTAATAATAAGTAAATAATCATCTTCATATACAATATCCAAATCCATTTTTTCAGGTAATGTATCTATAGTTTCATCACAAATATTTTCTATTTCTATTAAATCTTTTTCTTTTACTTTATAATTAGAAGGACAAACTTTATTATTAACTAAAATGTTCCCTTCTTTTATAAGTTTTTGTATTTTTGTTCTTGAAAGTTCTGTATTATTAGTAAGATAAACATCTAATCTTACATTATTTTCATTTACTTCTAAATTCATAAATTATTCCTTTCTAAGCATATTTATAATTAATAATATAACACCTATTGTTATACAAATATCTGCTAAATTAAATATTGGAAAATTATAACCAAAAATAATAAATCTTAAATAATCAACAACATAACCATAAATTATTCTATCAATTAAATTACCTATAATTCCTCCAGTTAAAAATATATATGATATTTTTTCTAAAGTTGATATTTTATCTTTTATTAAATATAAAATAATAGCTTAACACTTGTCATCAAGTATTAAGCTATTTCATTTTCATCTAAACTTAAAAGTTTAGGCATAGGCATCCCACCAACAAGCATATACTGATGAAACAGAA
>OGNF01003048.1_pt1 | contig 11707 bp, 9 predicted proteins | sample 1573321 | NCBI WGS metagenome assembly OGNF01 (sample SAMEA2581911, study PRJEB24529) | metagenome | biome: Human gut stool | place: China | collected 2011
AGAAAACCGCCAAATCCAAGCTGGAAGCCGATTCGGTAATCGCATGCAAAGTGGGCATCACCATCAATACCCGTTGTGATATTATATTTCTCCTGCCAGGGCTTCAGATTATCATATGGGAACCGCTGCTCGTCCCATCGCTTGCTCCACTGGTTTGTCGCGCCGTTTTGAATAAACTCAAGATTTTTGAGGTTGTCTTTCAACCAATCGGGCATATAATGCAGGTCTCCACGGTAATTCACCAGCATATCACGCCACCGACCGCAGAGCATTTCATTGGGATCTACATAGGGTTCATGCGCGTCGAGCACACGGCAGAAATTTTCACTCATGCCGTCGAAGCCATAGAAACTACCATTGGATGAATTGTACCACGGCTCCACACAGTAGCCCTTGCTAATAGGTACGGTTCCAAAGTCATCCAAATCTGTAAATCCGTTTTGTTTTCGTTTTTCCAGCGTATGCCGGATTTTGGTCTCGCGCATAGCAGCAAGGCGTTCAGCGTAAGAATACATACTTCTCAAGCTCCTTCATTTTTTCAGCAGAGGGGACAGAAAATCCGTCCTCTGGCATACCAAGGGCTTTGCGTTTGGCATTACCCAGCGGATGATATGGAAGCAGCGTATAGCGCACTACGTTCTTCAGGCTATGCGCGAAGGCCGAGATCGCACTGATGCCCTGCTCAATTTCCGGAATGACGGGTGTGCGTATTTCAATCGGCACGCTCAACTCGTTCAAGCGCAAAAGGTTTTCTTTTATACGCACATTTTCTACACCTGTATATTGCTTATGAATGTCGTTATCCCAGATCTTCAGATCTGCCATCACATAATCCGTCTGCGAAAAAACTTCCTCATCAAAAAGGAACAAGCTGCTTTCGATTGCAATATGAATACCTTCTGATTTGCAGTCTGCAATAACTGCTTTCAGGAACTCCTTTTGTGCCAGAGGTTCGCCGCCCGAAAAAGTGACGCCGCCATTGTCAAAATAATAGTCCCGATCCAACAGGATCTGCTCCATCAGAGCACACACAGTCATGCTTCTGCCGCAAAGGACTTTGGCGCCGGAAAAGCAGCCCTCATCACAATGCCCGCATCCAATACACTTTTCCGGATACTGCATCATCTCAGGTTGAAAGGAAATACATTCCGGATTGTGACACCAGGCACAGTTCAGAGGGCATCCCTTGAAAAATACGGTTGTACGGATACCAGGACCGTCATGAACAGATGCGCGCTGGATATCCGCGATAATACCAGTCATTGAATACTCTCCTCACATCCGGACGCATTGCTGCGGATGGCTGCATCCAGGATCGCCATGACCTCCATATTTTTATCCAGGGTCAACATTTCATGGATAGGCTTACCAGCGTGCAGGCAGCTGACAAAGTGAGCCGGCAGGTTCTTGTAGGCTTCCGCCTCATCAAACTCTGGAACAGCCACCTCGTTGCCATACATATCATAAGCCTTCACATCCGGCATATTTTCCGCCCCGCCCGTGCAAGTGATCACTCCCTCTGTGCAGAGCATCATGGGACCAGATGGGATGACCACTCTGGGCGTAGTCCACGTGCCCTCGATAACCGCCATTTTCTTGTTGTCATAACGAATAATCGCGGCTAGATTATCTTCTGCGTCGCCATAGGGCGTATTTAGCTGATCGCTATGAGCATAAACACCGCGCTCGCCGTCGCCAAGGAACCACTTGGCAAACAAGCAGCCGTAACAGCAAATGTCCAGAAACGCGCCTCCACCGTAACGGGAATTGTGCCACCAGGTCTTGGCGCGCTGCTCATCGGTCATTTCTTCCGCTTTTTCGCTTACGCCGCGATGCTTCGCGCCCTTGCCGAGCGGTCCGGTATGCCCATTGATATAACGCAGTTCAATGGGTCTGCCCACAACTCCTGAATCGATCGCCGCTTTCATCCGGTGAACATATGGTCTCCACAGCACCGGCCAGTTGACCATCACATCAATGCCGTACTGCTTACAGGTTGCCTCGATTCTTTTGGCCTCTGCAAGATTTACAGCGATGGGCTTTTCGATCGATACATTTATCCCCCGTTTTGCACAAGCCGCTACGACTCTTGGCTTTTCACTGTTTTCACAGAGGATGAACGCCCAGTCCGGCTTGATTTCATCGAGCATTGTTTCGTAGTCTTCATAGACGTTGGCACAATACTTCTGACGCACATTTTCCAGATTCCAGAGCTGCGTGTAGCGAAGAGGCGGCAGCACATCCACGCCGCTGTATATATCCGCGATGGCAGCCAGCTCAAATTCGGGCTGCTGGCTGATATACAGTGCCACCTCATTGACGTGCATATGTGCAAAGCCGATGATGACCGCTTTCATATTACTTAATCTCCTTATAATTGATGGCATTCACTGATTTTCCGTTCTTTGCGGCATAGGCGGCGGCTATCCCTGCTGCCTCGCCGGTAAAGGCGCAGGTGGGAATGACACGCGCCACTTCCCAGCCGTCCCCCGCTGGGGCTGAAATGATCCGACCACAAGCAAGCAGATTATCAAACTCTGGGTTGTAAAGCGCACCATAGGGAAGTGCATAATGCTTGCCCTTATTTTCAGGGCGGAAATCGCCGCATACTCCAATGGAATCTGCGCATTCTTTGCCGTCGATCGCTTTAAAATCCGCTGCGCCTACGATTCTGCGTATAGTGCGGTACTGAGCCATAGTCGGTAGGGCCATGATGTCAAACGAATCCCGATCCTTCTGACTCAGCATCTCCAGCATTGCTGCTTTTCCATGAAGCAGATATGCCGTCTGCTCATCGGCATCAACGCCACGGAGCTTCGGCATTCCATCGGGATGACCGTTGCCCGCCATATCGCTTCCATAGTTGAGCCATTTGCGGTTTTTGTGCGCTTTCCCGCCTGCACCGAACTGAGAGCAGGATTTGCGGTCGGTGTAGTGAACCATATAAGTCATATAGTTTTCCCCCTCCACCGTTGGCACCCCTGCCCGGTGGCAGACAGACGCATCGCCAGTAGCATCAATGACCACTTTGGCTCCAAAAAACTCCCGCCCGCTGATGCTCTCGCATATCAAGCCTGTGCAGTGCTTTCCTTCCATGACCGGGTAAGTAGCATAAGTATCCAGCCGAAGCTTTGCGCCGCTCTCCACCACAAAGCGATCCAGTGCAAGGGAAAACACCGTAGGTGAAAAGAACGTAGCGTAGCGACCATTTTCTGCGCCGGTGCCGCCCCAATGGGCGCTCAGATTATCGAAGCTATAACGGATGGAGAGCTTCAATAGCTCCTCTGCCATGCCAAAAAGCATCTGTTTTCCTTCACCGTCGCACAGCGGCTCATACCAGCTGATAAGGCCGCCGGTGGCAAGACCGCCCAGATTGACTTTCTTTTCGATCAGCAGAGCAGAAACGCCTTGTCGGGCTGCTGTTACCACCGCACTGATACCGGCGATCCCGCCGCCAACCACGATCACATCGTAGTTCTCACGTGAAATGGGTTTGATGTCACGCATTTCCCGTCAGCTCCCTGTAGGTGATTTCTCGGTTCTCGGCGGCGCTGCGGTAGAACATCTCCATAACAGCGCTGACCTGAATGGTTTCTTCAGGCTTGATGGCAATGGTAGCTTTCCCGCAGATCGCATCAGCGAGGTTATCAATAATATGGAAATGCCCTGGGAACGCTTCTCCTCCGTATTTATCCGGCTCGGTCTGCAGCTTTTCGTGTCCATCGGTGCCATAGTAGATATCACAGGCCGGAAGAAAAACACCTGTCTTCTTTCCTACAAGAGAAATGGAAGAGGTCTCTGGCATATTTGCAGCCCACGCAGTGTTGAAATTTGCAATGCAGCCGTTTTCAAATCGAATTGCACCTGCCGCAAAATCCTCCACATCCATCTCGTTGGGGTCAAACTTGCGGCTATTGGCAACACTGCCGGTACGGGCGCCGCTGGAAATCAGATCACCGGTCTCAAACGCATGGTTTCTGGTGCAGTTCGCAGTCACAGACGCGACCTGGGGGTTTCCCATAAGCCACAGCATGGCATCCAGCATATGTACGCCAATGTCGACCAGCGCGCCGCCGCAGCTAAATTGTTTCATATGGAAGCGCCCCCATGTGGGGATGCCGCGGCGACGAATGCGCGAGAACTCCGCATAATAAACCTCGCCAAGTTTTCCCTGTTCCACATACGCTTTTGCAGCCAGTCGATCAGCAGTATAGCGCATACTCTGGCACGCCACCAGCAGTTTTCCCTGCTTTTCAGCAAGCGCATACATTTCTGTCGCGTCTGCATATGTGAATGCCAGGGGTTTCTCACACAGCACATGACAACCAGCATTCAGCGCCAACATAACATATTCCTTGTGGAATGCATTGGGGACACAGACGGACACCAAATCTGGCTTTACTTCATCAAGCATTTTTTTCGCATCAGTATACCATAACGGGATGCCGTTGTTTTCCGCTGTCGTCTTGGCGGAGGGTTCAAAGGCATCAAAAACCGCAGAGAGCTGAAATATATCGGCACGATGGCGATAGGCTGGGATATGGGCAGAATTGACGATCATTCCCGCGCCGATCAACGCCACTTTAATCAAATCGCTACACCTCTTTCAAAGTATTCGCGCACCGTCCATCCTGGCTGTCCGAAACAGTTACGGCTGGAAGGGCTCATATGTATATTCGGTCACGCCGCTTTCACAGGAACGGCGACCGGCATCAAAAGCAGCCATGATTTTCATGTTGAACTCCGCCGTAATCATCTGATGGAGCGGCTTGCCGTCATGAAGGAAATTCCAGATATTCATAGCCAGGGCATCACCGGTATCCTCAGCAAGATGCACTTCATCGGGACCAGGCGAGGTCACATAAGGCTTCAGCTCCTTGTAGACCTTGATTTCCTTGTCGTATCTATCCGCAACGATAACCCCCTCGGTGCCATAAACAATGGGTCCGGTTGGGATCTGACCATTGCTCATGGTAGACCAAGAGCCTTCGATAAGACCAACGCTGTCACCAAAATCGATACAGAATACACTATAATCCTCCACATCGGAGAAATTCAGGAAAAAGTTCTTCTTCATGCCGCTGACACGCTTGGCCGTCTTTCCCGTAAACCATGTGGTCAATGCACAGCCATATCCGGCATAATCGGAAATCGAGCCTCCGCCTCGATCAGCCTTATACCACCAGAGCTTAGAAAGCTCCTCAGCCGTATATTCTCCCAGCTTATATGGGCCACGGGTAGAAGGGCTTCTATATTGCACGCGCAGCACCTTACCCACAATACCGCGGTCGGTCAAATCCTTTGCAAGATTGAACGCCGGGAACCATGCAACGGGCCAGTTGATAATCAGCTCCGCGCTGCTTCGGCAGTGGGCACGGTACATCCGTTTGGCGTCTGCCATCGTCATGGCCATAGGCTTTTCCACAACAGTATGAATGTTCATTGCCAGAGTTTCTTCACACGCTGCGGCATGATCTGCAATGTCGGTCGTAATTACCGCAATATCGATGTCTTGCTTCAGCAGTTCCTTGTAATCGTCCCATATCTTGTCCTTCAGGTAATCGGGCACATTCAGTTTGATATGGCGCTGACGCTGCTCTTCTGACTCAGGAAAATAGTCTGCCGCACCTACCAGTTCAAAAAGTTCAGGATAGCGGTGAAACTCCGCGCCCAAGGTGATCACATGGATATGTGCAAGTCCAATATAGGCAACTCTCAGTTTTTTCATAACCGATACCTCTCAAAATGTCGTAGTAAGTTCAATGGGATGTCCCGTTTCGATTGCCTCTGGGATTTTGCACATGATTTCTTCCAGATGCCGTGCTCTCTCTCCGGAAAGGACCGGGGCGCGGTCTTCTTCGATTGCATCAATCAGATCCCACAGCACACAGCACTGGCTCTGAAGCTTTCTCGGAGGCTTTGCTCCTTCCATCGGCTGGATCCAGCCGCGAATGCCCTTTTCGGGAGAATCTATATAAACCTCCGGCACGGGATTTGACATATAGGGCTGCGTGAAAGAAATAGTACCCAGGTCACCGAAGATCTCAAGCTGCGGGGCCTTGGATGCTTTCTGTGCAAAGCCGGTATCCACAAGTGCCAGCTTGTTATCACCGAAATCCAGCGTTATGATATACTGATCCGGAATTTTGTCTGTCTGAATCTTCTTTCCATCAAATGCGCCGGAGCGAATAGTACGTACAGGTGTGGTAACCTTTGCCGTACAGGAGACCCTCCTTGCTGGTCCGAAAATAGCGGTCACAATTTGCAAGCCATGAACGCCCATATCCACTAACGCACCAGCGCCAGGCTCATAGAACCAGCTGGAGTCCGCTGCCCGGTACTGGAAATACTCTGGGCCGCCGTGGGACATATTGCATTTGGCATAGTACGCATTGCCAATGACACCATCCCGGATCATCTGCAGCGCCATATTCAAATCATAGCGCAGCGGATGCACGGGAGCACATACAAACTTAACATGATTCTTTCTTGCCAATTCTATCTGCTCTGAAATCTCCTCTACAGTTTCTGCCGCAGGCTTTTGCGAGATCAAGTGCTTTCCTGCTCCGAGCACAGCCATATTGATGGCATGATGCTGCTGGATAGATGCCGCATCGATGGCGATATCAAAATCACACTTTTCGATCAGCTCTTCTACGGTTGTATAGCACATACCGCTGCCAACCAGCGCGTCAGCGCGGACAGTCAGTGCTTCAGCGAAAGACGCAGTGCGCATTTCTGCTTCGGTCATCTTTTCTTCATTGCTGATCTTCAGCGTCGAAGCCACACCGCTTGTTGTATCCAGGAAAGAATCCGCACCATACAGCGACTGTGTATCGGCACTTCCAGCCAGAAAACCCGCCGCGTTTCCGATTGTTCCCTTTGCTCCTGTATAATTTGCTATTTTAACCATGCCAGCATTGTAGGAATTATACAAGCTGATTCGATTTGCGGAATTATTTTCAATCCAGCCGCAAATGCCGCCTGCACGTGGAGTGTGCCCGTTCGTTACGGTTACTGCGCCAAGATTATAGTTGTTTGCTGCCAGAGCATCATCTGTTGCGGCCTTTCCAAGTACCAATGAGCCTACAACGCCGCCAGCTCTGGTCATGTTTTGCGCTTCTGTGCTGCCGCTTGCGCTTATGGATGCAGCGTTGCAGCAATTGATGATTCTGCTTCCACCTCCGGCGTATCCGGCAAGGCCGCCTGCGTGCGTCTGAGTTCTGCTGACGTTGAGTGTACCCTCAGTACGGCAATGGTCTAACGTGCCGCTTAACTGTCCAACAAGAATGCCGTTTGCCGGCCAGCTTGAAGTGTCCTGAACAAAGATTTCAGCATTTACTGTCAGGTCTTTCACCGTACCGGACATCTCACCAAATAAGCCTACGGTTTTTCCTGCCAAAGCTGTTTCAGGTTCACTCGCAGTCCCGATTTTCAGGCCCGTAATTGTTTTGCCGTTGCCATCCAATGTACCGGAAAAATCTGAAATAGGACGCCAACTGCCAGCCAGTGAAAGATCGATATCCGCTGTAAGTACAAAGTACTTGTCTCGGTATTCCACATTACGGCTGGAGAGGAGCTTCATCTGCGCTGCATTTGTAATCTGGTACGGATTGTTTTCCGTTCCGTCGCCTTTCGTAAATTCAGTCGTCTCTGGCTCCTCCGCTGATGAAACGGTCGGAAGACCATCCTCTCCAGTTTTCCATTTCTGGAGACCTGCCATTTCAGAGCTTTGGACATTCTCATTTAATAGAGAAGTGAACGCTTCGGACTTCATTTCTGAGAGGGGCTTAGTCGTTCTTCCAACAGGAGGCCAGGGGTTCTTCAAATTGCCAGAGCTAAAGTCTTCGCACTCTATCGCACTGTATGTACACTGAATTTCTCGTGTGCCGGTTCCAACACTATTTCCTGCAAACCCGCTAATATGTCCTTTGCTGTCCGTATAGCCAGTTACTGCGACAACGCCAACATTATAGCAGTTATAAATACAAAGATTTGCAGTGGCAGAGTTATTTTCAATCCATCCGCAAATGCCGCCGACTCTTGGCTGACAGCCATTCGTTGCCGTATCCGTTCCATGATTGCAGGTATTAGCCAGTATACTGTTATCTTCTTCGCTGCTCGTCACTACATAGGCGCCGATAATACCGCCAACTCTGGTTACGTTCTCTGTCGTGGTGCTGCCGCTTGCAGATACAGCCGCCCGGTTGCAGCAGTTCGTTATTTTGCTGCCGCCGCCTGCATAACCGGCAATGCCACCGACATAAGCATTTGTTCTGCTCACATTAATTCAGCCTTCAGTACGGCAGTTATCGAGAACACCAAACAGATTGCCTGCTAAGATTCCGATGCCCGTGTAAGTCGATTCATCTGACACATAAATCTCCGCACTGACTGTCAGATTTCTGATCGTGCCGGATACAGAGCCAAACAGTCCTGTCGGCTTGTTTTTCATCTCAGCATGCGCATCGCTACTTCCAATTTTCAAGCCAGTAATCTTGTGGTTGCTGCCATCAAGAATGCCGGTGAACGAAGTGACCGGAGTCCATGTTGTCTGCGCAAGGTCAATGTCATTTTTAAGGACAAAGCACTTGTCCATATATGTTTCGTTTTTGCTGGACAACAGACTGAGCTGTTCTGCTGTTGCGATTTGATAAGGATCAGCTTCAACGCCAGTTCCGCCTGCGAATTCCGTCTCTCCTCTGCCGTTATCCGCAGGAGAAGCAGCATTTACATAGGTGGACAGACCACCCCGAAGGAATATGCTCAAGCAGAGCACCATAACCAGCAGGAGCACCGCTCGTTTCGTAAATATGCTTATTTTCTTCATTTCGATTCCCTTTCTGCTTGTTTTACGAATACTGCAGACAAGCTGCCTATGTTAATTTGGTTGCTTGCCAACGATATGGGGATCGTTCAATCGTTATAAAATAGCCGGGCACAGTTGCCTGTGCCCGGCTACGCGTCCATCAGGAATGACAAGTCAGAATTCCAAATGGCGCAGCGGAGCGGCAGCATATTGTGCGCGAATGATTATTCCGCTTTGCTCACCATATGCGCAGCCAGTTTCTTTTCAGCCTTTCTATCCGACTCGTGTCAAACAGTCAGATTCGGACACATGCTGTTTTATGAGGTTTTTCCGGATGGGATCAGTAAACGATCCCCGCCGCGTCCAATCTGGTTTTATTGGCTTCGATGAATGCGTCATTAAACGCCTTCATCGCTTCATCAGTCAGGCCAACAGACTTGGAATACTCCGCAAGCTTCGCAAGCTCGGTGTCAAAGTTAGCCGGAGAAGAAACTAACACCTTTGTCAGCTGCTTCTCAAAACCGGGACGGCCCTCCCACCACTCGGAGATGCTCTCAACGTTAGACACGCCAAAAGTAAATATCTCTACAGCAGACGTGACATAGTCAGTGTTGTCCTTTAAGGAATACTCAGAGAAAATACCGGGGTTGAAGTATTTTGTCGCGTCGCTCTTGAGTCGCTCCATAGTCGCTGCTGCTTCATATTTCGCGCGCATGAGCTGTTTGCCGCCGAGTTCCGCGAACGGAACAACAGAATAGCGGATAAAATCCTGCTGCGTTGAGCAAGTGCTGTCCAGAAGGCCATAGTTATAAGCTGCTTCATTGTCTTCACCGTAGATGACGTTTGCTTCAACGGCAGCATCGGTAAAGGTGCGATAACCGTTCTCATCCTCAGTGAACAAGCCAGCGCTTGCCGGGCCCCAAACGAAGCACTTCTTGCCAACCGGAGAAGCCATGTAGCTGATTGCATGAACAAGCTGCTCAACCTGTTCGTCCGTCAGGTCGCCTCTGAAAATGCTCATCGAGCCGCTGGACGCGCCGCCAGACGCGATGCCGCCTCTGGTCGGGTCAATCTTCTGGCTCAGATAAACAGGACGGTATCGGTGTGCCGCATCTGAGCCGCGATATGTTAATGTCCTATTTGAGCCGCGACGACTATTTTTCCAGCCATACAGCAAATATGCAGCGCGGCCTACTCAACGAAGGGAAAGAATGCCAGTACATTTACGATTTCCTGGACGAGTGGTTGAAACAGGAACAGTATAATGACGTCGTTTATTTTAACAATTATACTGGAGCAGGATGGCTGAACGACGGAAGAAACTATGGCGCACCAGCTGAGGTTTCACGAGATCTTTACCGCCAATGCTTACAGTATTACCGAGAAAAAGCAGATGAAGGCAGTCTACAGGTCGTCACTATGTCAGAATACGCTAAGATACATGCGGCTTCCTATACATTTGGAAAGGGAGAAGTGAATTTCTGGAGAGATTTGGCCTGCAACAGCGGCCGAGAATTGATCTGGTATGTGGACTCCTTCTGGCGGATTGCTCTTGATCCTAACTGCGGCGGTAGCCTGGTTGACTTGCGTCCATACGTTGGGCGAGTTACACAGGATCTCGGCCCAAACTCTGCCCAAATGTGGAACGGGAGCTACCCATTTGCATTAAATATGCTTCACAGAGGGGCTGGCCTCACTGCAAGCATTGGTTCGACGAGCCTATTCGGTACGCGGATGCATACCGATAAGGTTGAACGAACCCCCGATGGTGCTGTTCGCGTTTCATTAAAACAGATCGATTTGGAAAATGAGCAAGGCAATATAACGGTTTCTGCAGAGTATGACTTTTATCCTGACGGCAGGATCCTGTTGAAGAAAAAACTGCTTGCTGCGGATGACCCTGATGCAATCATTCCTATTTGCGAAACCTTTAAGGGTACTCACGGTAGAACAGAATATCCAGAGGATATCGGAAACGCAGTCCTTTCCATGCAGGATAATGTGCTTGTCCGGCTCGAATTTCGGATACCGGCAGAGCTGACCGCCGACGCCATAATACGCCTTGCCTTCACAGAGAACCGTCTGCTCCATGTACACTTTCATCTTCTCAAGGCTTTCACAGAACCAGCATTCCGTATCGCCAAAGCGCCGGATCTTGCCGTCATCCAGAATATCGTCCAGCTTGTCCTTCTGCGTCAGGTGGTAGACCTCGGACGGGATGGGGGCTTTTACATACGCCATTTCTTCCTCCTGTCACGCTTCATAGATGGTGTCGCCCTTGACCAGATGCCGCGCAAGCTGGCGCAGGCACAGGCTGCGTTTGCGCAGACGTGCCAGCAGCTCTGCGGGGATGGTTTGCAGGACGGCTTCTGCATTTTCGTCGCTGCGTGCATATTCTTCGCAGAGCGAATCACAGCTTCCGCACGCCTGTTCCAAAGCCGTCAGCAGGGTTTCCTGCGCGCTTTTCAGCATTGTCAGCGTATCAAGCACCGCCGCCGCGCTCATCTGGCGGCTGGTCAGGAGGATACTGCGCCGGCCAGTCGCCATCGCCGTCATTGGGGCCATTGCTGCCAGCTGACATTTCGCGGCCATTTCCGGCTTCACCTCCAGCTCCAGCCGGAGCATCGTTTTTGTCTGTTTCATGTTCATTCCTTCTTCTGAGATAGATTTCCCGCAGCGAACCGCAGGTCGGTTCATGCACCAGCACGAGGTCGCCGTTTTCGATCTCCGCCGGGAACATACTGAACTGCGGCTGGATGTACGGGCGCGGGTCATAGTTCGTGATAATGAGTTCGCCGTAGGTCGCGCCAGCCTTCTGCGAGAGGGGATTGTTCCTTCGGAACGCAAGGATATAAAAATCGCCGTACAGACTGCGGATGAACGGGCAGTCATTGTACG
>OGNF01003059.1_pt1 | contig 11684 bp, 8 predicted proteins | sample 1573321 | NCBI WGS metagenome assembly OGNF01 (sample SAMEA2581911, study PRJEB24529) | metagenome | biome: Human gut stool | place: China | collected 2011
AAAAATCTCTGGAACGGCCCTGCGAAACGGGCGAAATGATTGCCCAACCTCCGGCATCCTTTGTTGTCTGATTCAAATGCAGAGTTTTTCATCTTATTTGTCCAAAGATAGTGAAAGGCGAGCGCAATGACAAGACGAAAACGAAGTTTTCCGTTTTGGCATGGCCGAGCCGCATCCTATCTTATGTAAAGATACGAAAAGGCAGGCGCAATGACAAGACAAAAACGAAGTTTTCCGTTTTGGCATGGCCGGGCAGCATTCTGTCTTAGGAAAAAGATACGGAATTTTATTCCTCTTCTGCCTGTCGGGCACTGAAAAACGCATTCCTCCGCGAAGATGACGGCGAGTAAGCTCCCCAGAAGCCGGAGAAGGAGGCGCAACGGGACGAAAGGAAAGAAAAAAGCACTTGCGGGACACAGGAAGGAGTTATCTTCCGCAAAAGAGAAATTCAGCAAATCCCCCAAAGAAAAAGAACGGTTTGTAAATCATTACCCATAGAAGAGTAAGATTTATATGTAGGATGTTATTTCACATATGTGGAAAAACAGATGCCTTTAATCAGTTTTTTCGTTATAAACTGTATTTGGCGGAGGTTAATCAAAAAACTATTTATGTTTTAGGATGCTACCATTAAAAAGAAAACTCTATTCTCATGAATTCCGGCAATGCTTTAAGACAGATGGTACAGTTTACACGCTTAAAGAAAATTCGGATGGGAATCTTGAGTTCAAGATAGATAGTGTTTCGCATGTAAACTGGTTCAGGCGCAAGAAAGATGAGTTTATGGAAGCATTGGGATCACCGACAAGAGGAAAAATAGAGGTATTAAGTTGTAAATCAAAATAAAGTAGAGTGTTGTATCACAGATTTTTTATACTTTTGCAATCGGATTGAGACAATTCATATCCAAAACATATTAAAATCGAGGCGTTATGCTCTCATCTTGTATGTACGAAGCCTGAGAAACTTCAAAACAAGGGAAACAAGAGAGGTCATAATGGTCTCCACGCATATGCGTGGGGCTGTTATTCCCACATCTTTTCCCAAAGGTTTTCTCAGGGCCTGTACATTAAGAAGTGTGGCATACAGTTCCACGCTTGAACCAAAATATAATCAATATTTAATTGATTATCAAATCATTTAATCTGTATTCGCTACGATTTGAGACCATAAAGTTCCCTATAGATACAGGCCGCTCTGTAAATTACACTCAACACTAATAGTTTGGAGACCTACTTATATAGAATCAGATTACCATTTGGAATAGTCTTATACATAAGCGATGCGTCAAGCAAAAACAAATAATAATGTAAAACTAACGTAATAGCGCATTTGCGTCAAAATGCAATCCTAATGTATTGAACTCTTTAGCAATATCTTTTTTCCATGCGCCCCTATCATCATACATAATATAGACGACACCATCAACATCACCAGGCTTTTCCACCTCCTCTTTAACTAAGGCACAAACCTTTTCTCGTCCAAGTTTACCCACAAGATATCCGTGCTCGAAAACCACATTCTGTCTTGCTCTCGGTAATAAGTCATGGCTATCTTTAGATGCTCCTTTGTCGCATGGAGTATATAAGATTATTGCAAAGCAGGCCTTAGAAAAGGCTTCGATTTTTTCAATTATGGTCTTACCTATATTGGGCTGTTCGTGCAGAATAATAGGATTATACCCCATATCCGTGATAAACCGTGCAACCTCATTTTTTAATCCATTATCATGACCATGAACAATAAAAACATTTTTATTTTCCATATCTATTTTTACATCTTTATCATGATTGTTGTTTGTTGCAAACTGTGGAATCAAAGGCAATTGATTCATTATGCTTTCTAGATTGATAATTTTTTCATTTATTTGCTGTTTGGCCTCTCTTATAATATCCTCACCAAATAATTTCGAGCAATCTCCAATACGATTATATGACATAAAATAAGAATATGGCGAATCGTTTTCATCAAAAGAACGGCTTATTAGCTCAAGATTAAACGAATCCCATTTTTTGTAATCCGCAAGGAACAATTTCTTCTCGGACTTATCATATTTTTTTATTTGTATAATTCTTCTTGGCTGTATGACAGTTGTTTTGTCTTCACTAATTTCGCGATCAAGTAAATTATAACCACTTTCAATTTGAGACTTTAATCGTAATTCAAAGTCTTCTTTTTTCACTATGAGTTTTCCTGTTGACATAAATCCAAATAATTTGTACAAAGGTATATATTTCGTAGAATAAAATTGCGGTATTGCTCACTTTTTTGTGGTGAATTACAACATTTAACCTGCTTGGTCAATTATATTCTCTAAATATACTTATCTTTGTAACCACGTAATGGAGATATAATATGGAGCGCAAATTACTGAATCGTATCAAAGTCGTTCTCGCAGAGAAAAACAAGAGCAATAAATGGCTCTCGGAACAATTGGATAAGGATCCTGCCATAATTTCTAAATGGGTTACAAATACAACGCAGCCCAATGTGGAGATGCTGATCCAAATAGCAAAAGTTCTGGATGTGTCTGTGGATGACTTGCTGAGAACTGAATGAATAAATTTATGGGAGAAGCAAAACTGTACAAGTACTTGGATTTTAACGGTGGGGTGATGATGTTGCATTATGGCAATCTTCAATTCACTAACGCTACGCAATTAAATGACCCGTTTGATTGCCACCCCTCACTCATTGATTTTTCTAATGTCCCGAAAGATGCATGTGGAGGATGGACTCCGAAGATAATTGAAGAATTGAGAAGAGATCCATTTCGTAGAGCCAGAGAAGAGGCATGGATATGTAGTCTTTCTAAGATATATGATTCAATTTTGATGTGGAGCTATTATAGCAAGCATAAAGGCATCTGCATCGGTTTGGATATGGAAAAAGTTAGAAAGTGTCTTTCTCGTATGCATGGCAGTGTAATGATTGGTTGCTCAGAAGTGGAGGTACAATATAAAGACATTGTAGAGAAGCCCGATTATTTCAGGGATGCAAAAGATTTTTTCCATTATCAAATATCTACAAAAGCAAAGGCATGGAAACATGAACAAGAGGTCAGATTGTTTATTTTAAATCCTTCTCCCACATATATGGCATTATTGCCAGGACAAAATGACGATAAAGGCCCGATTGACTGGAAAGAAGTAAGAGCGTTCCCCGAAATTGGAGGAGAGTGTTTCGAATCCGTTTATCTGGGAATCAACATGAATGCAGAAGAAAAATCAAAAATAATCTGTGTTGCCCAAAAGTTGAATCCTAACATCAAGATTTTCCAAATGGAAATTGACGCAAATGCTTTCAGGTTAAACACAAAACTAATAAATCAAGACAATGGCTAAGAAACAAACAAAAATAACGAAAGAGGAGACCTTAGAAACCATACTTTTCAACTGTCGCAACAGTTTGAGAGGGCGTGCTGCTATGACCGACAAGCGCGATTTGTTGCTGACTCTTGTGTTTTTGAAATTCATCGGGGAACGCTTCAAGCAGCAAAAGGATAAAATCAGGCATGAGATTATAGAGGTTCAAGGCATTCACGACGAGGCTTTTGTTGAAATGCAGCTGTCCCGTCCCAATCAGTATATGCAGGACGGAGTGTTTTTCCTGACCGACGAAACATTTTGGGACAAGCTGATTCTTACGGCACCTACCGGAATGGCCATTGCTTTCGATACAGCCATAAAGACGCTGGACGACAATGAACCTAAGCTGAAGAACGCCCTTCCACAGCAGATTTTCACGAAAACGGCTCTTGAACCGGGTGTCTTGAAAAGTGTGGTGGACGAGATTAACAAGATAGATCCCCAAAAGTTCACCGATCACGACCTCATAGGGCGTGTATATGAATATTTCTTGCAGGCTTTCTCAATCAATGCCGACAAGGAGGAAGGTGAGTTCTACACGCCGCATTCTATCGTGGAGCTTATCGCCTCACTCATCGAGCCGTTCGACGGTACGGTCTATGACCCGTGCTGCGGGTCAGGCGGTATGTTCGTGCAGGCAACCAAGTTTATTGAAGCACATGGCGGCAACACCAAAGCGGTCAACGTGTATGGACAGGAATCCGAACCGGCGACCTATCGTCTGGCAAAGATGAATCTTGCTATCCGCGGTATATCCTACCATTTGGGAGACAAAGCTGTATCCACTTTCTCCGACGACCAGCATAAAGACCTCAAGTTCGATTATATCATGGCAAATCCGCCATTCAATTTGAAGAAATATGCCGAGTATGGAGAATTTGAGACGGATCCCCGATGGAAAGGTTATGGAGTTCCACCGACCAGCAATGCCAACTACGCATGGATCCTTCATATCCTGAACAAACTGGATGTCAATCACGGAATTGCAGGATTCCTGCTTGCCAATGGGGCATTGGACGACAGCGACACGCTTGAAATACGCAAAAAATTGATCGAAAACGACAAAATCGAGGCTATCATCGTTCTGCCGCGCAACATGTTCTATTCTACCGATATATCCGTTACGTTATGGATTCTGAACAATAATAAGAAAGGTGGTCCCTGGCATGGCAGACAACTGCGTAACCGAACGGGCGAGATCTTGTTTATTGACCTGCGCACATGGAACAGCAACATATACGAAAAGAAATATGTTCGCCTGTCAGAAACAGAAATTAGTCGTGTTTGCCAAATCTATTTCGACTGGCAGACCGAGAATTTCACCGAGTATGCCGAGCCTGAGTTATACTATGCCGCTCATCGTGACGAAATCCAACAGAAAGAATATTCGCTTGTACCCTCCAGATATATCGAATTTATCGATCGCGATACGGAGATTGATTATAAATCAGCCCTCACCGAAATGAGCCATCAGTTTGACGAGCTTAAGAAAAGATGGGATGCTAATGAAGCCGAACTCGTGAATGCCTTCAAAATTTTGGGATATGGAAAAGAATAAACAACAGACTGACATAATAACCGATAATTTCGTTTCCGACATCAGAACCATCAGAGAACAAGGACGGAAACAAGCTTATGCCGCAACTGGTCAAATAGCCATTATGACTTATTGGAACATTGGACGGCGTATCGTGGAAGAAGAACAGCAGGGGGCAAGCAGGGCGGCATACGGACAAAAGCTTATTCCGGCTCTTGCTGTCAGACTTGCTGCTGAATACGGAACCGGCTATGGTAAGCGTAACTTGGCATATTACCGAAAGTTCTATTTGGAATTCAAGGATGTAGAAATTTTGCACACGCGTGTGCAAAATCTTACCTGGTCACATGTCCGCAGGCTTCTTTCCGTCAGCAATACGCAAGCAAGGGAATGGTATCTTAAGACAGCGGCTGAAGATATGTGGAGCGTAGATGATCTTGACAGGAATATCTCCACCCAATATTATGAACGACGGCTTGCGGCTCAAAGAGAGAGTTCAACTCTGCCAGTACCTTATGCCGGTCAAACAGATCCGTTGGAATATATAAAGAATCCAATGGTGGCCGAATTTATGGGTTTCCGTCGGGACACCAGCTATTCCGAATCGGAACTGGAACAGGCATTAATCGACAATCTCGAAAAGTTCATTATGGAACTCGGACGTGGATTCGCTTTTGTGGAAAGGCAACAGCATATTGTGACCGATACGGCTGATTTTTACATCGACCTTGTATTTTATAACTACAAGATGAAGCGGTTTGTCATCTTTGAACTAAAAACCCATAAGCTGACTCATCAGGACATCGGACAATTGGATATGTACATCCGTATGTACGATGATTTGGTTAAAGGAGATGATGACAATCCGACCATCGGTGTGTTACTCTGCACGGATACGGACAACACCATAGCAAAATATTCTGTATTGCATGACAGCGATCAGATTTTTGCCGCCAAGTATATGACATACATGCCTACCGAGGAAGAACTGCGCCGGGAGATTGAGCAGCAGAAACGCTTCTTTATGGAACAGCACGAAAAAGAGGAGGAGTGATATGGAAAGCAGCGGTGTAAAATGGGTCCGGCTCGGGGATTATATCGAGCAGTGTGATGAAAGAAACACAAAAGGAATGTATTCCGTAGAAGATGTGCGAGGTATCAGCATCGAGAAAAGAATTATAGATACCAAGGCTAACATGGACGGGGTATCTGTTACGAACTACAAGTTATATCGAACAAATTATTTTTGTTATGTTCCCGTTACTTCTCGAAATGGGAATAAAATAACTCTTGCCCTTAATACATATAATGCAACATATATTGTATCAAGTGCTTATGAAGTTTTTAGAGTTAAAGATGAAGTAGAGCTTCTTCCATTGTATCTTTTTTTGTTTTTCTTGCGTCCTGAATTTGATCGTTATGCAAGATATAATTCATGGGGAAGTGCTCGTGAAGTCTTTTCATGGGAAAACATGTGCAATATTTTGATTCCTCTTCCGTCTGTTTCCGAACAGCAGAAAGTGGTGAACGCATGGCGAGCATTCCGGGAAATTAAAGTGCAAAACGAGGCCAAGGTAGCCCCGCTTATGCAACTCTGCCAAAGCTATATCCAGGAATTGAAGCACAAATATCCGATGCAGGAAATCGGACCATATATTCATCGCATAGATGAAAGAAACACAGACAACAAAATTAAAGAAGTTAGGAGTGTTTCTGTAACAAAAAACTTTAATGTAACGAATGCTAAGGTCGATAAAAACAACCTTTCAAACTATAAAATAGTAAGAGAAAATCAAATAAGTTTTGTTCAAACGACAGGAAACGAAAAATGTCTTTGTGCAGCTATCAATCATTTAGGTTTTCCGATTGTCGTCACTTCGGTAAATGAAGTATTTGAAACAGATGAAAAGTATCTGTTGGCAGATTATTTACATTTAATATTCCGAAGAACAGAGACTGATCGTTATGCTCGTTTTAATTCATGGGGAAGTGCTCGAGAGACATTTACTTGGGAAGATATGACACGTTTTGCCATACCTCTACCATCTATTGAAGTTCAGCAAGCAATTGTCAATATCTACAAGTGTGCCAATGAGGCCAAGAGGATAGCCGAAGAAGCCGACCGGCTTTCGCGTGAAGTGTGCCCGGCATTGCTTCAACACGTCATACATTCTTAAATCGCAGCGATTATGGCAGGCAAAGGGAAATATTATGAAAGCCAGTTTGAGGAGGCTACCATCGAACTCCTCCGCGAGTCGCATTGGCAATATACGTTTGGCGATGACATTCACCGGAAATATACCGACCCGCTTATTGAAGAAGACCTGCGGACATTTCTTGCCGCTCAGTACAAAGATAAAAAACTGACCGCTTCCGAGGTGGACGGCATTGTTGCCAATCTGCGGAACACTGGCGGCCAGAACGATTATTATGCCCTGCGAAACACCTTCCTGCTCTATCGGGACGGATATGATTTTACATACAGTGATGGCAGGGATAATCCGTTCCGCTTGCAATACATCGACTTCGAGCATCCCGACCATAATATTTTCCGTTGCGTCAACCAATTTGTCATGGAACAAGGCCGTGAGAATCGCCGCCCCGACATTCTGCTTTTCGTTAACGGCATACCGGTCTGCATCGTCGAGCTCAAAAATCCGACCAAGCAGAATGCCACCATACGTGATGCCCATACACAGATTTGTACCCGCTATATGCGGGATATACCGGCCTTGCTGAAATATTGTGCGTTGGCGGTTATCAGCGACGGGGCGAAGAACGAATTGGGAACGACCTACACCCCATTCGAATTTTTCTACGAATGGAAGAAAATCGACAATGAAGACAAAGCCGGCAAGGGGCTTGATACGCTTCGGACCCTTGTTCGCGGAGCGCTTTCGCCGGAACGTATCTTGGAGATCCTGCGCGACTATGTCTATTTCCCCGATCCGACGAAAGAGGATGACACGACCGAAGTGGTGTGCCGCTATCCACAATTCTTTGCCACTCGTAAGTTACGAGACCATATCCTCTCCCATTTGCGCTCTGTTGGTGGCGATGGTAAGGGTGGTACCTATTTCGGCGCCACCGGGTGTGGAAAGACCTATACCATGCTGTTCCTTGCTCGCCAGTTGGCACTGCGTTGCCGAGAGCAACTGGGTAGTCCAACAATCCTTATTATCGTTGATCGGGAAGATCTGGAGACTCAGAGCGGAAAACTGTTCTGCCGCTCGAAACGCTACCTTGAAGACGAGGCCGTAAAGGTATTTGAGACCCGCAAGGAACTTGCCGAAGAGATGAGTATGCGCAAGACCGGCGGGGTCTATATTACCACGATCCAGAAATTTGCAGAGTCCACTGGATTGCTTACGGAGCGTTCCAATGTGATTTGTCTGAGCGACGAGGCGCACCGTTCTCAAAACAACCTCGGGTCGAAACTGTCGATACAGACAGAAGGCGACACCGGAAAAATAGGGGCAAAAATTACATACGGATTTGCCAAATACCTGCGTGATGCCTTGCCTAACGCCACATATGTGGGCTTTACCGGAACACCCATCGACGAGACCATACATGTATTTGGAGATGTCGTAGATCAATACACGATGAAGGAGTCGGAAGATGACGGCATCACCGTACCTATCAAATACGATCCCCGACTGGCGCGTGTTTTCTTGAACAAGGAGCAAGCCGAGAAGGTTGAGGAATACTACCGGATCTGTGCGGACGAAGGGGCTACGCCTGAAGATATTGCCAAGAGCAAAGCCGCCATGTCGAGCATGGAGGTAATTATCGGTGATGAAGATGTGTTGCGCCGAGTGGCCAAAGATATTATCGACGACTACAAACGCCGGACAGAGACAACCGACCGTCTGCAAAAGGCGATGATTACCTGTGCCGACCGCACAATTGCGTTCCGGTTGTATAAAATCATGCGGGAGCTGCAACCCGACTGGTTCGAGAAGAAAAAGGCTCTGAACGAACTTGTATTGACGGCAGATGAAAAGGCCAAACTCAATGACATCGCTTTTGTCAATATGGTAATGACCCGCGACAAGGACGATGAAAAGGAGCTATACAATCTGCTTGGAGACAAGGAGTATCGGAAATTTCTCGATACAGAGTTCAAGTCGGAGAAATCCAATTTCCATATCTCCATCAATGTAGATATGTGGATTACAGGATTTGATGTGCCTTGTCTGACCATGCTTTACAACGACAAACCGCTGTCGAAACACACGTTGATACAGACCATATCGCGAGTGAACCGCCGATATGGAACCAAGGAATTTGGCTTTATCATCGACTATATCGGTATTCGTGAGGAGATGAAGAAGGCTATGAAAAAATACGGCGGAGATGTCGGGCCACAAGAAGATTTAGAAGCAGCTCATGAAGTGTTGAAAAACGAGTTGCAATTGCTGCAAGAGAGATTGTCGGGTCTGGTGTTTGACCGTTTTTTCGGAAATAACGACCTTGCACGTCTTCAGTTCATTCAAGAAGCAGCCGAATATATCCTTGCCAACAGTGTGGAGCGAAAAGGAGAGGTCTCATTCCTCAAACTTTTCAAAGAACATGTCAAACGGTTGCGCTCGGCATACAACATCTGCAATCCGGCCGGAATTCTGACTGATGAGGAGATTGCATGGAGCCAATGTTTCATGGGCATCTGTTCATACGTCAACAAAATGACCGCTACCGAGCATGATACGGAAAGTATGAACCGACATGTGGAACAGATGGTCCAAGAGGCTATCCTCGCCAGTGGTGTGGAGAGGGTTATGAACGATGGTGTTGAAGAAAACATTTTCAGCGACTCGTTCACTAAAGAAGTGGAAGAGATAAAGATGCCTTTTACCAAATTCCAGATTCTCTGCAAACTCGTAGCCAAAGCCATCAGAGCATACAGCCGGACAAACAAGATACAGGCCGAACATTTCCAAAAAATGCTCGAAGATACAATCGATGCCTATAATACGCGGGATAAGCTGACATTTACCAACGATGTGACTCAGAATGTTGTAAATGATGTCTATGACATTGTCTCATATAAAATCAACGGTCTCTCTAACAAACTTCTGGATATCCTGAAAGAACTTAAAACAGATAGTGAAAAGTTCAAGGTATTGGGCATCACATTCGAGGAAAAGGCATTCTTTGATGTCCTTGTTGAGGTGCGCGATAAACACGGTTTTGAGTATGCAGATGATCGTTGTATTGAGTTGGCCAAGAAAATCAAAGCACTGATAGACGACACTGCCATCTATGCAGACTGGCTGAACAATGACAACCTCAAAAGCAAACTTGCCAGTCAGCTTACTTTCCTTCTGTACAAAGAAGGTTACCCACCCCAGTGGGACGAGGAAGTCTTCCAGAAAGTTTTGGAGCAGGTGGAGAATTATAAGAAATACGAATAATATAATAATTAGGATTATCAAAAATGGAAAAGAAAACAATTATACGATGCTTTATTGCATCTCCAGGAGATACAGCAGAAGAACGCGATATTTGTGAAAAGGTATTTTCTGAAATTAATGCAGGGATTGGAACAGCTTATGGATTTGTTCTTAAATCTCTTCGATGGGAGAATGATGTCCATCCTGGATTAGGGAATGGAGGACAGGATGTAATTAATTCTCAAATCAAAGATAAATACGATTTATTCATAGGTATCATGTATACAAAATTTGGAACACCAACAGAACATGCGGAGTCTGGGACTGAAGAAGAATTTAATATAGCATATGAGCGTGCATTACAACAAAAGAATATGGAAATCATGTTCTATTTTAATGATGCGGCTTTAAACCCTAGTAAATTAGATCTTGAGCAATATCAAAAAGTCACAAATTTTAGGACTAATGTTGTTCAACAAAAATGTATGTATTCTATGTATAATGGAATCCAAGATTTTGAAAATAAACTTCGAAACCATTTAAACTTATATTTCAATAGCCATTATTTAAGTTCAGATAAAGGTACTGCAGAAAAAATGACTCGTACTTCGTTCATATTAGAAGAACGATTAAATTCTGCTTTACAACTTTTTAGTGGACAACCTAGAATATGGATAGAGCCAATAATTAGTTCTAAACAGGAAATATCAATACATCCTGACGAGAATTACGACGGCCGAGTAGATGTAAATACGATAATTAATAAACCGTCTTCTCTTATCATTTCTGCTCCTCCTCAATTTGGTTTAACCTGTCTATCTCATTATATGGTACTTGAAGCTTGGAAGAAACATAAACTATGGATATATATAGACGCAAAAAAAATAAAAGCTCATAATGTTACTACATATGTAAATAATGAGTTTACCCAATTAGGAATTGATGCTCAAACTGATATTGAATGTATAATTTTAGACGAATGGCGCTCTTCAGAAAATGGGGCGCTAAAGAAATTAAAAGCCATATGCGATGTGTATTCTGAAATTCCTATAATCTTAATGAGGACATTAGAAGAATCTAAATTCCTTAGAGAGAGACAAGAAGATATAAAGATAAATAGGGAGTTTAAAACCTTGTTTTTACTTCCAATGACTCGTAATCAAATACGTACAATTGTGACAGAATATAATCAAGAAATACAAATTGCAGATGACGAGGTATTATTAGATAAAGTTGTAAATGATTTAACGACACTTAATATTCACCGCACACCTCACAATTGCTTAACTCTTCTTAAAGTAGGGACATTCAGTAAATAGTATAAAATTAGCCAACTAATTCATAAACAAATTGTTGCGAATTAGCTGGCTTTTTTGTATCTTT
>OGNF01003070.1_pt1 | contig 11641 bp, 10 predicted proteins | sample 1573321 | NCBI WGS metagenome assembly OGNF01 (sample SAMEA2581911, study PRJEB24529) | metagenome | biome: Human gut stool | place: China | collected 2011
AAGAAGTTTTCGGTTATAGATTTATCCACGGGGGAAACGCGGCTGATGACGATGTTGATGCGGATAAGATTTCCCGGCATTGTCCACCCGGGGAGCGTGCCGTTGAAGCGTTTGTCGAAGTCGACGAAAATCTCCTGCCAGCCGTTTTTAGGCCACAGGTCAGGTTCGTTGAGCATTGCCGGTTCCAGTTTGGCGGTGAAGAAGTCGGGGAGTTCCTTGTCGTTCGGAGCCATGGAGGCAGTATCTGGCTTTTCGCCCTTCTTTTTCATTTCGGCTTTTTGTTCGTCGGTGAGCGGCTGCGAAGCCTTCACAATCTCTTCTACGTCGAAGACGCGTGCCTCGATGCCCTTGATGTCATAGGCATTCTGCGTAGTGAAATTCACGTACAGTTTGGAGAGGAAGTGGGTGTAACGGTCCGCCTCGGGAACGCCGGGGTCAGCCTTCGCTTTGGCCGTCTTGATGATTTCAGACCAAGTCACGGTGAGAGGATAATACTGTGCCAGATGACCGGCATAAGTATCTATGGGAAGAAAAGCCTCTTTACCTATGGAACCTGCCACACGTTTGGTATATTTGTAAAAAGCCGCTTCGCTACAGTCTTCTTTGGTACCGCTCACTACATCGACACCTTTCGAGTTGTGGTAGGTGCCACCTTTACACTCGGACAGATAGTTCACAAATTCGGAGTAGGCATATCCTCGGCCGGGAAGTACGAATGTCTCGAAGTTTGGGCTTACGGATTTTATGGCGTTGTAAAGCTTGTTGTAAAGGGCCTCGCTGTTGTCGTCGAAAACGGCGAAAAAGAGATGCTTCGGCTTACCGTTTTCAACGAAATCCCATTTGAAGAAATATATGTTGAAACCTTCGGCGAGCCACTGGATGAATTCGTCTGTGGCGTAAGCTGCCTGTTCTATGCCGGCGCCCTTGTATTCCTCGAAGTCGGTGATGAAGACGGCGGGTTGTTTCTTGCTAACGATTTGTGCGAGGGTTTTCTGAATCGGGGCCTGCTGCTGCGTGTAGCTTGCCGGGCTCAGGATTTTGTTGTAGATGTCGGTGACGCCCATGTCGGCCATAGGTTCTATCTTGCCGTCGATAACGGAGTAGAAGGTATTCTGTTTGCTCGAGCCGTTGAGGGCGTTTACCGCGGTCTGGAGGGCTGCGCGCGTTTCCTCCGAAGCGTAGGCGTTGTTCATGCCGTCGGAGAAGTCGACGTACACGGCGCCGCCGGGATTGAGGGCCGGACTCCCTTCCTGATGAGCCACATAGTCGTCGAGTGTCGTGCGGCTGAAGTCGCTATCGCGTGTAAGGAACCAGATCACGGCTCCGACAATGGCTGCTACTACTACCACTCCTAAGATAATGAAAAGGGCTTTCTTTCCGCTGTTACCGCCGCCTCCGCCTTGTCCGTGTCGGCGGTTGCGTTGCTGCGGCTGTTGGTGTTGTCTGCGGTTTTGTGGCGCGCGGGAGCGTGATCTTGTCTGTGTCTGTGCCATTTGTATGGTGAGTTTTTAGATTGTTTCAAATCAAAGGTGAGCTGAGCTTTTGGCCGGTGTCGGAAGTGTGGAAAAAGCGGGAACAGGAGAGCCTAATTTGCACCGCTAAGTGTTGCTTGCGACTGTCAATCGCAAAGTTAATACTTTTTTCTGAAATATTTGCATTAATTCATATAAATTTTTTGTGTTTTTCAGCATAAACAGCTCCCTCCTGTTCTCAATTATTTTGCAGGATAAATTAATTTTTGTAATTTTGCGGTGGCATATTGCCTGTGAACTAACCAAAAAACTTAAAATCTCACAGTTATGAAAACTATCAATCGTATGGCATTGGCGCTCATCCTGCTCTTCGTGGGAATGGCTCCGGGACGAGCCCAAAACAGCATCCTTGACAGTCTCAGTCTCGATGACTTCGCCACGTATTTCAACATGGCGGCACCGGTAGATATGGGCTCCGTCGGAATCCTTGAAAAAATAGAGTATGACAAAGCCAACAAGCTGTTTATATACTTCTTGGATTATGACGACAGCATGATAACGATTTCCCAAGTAAAGGAAAATCTAAAGGTAAACGGCAGCAGCCTTCTCGGCACTATGATAAATGAAAATTCAGCCCCCATGTTCCGCAAATTAGTGGATGAAGGCGTGACATTGCAAATGCGCTACCAGGGAAGGAACAGCGGCGAAACGGCCGTACAGTCCATCACCCCGCACGAAATGCGGCTTGCGATGTTGGATACCCGCGACCCGAAGGTTAAGGCACAACAAAACTATGATGCCCAGATTGGTATCTTAAAAAGGTCCCTGCCGATAAATGCTGCAAATGGCATAACGATGACAGACATTTATGACGAAATGGGCTATATGGTTTTTGAATTTCAGTTAAATGAAGAGAATTTCAAAATCGTGCAGACAAATATGAAAAGTCCGGAAATGCGTAAAAACATTCTGACCGGTTTTTCTCAGGACCCTGCCACCAGGATATTACTCGGCATCATGGATACACTTGACAAAGGCCTGATATACCGCTATAAGGATGGTAAAAACGGCCGGGCAGTGGATATGACTTTCCCATCTTACGAACTTAAAATGTACAAATAATATGAATGATACTTTCCCCGCAACATGGGGTTCTATTTTTAACCTCTCGAACGGCGCCATCGAGGTCGGTCAAGATGTTTTCACGCTTGTCCCCGACGCGCTGATGACCGGTGCCACCCTGGCTATAGGCAAGAAAGCTTATACGCAGCAACAGTATCCCATCAGCGAAATCACCGGTTACAGCAAGGTATTCATGGCATGGATGGCAATCCATTTCGCCAATGGCACGAAGCTGAAAGTATCGCTCTCGCCGGGCGTTAAGCGCCGGTTCATCGCGGCTCTCGAAGAGCAGCGCTCCCGTCTCTTCGCCGCCCGCGGAATGGCCGTGCCGCCGCTCCAATGCACCATTTGAGAGCAACAGAACACTCAAGTTGCATTATGGAATCATCCCCGGCCGCCGTTCCCCGACGCAGCCGGGGATTTTTTACGTTTAGAGTTCCGGTAATTCGGCGCTGCTGTGCATCAGCGCGCCGACAAGGGTGAGATGCGGTGGTAACACACCCTCTTTTCCCCATTCCGGGGTTACGCCGAGAAGGTCGGTCATGGTGCGCATCACGTCGAAACCGTAAGCCTCAAGCGACGGCCTTACGCGCTCCGGATGCCGGCAATCCTTTCCCTCAGGCCGTGCGCACTGCAGGCAGAGCGAACACCATCCCGAAAAACCGAAAGCCAGTCCGCCGGTCTCCTTTTCAAGTTGCAGTATCCGGGTTTCCAATTCGTTGCGGACAGGAGCAATGATGCGGCGGTAATCGGAAAAAGGTGTCCTGGCGGCGACTTCGATTCGTGCGCCCACAATAAGCACGTCGCGATACCCCGCAAGCCGCGCGAGCATCTCCTGAGAAAGGGGAGGACAGGTCCACAGCCGGCCGTAATTGTTACAATCGCGGCAAGCAGCCTCGAAGCGCTGCGTGTCGCGATAGTTTTCCATATATTCACGTGCCGCTATTGTGGCGGTGAGAAGTTTCATTTGCGGTGTCCGTAATAGAAGTCGAGTACGTCCTTGGCGGCGGTGAACGGAGACTGCATGTTGTTGAGCACGCGTTGCTCCTTCTGCTCGAGGAGCGCGGCTACGTCGGCGCGGCGGTAGAAGTCGTTGCGCAGTTGCTCGTCGATGGTCTCTATCATCCAGTACTTGGCCTGGCGATTGCGCAGCTCCTCGAAGTAGCCGGTGCCCTTCACATACTCGAAATAGCGGTCTATCATGTCCCACACCTTGTCGATGCCGAGCTCATAGTAACCGCTGTAAGTGGTGACTTCGGGCACCCACTTGGAGGGTGTGGGCGGGAAGAGATGCAGGGCGTTGCGCAGTTGGGCGGCGGCCAGGTTTGCGCGGTCTATGTTGTCGCCGTCGGCCTTGTTGATGGCTATGCCGTCACACATCTCCATGATGCCGCGCTTTATGCCTTGCAGTTCGTCGCCCGTACCGGCCACCTGTATGAGGAGGAAAAAGTCTACCATCGAATGGACTGCGGTTTCGCTCTGGCCCACGCCCACGGTCTCTACGAAGATGTTGTCGTAACCTGCTGCCTCACAGAGCACGATGGTTTCGCGCGTCTTTCGTGCCACGCCCCCCAGGGAGCCCGCCGAGGGGGAGGGACGGATGAAGACGTGGTCCTGCTGCGAGAGCTTCTCCATACGCGTCTTGTCGCCGAGGATGGAGCCGTTGCTGCGTTCGCTGGAAGGGTCGATGGCCAGGACGGCGAGGCGCCCTCCCTGCCCCAGCACGTGCATGCCGAAGACATCGATGGAGGTCGACTTCCCTGCACCGGGGACTCCGGTGATGCCTATGCGGCGCGAGCGTCCTGCGTGCGGCAGGCATTTCTCTATCACCTCCTGCGCCAGGGCGTGGTGCCGTTCGGCGGTGCTCTCGATGAGCGTTACGGCTCGGCCGAGCACGGCACTGTTCCCTTTCAGGATGCCGTCCACGTATTCGTCGACGGTGAGTTCGCGGCGTGCGGCGCGCATCGCCTTGCGGTAGGGGTTGATTGTCGGCTGGCTGTGGACGCCGTCGTTCACCTGCAGCCCTTTATATTGAGTCTCGTTTTCGGGATGTTCCATGGTAATTCAGTTTGGGTGTGCAAAAGTAATGAAACATTTCCGATCTCGCAAATTTACGGGCTCGAATACTTGGGCATAATTTTATTTTATTGTAACTTTGTGCAAAACTAAGCGATTTGCAACATGAACGGCCGTACTTCAAGCGCGATAAATACATTGAAATTCATCTGCTTAATAGGGGTGATAATGATTCATTGCAACCCTATGATATTTCTCGGCAACAGCGCGGGGGAGAACGCTGTGATGACTTTCGACGTTATTTCGGCGTTTCTTGCACTGTGCGTACCGTTCTTTTTCGTCCTTTCCGGATTCCTCTTTTTCAATTTCGACAGTTTCGATTTCCGAATTATACTTCGCAAATGGAAAACGCGGGTACGCTCGCTGGTGGTTCCATACCTCCTGTGGTGCACCCTCTACGGTCTGCTCAGGATAGTAAAGGGATTGTATCTGGGATATGACGGCGACGGAATAGTGGTGGACGGCCATGTCTCGATGCTCGGGTTTCTCCGCGGATATTGGGATACCGGCGACGGTTATCCCATGGGATTCGCGCTTTGGTTTGTGAGGAACCTCATCGTCTTCGTGGCGCTGGCGCCGGCCGTTTACTTCGTGGCGCGCCGCTGGTGGACGGCAGCCTTGTTCCTCTGCCTGCCGTTGCTCGATGTTAATCTTTACGGTATTGAGTATTTCGTGCTCGGTGCTACATTAGGATTGCATAAGGTTGAACTGTCTTCCATTGTAAATAAGCATGTTGGCCTGTGGTTCCTGTTGTGGGGAGTGGCATTGGTGGCGGCTACACTTTATTTTCCCGAAGCGGTCTTTGCCCTGAGGTATGCGGGTTTCATGCTCTCCATTTGCCTGGTGGCAAAGTTCGACTCATTTTGGCCACGTATGGCGCGGCTTGTCAGCGAGAACTCAAACGTTTTCTTCTTTATTTATGCCATACATGGGATGTATTGTCCTGCCATCGACAAGGTGTTCATAAAAATCCTGACTCCTGACAATGTGCTCGTTACGCTGGCTTGCTTTATTCTGTCGTTACTTACTAATCTGATACTTTCCTACATAATCTTCCTGGTTGCAAAAGCTGTTTCGCCTCGTTTCATCGATTTGCTGAGCGGTGGTCGGTTTATCAAGAAAACACGGGCATAGCCGCTGTCCTTCAGCCTTTACATTTTGATGTGCTTTGGGGTGGGGCGCCGGTTCGCGGCATAACCCGTCCGGTAGAACATTTTTTTGAGCAAAAAATGTTAAAAACGAAAACACACATCAATTCAAGGTTATGAAAACAGGTAAAATCAAGGTTGCTTTATTGTCTGTTTCCGCATTGCTGTTTTCCGGCGCAGACGCTGTGGCTCAGGGCGTTGCAGAGGCGCCGGAGTGCGCCGACTCTATCCCGGCGGCGTGGAGCTACACTTCGGAGTTCAGCCAGACGCTTCCGGTCGATGATGCCTGGTGGCAGCTTTTCCGTGACCCGGTGCTGACGCGCCTGATAGAACAGGGACAGAAGAACAACTACAACCTGTCGATGGCCGTCAAGCGCATGGAAATAAGCCGCAACACGTGGGAGTCGGCCAACTCGCGCTATTACCCCGTCATCAACGCTTCGGCGGGATGGTCGGCCACCCGCCAGAGCGCCAAGACCACAGCGCAGTTCCGCGAAACGGGAACCGTAGACTACTTCTCCTTGGGGTTGGACATGAACTGGGAAATCGACGTCTTCGGGCGCATCGCGGCGCATCGGAAAGCTGACCGCCTATCGATGGACGTGGCGCGTGCCGACTACGATGCTGCACAGGTCTCGATGGCCGCCGCTATTGCCCGCGCGTACTTCAACCTGCGGCTTTACCAACAGCGCCTCGCCGTAGTGAACAGCCAACTTGAAAGCCAGGAGAAGCTCGTGGCCATTACCAAAGCGCGGCGCGAGGCTGGGTTGGCTTCGGGCCTTGACGTCTCGCAGGCTGAGCAGGTGGTGCTGACCACCAAGGCCAGTGTCCCCGCCCTTGAGGCGATGGTAAATTCTGCGCTTTATTCGCTGGCCACGCTCACGGGCAGGTATCCCCAACAGTTGGAAGCAGACCTGGGTACGGCGGCTCAACTCCCTGACGGTTACGATGTTATTCCGGTAGGAATCCCGGCCGACTTGCTCCGCCGCCGCCCCGACATGGTCGGCGCCGAGCGTCAGCTGGCACTCTACGCCGCGCAGGTGGGAATAGCCAAGAAGGATTTCCTCCCCACACTCTCGCTGACCGCCTCGGCCGGGACGGAAGCACACCGTTTCGACAATCTCTTCACGGCACATAGTTTCGGCTGGAGCGTTGCGCCGCAACTCACGTGGACCGTATCGACGGTTTCGCGAGGAAATACAACGTTGCGGCCGCGAAGCTCCAGTTCGAATATGCCATGGACAATTACAATATGACCATCCTCACGGCCTACCAGGAGGTGGAAGACGCCATGTCGCAATACGTCTCCGCCCTGCGAGCCCTCGACGCGGACCGCCTGCTGCTGGCGCAGACCGAGAAATCACTCTCCCTCTCGATAGACCTCTACAAACAGGGGTTGGCGAGCTTCTCCGATGTGGCCGACGCGCAGGTTTCCACCCTCGACGCGCAGAATGCGGTCCTGAGCCAGAAGGCCGGCAAACTCACCGCCCTCGTGGCCCTGTACCAGGCCCTCGGCGGCGGCTGGATGCAACAGCGATAAAAACCTTACGGATTATGTAACAATTTAATAAGATGAAAAACATATACTTACTCGGCATAATAGGCATGGCGCTGCTGATGGCCGCGTGCAACAAGAAAGACAACAAGGCGCCCCTCGGGGGGACGCCGGCATTGAGGTGGCCGTACCGTCGGTAGACTCCGTGGTGCTCCACAAGAGTTTCCCGGGGGTGGTACAGAGCGGCGGTTCGGTGGACGTCGTGGCGAGCACCAGCGGCACGCTTAAGGAACGCTGTTTCCGCGAGGGGGACTATGTGAGCAAAGGGCAGGTGCTCTTCCGCCTCGAAAGCACACAGTATGCCAATGCCGTGCAGGAGGCAGAGGCGGCGCTCAACACCGCGCGCAGCCAGGCGGAATATTACCGCAACCAGCACGCCGCCATGCAGAAGGCCCTCCAGGCCGACGCCGTGGCAAAAATCAACGTAATCCAGGCGGAGTCTAACCTGCGGCAGGCCGAAGCCTCCATCAAGGATGCGCAGGCACGCCTCAGCGACGCCAGGACACAACTCGGATACTGCACGGTGACGGCGCCCATATCGGGACAGATATCTACGGCCGAGTATGACGTAGGTTCATATATAGCCGGAGGCGTCAACGCCACGGTGTTGTGCCACATAGTCAACAACGGCGACCTGCGCGTGGTCTTCAATATCGACGACGCGCAGTACCAGAACATTCTGGGGGGGCTCGCAGCAGGGGATGGGCAACGCCCTCTTCTCCAATGTGCCTATAAAATTCTCAGACATTCCCGGCGTCACCTTCACGACATCGCTCTTCTACAGCGCCCCGTCGGTGGACACATCAACCGGCGCCATAACCCTCGAAGGTCGCGTCAACGACCCGTCGCACCGCCTCAAGGAGGGAATGTATGCCGTGGTCGACCTGCCGACCGGCACCCTGCCGCAGGCCGTCCTCGTCAAGGACGCCTCCATCGGCACCGACCAGCTCGGCTCTTACCTCTATGTGCTCAACGACTCCGACAAGGTGGTGTACCGCCACATAGAACCGGGACAGCTATACCGGGACTCGCTGAGGATAGTGACTTCGGGACTGAAACCGGGCGAAAGGTACGTCACCAAAGCGTTGCTGACGGTGCGTCCCGGAGAGAAAGTGCATCCTGTAATGGCTAAGTAAGTGTTCAAATTAAACCGATAGTAAGTGAAAGGATTAATCTCACATATCATAAACTTGGCTGAAATCACTCAAAAATGCCGGCGTTTCTGATATGTGTTTAATTTGACCACTTACTTAAAAACTGAGTGGCTTATGTTCTCATCGTTCTTCATAAAGCGGCCCATCTTCGCCACTGTACTGGCGGTGATAATCGTGCTCGCGGGCCTGATAACGGTCACCACGCTTCCGGTGGCCCAGTTCCCCAATATCACGCCGCCTACGGTGATGGTGATGGCATCGTATCCCGGCGCTGACGCGGCTACGTGGCACGCACCGTAGCCACTCCTATCGAGGAGCAGGTAAACGGCGTTGAGGGAATGCTCTACATGAGTTCCAACTGTTCGGAAGGCTTTTACCAGCTGACCATCACCTTCGAGGACGGCACAGACATAGACGAGGCCGCCGTAGAGGTGCAGAACCGCATCGCGCAGGCCGACGCCACGCTTCCGGAGGCGGCGCACAGTTCGAATACACACTCACGGCCGACGGCGCCCTCTCGACCCCCGAGCAGTTCTGAAACATAATACTGAGGCGCGATGCGCAGAACGGCAGCGTGCTGAGGCTAAGTGATATAGCTCGTATAGAGCTGGGCAGTTCCTCCTACTCGCAGGTGGCGCGCGTCAACGGCAAGCAGACGGCCCTCATGGGCATTAACCAGTTGCCGGGAGCGAATGCCCTGGAGGTTGCCAAGGGCGCCCTCGCGGAACTCGACCGACTGTCGCAATACTTTCCCGAAGGGGTGAAATACAACGTCGTGCTCAATGCTACAGACTATGTGCACGAGTCCATAGACGAGGTGGTGATGACCTTTTGCGAGACCACACTCATAGTGATGATAGTCATCCTTATCTTCCTCCAGAACTGGAGGGCGGTCATCATCCCGATGCTTACCATCCCGGTGTCGCTCATCGGCACGTTTGCCGTTATGAAGATAATGGGCTTCTCGCTCAACACGCTGACACTTTTCGGTCTCGTACTGGCCATCGCCATCGTGGTGGATGACGCCATCGTGGTGGTGGAGGACTGTGCGCGGCTTGTGTCGAAAGGGGTTCTCAACCGTGTACAGGCAGCCGAAAAGGCGATGAAGGAGCTTACCGGTCCCGTCGTCGGCGAGGTGCTCGTCCTGCTCTCGGTGTTTATCCCCACGGCCTTCATCAGCGGTATTACAGGCGCTTTATACAAACAGTTCGCCCTCACCATTGCCGTTTCCACGGCCTTCTCCGGCTTCAACGCCCTGACGCTCACGCCTGCCCTGTGCGCCCTCTTCCTCAGCCCCAAGAAACCCTCGAACTTCTTTATCTACAGATGGTTCAACAAGTTCTGGAACCGGGTCACCAAGGTCTACGACAAGTGCACCACGGCGATGCTGCGGCATCCCGCGTGGTGGACCGGCGCCTTCATTGCCATAGTGCTCGTATCTTTCCTCTTCTATGTGAAGTACCCCTCGGGTTATCTGCCGGAGGAGGACATAGGCTACTGCATGGCCTCCATCCAGCTCCCCGACGGAGCGTCGCTTGAACGCACCGAAAAGATTGTCAACAGCCTCGAAAAGAAATTCAAGGAAGAGATTCCCGCTATCAAGGATATAATGACTATTTCGGGGGTATCTTTCATGGGGGGCGGCGACGGCACCAACGGCGGGTCCTTCTTCGTGATTCTGAAGCCGTGGAAGAAACGCGGGCGCGGCGAAAGTGTGGAAGACGTCATAGACAAACTTATGGCCATCGCCAACCGCGAGCAGCAGGAAGGTATCTTCTTCGCGGCGAACCCGCCCTCCATCCCGGGACTCGGCATGACGTCCGGCCTCTCGATGCAGATTCTCGACATCAACTCGCTGGGGGTAAGCGCGTTGCAGAATGCCGTGAAAGACTTCGAGCAGAAGATGCAGGATTCGGGCCACTTCAAGAGCGTGAACAGCACCTTCACCGGCGGTGTGTCGCAATACCGCATCAAGGTGGACCGAGACCGCGCATCGATGCATAAACTGGCCGTACAGGACATTTATTCCGCCATTTCGGCCTATACGGGAGGGGCTTACGCGGGCGACTTCGTGGAGTTCGGCCGCACCTTCCAGGTGACAGCCCGCGCCGACGGCGATGCGCGACGCAACGTAGAGGACCTGCAGAATATATCGGTTCGCAATTCCGACGGACAGATGGTGCCCTTCGGGGCATTCGCTTCCGTGGAGCGAGAACTGGGAGAGAGCACCGTCTCGCGTTACAATATGTATGAAACGGCCTCCGTCACCGCCATTCCGGCGGACGGGTATTCCACCTCGTTGGCTATCGGCGAGATGCAAAAACTGTTGCAGGAATCGGTAGGAACCAATTTCTCCTACGCCTGGACCGGAATCGCGTATCAGCAGACCACCGCCTCCACAACCATTTCCACGGTGTTCATCTTCGCCATCATCATGACTATCCTGGTGCTGGCGGCGCAGTATGAAAGCTGGACGGACCCGCTGGCCGTGGTCATGGCAATGCCGGTGGCTGTCCTGGGCTGTCTGCTCGGCTGCTTCTTCCTCGGGCTCGACGTGGACATCTACACACAGATAGGCCTCATCCTGCTGCTCGGCATGGCGGCGAAGAACGCCATCCTGATTGTGGAATATGCCATGGACTTCCGCAAGGCCGGCGTCCCTGTACGCAAGGCGGCGCACGATGCCGGGACCATACGTTTCCGTCCGATTATGATGACGGCGCTGGCCTTCATCTTCGGTGTGATGCCGATGCTCTTCGCAACGGGCGCCGGTGCCGGCAGCCGCAAGGAAATCGGCTCGGCCATAGTCTTCGGCATGTCGGTCAACGCCTTACTGGGCACCTTGTTCGTCCCCTGCTTCTGGGCTCTGATGCAGCACTTCAACGAGAAATACCTCTCCCGCATGTTCCGCCTGCCCGGTAACAAAAACGGCGCCCCGCCAGCGGCTGAAGCCGCTTCGCCGAAGCCCCCAGCTTCCGAGCCAACTGCCTCAAATATCTAACTCCGCTTAGCTGAAATACGACATTTAGAACAATTTAAAAGTGACAACCGTGTGGCACCCGTCTGTGAGTGACGGGTGCCATTTTTTTACGTAAGGGGAACCAAAAGCGGCAA
>OGNF01003071.1_pt1 | contig 11640 bp, 10 predicted proteins | sample 1573321 | NCBI WGS metagenome assembly OGNF01 (sample SAMEA2581911, study PRJEB24529) | metagenome | biome: Human gut stool | place: China | collected 2011
CCGGAGAAATATCTGCAATGTTTCATTCTTTTAAAAGGACTTCCTTGTCGTGCAATTTTCTTTCCTCGCAAATTTACGATATTTTTCCCATATCGCCGCCTCAAAAATCCCCCCATCTGCTCTTCATCTCCGTTTGCCTTGAATCCTTTTCGCCGGCCGCGTTCCGGCGGAGCTTTCGACAGAGTGATTTTGCTGAAAAATTAGTTAAAATATTTTGTAGATTGTAAAAATATGGCTAATTTTGAAAATGGAATATTTATTCCGGATTTCAGACCACCCTCTCCGACCAATCATAATTCATTTAATTGCAGCCGGGACTCTTTTGGGAGATTGTCGGCTTGCGGAAAAACCACAATTTCTTCTATGAAAAAATTTTTAATGGCAGTGGCAGTGGCGGTTACGTCGCTTGCAGCAAGCGCCGGACTTCCCGGCGATATGTTCAACCACGTTGGCGTCGGCGTAGGTGTCGGCACTACCGGTATCTCGGTCGAGGCGTCCACGCCCATAACGCGCTGGGTGCAGATGCGCGCCGGCGTGGCAATCATGCCGGGCATCAAATTTCATGCGGATGCAGATGCTGAGTTTGCGTACCACACGAATGCAGGTAATGTTTACCGCGATTCCGAAGTGGAACTTACCGGCGACCTCGGCCGCACGCAGGGCTATGTGATTTTTAATGTCTATCCACTTCCGAAAATCGGTCTGTATGTGGCTTTAGGCGCATACTTCGGGGGAAATAAGCTTGTTAAAATCACGGGCTATTCGCCCGAATTGGCTTCCTATGGAGGTTCCGTCACCATCGGCGACTACGTGATTCCCGCAAATACCAAGGGTGAGGTTTCTGGCGGAATAAAGGTGAACGGTTTCCGTCCTTATGTTGGTATCGGTTGGGGTAAGGCTGTGCCGAGCCGCCGCATAAATTTCGGAATCGATCTGGGCGTCCAGATTCACGGCAAGCCGAGTCTGTATACCGATTATGGCGAACTTGACCTCTCGGAAGTTACAGACGATGATACATTCCAGAAAATCATGGACAAGGTGCGTGTCTATCCTACCCTCACCTTCAAGCTCGGCTTCCGCGCTTATTGATTTCTCTGGAAGCGACATAAAAAAGCAACCGCACGCTGTGATTTAGTGCGGTTGCTTTTTTGTAGTTTATGCCCTGGTTAGGAGGGGAGGAGCGGTAGGTGGATGGCGAAGGTGGTGCCGACGCCGGGCTCGGAGTGGCTGACGAAGATGCGCCCTTTGTGGTATTGTTCGATGATGCGTTTGGCCAGGGTGAGGCCGAGACCCCATCCGCGTTTTTTTGTGGTATAGCCGGGATTGAATACCGTCTTCTGGCGTTTGCGCGGTATGCCTCGGCCGGTATCGGCCACGGTGATGCAGGCTTTCTGCCCTTCGCGCGAGGTAGTTACGGTAATCGAACCTGTCCCGTCCATGGCGTCGACAGCATTCTTTATCAGGTTTTCAAGCACCCATTCGAGTAGCGGAGCGCATACGAGCACATCGAGTTGCTCCGGGCAGAGATCGGTTGTGAGTTTGATTCGGCTGGAGATGCGCGTAGCCATATAGGAGGCGGCATGCCCGACTACCGTGTTGAGGTTGTCGGGTTCCATCTGCGGCTGCGATCCGATTTTCGAGAAGCGTGAGGCGATGGTGCTCAGACGGTTGACGTCCTTGTTCATCTCGCGCACGGTCTCGGGGTCGACTCCCATGCTCTGCAGAAGCTCCATCCAGGCCATGAGCGACGAGATGGGCGTACCTAACTGGTGGGCCGTTTCTTTCGAAAGTCCCACCCACACCTTGTTCTGTTCGGCGCGCCGGGTGGAATTTACGGCGAAATAAACCACAAGAATAAACGCCAGCATAACTACAATCTGGATGTAAGGATAGTAGCTCAGACGTTTCAGCAGTTTGGAGTCGTCGTAATAGAGGTGCTGCATGTTGCCCGGAGAAATGATGATATGAATCACGTTCGGACTTTTTTCCAGCTCGCTAAGTTTGCGCTGCAGGAAGGCGGCGTTGGCATCGGAAATGAGCCACGGCTCGAGCGAGTCGACCGGCTCGGGCAGGTCGAAGTTGCGGTGGAGGAGAATGTTGCCTCCGTCGTCGGTTAGAAGTACCGGAATGGTGTGGTTGCGCTCGATTATCGAGAAAAGAAAGTCGATATTATCGGCCGATGCCTCGCTGCCGGTGGCATCGGCCTGCCCGACCGTGAGCTGGCGTGTGGCGTCGGCCCATATCTGCATGCGCTCGCGCTCCTGCGTGGCCAGGTCGGCCACCAGGTTGTTGCTCACATACAGAAAGAAGCCTACAAGAGCCACTGAAATGAGCAGGAATGCAACCACGCCAAAGCGGCGGATGTCGTAGATATTCATCTTACCGGATATTCGGTTATGGATTCTCAGATCAGAAGGTCGTCGATATAGACTCCCTCGCGCTCGGCTTTTGACGTCCCTGCGGTCGTGCTGGAAACGGGCCACGGAGTCGGCCGTGTTCGGGCCGATTACAGTGTGTGCTTCTTTCTTTACTTGCGGCAGGGCGTTTTCCACTGCCACCGCTTCCGTTGCCACTCGCATCATCGGCAGGTCGTTGAGGTTGTCGCCGAATACCACCGTGCGCTTTGCTCCCACGCGCCCGGCAAGCTGTTCGACGGCAAGTGCCTTCGAAACGCCGGGAGCGTAGATGTCGATCAGCCCTGTGTCGGGCATGATGACGTTGGGATACCACGCCGTGGCGCAGTCGGTAACCTCCGACAATTTTTCCGAGGCTTGTCTGACTGCCTTCACCGGGCCGATGGCGAAAAACAGCGCCACGCTTCCCAGCGACGACGGCTGCTGGTCGAGATGGAAACGCTTCAGCTCCAGATGGCGGCGCTCCTGATAGAACGCGTCCTCACGCCGGCTCATCGCCGCCGAATGGTAGACGTTCAGGAAACTGTTGCCACTCAGGCAGTAGATGAATGGCCTGAGTGATTCGCCCTGAAACGTATCGAGAATCCTTCGGGCATCGTCTTCCGGAATCAGCGTGATGCTGTCGAACCGGCATTCGAAGCGGTCCCACAGCGCGGCGCCGGTCATTACTATGGCCGGGAGGCACTGCAACTGCCCCTGGGAGTCGGTGTAGAGGCTCGGACCGACGTTGGCCATCAGAGGCTGCACCGTGGCCGGAGTGCGCGCCGTGGCCGGAGTCACCATCACCCCGTGCGACGCCAGACGCGTCAGAATCTTTGCCGTCGTGGGGCTTATCTTCGAGTCTGCTCCGAGCAGTGTTCCGTCGAGGTCGCTGACATAAAGAGTTTTCGTTTCGCTCATATACCTGCAAATTTACAAACTAAATCCAATGAATGAAATACTTTCCACACTCTTTCTATCGCTCCCGATTCCATGTTATTTCTCAATATATTTTATAGCTTTGCAAGTGAATAGAATTCGTGATGCATTAAAACTATAACTCTGTTATCCTTTCATAAACCTTATTCGGTCACATTAAATATGGAATCTCACATTGTCAAATATCTTCAAATGTTCTTTTCTGGATTATTCTTGCGGGAAATAGATTTCCAGATTAGTCAGAAGGAATGCCTTAATTGCGGTGCACAATGTCATAGTAGATACTGCCCGGAATGTGGTCAGGAGATGTCTGAAAATAGATTGGATGTGCAAACATTGGGAAAACATATTCGTGAAACTATTTTCCCGATAGACTCAAAGTTTTTCAGGTCGTTATGCCTTTTAGTTTTTTGTCCATATAAAATCATAATTGACTACATCAATGGGGCAAGAAAAAAAATTACACATCCATTTGTGATATTTGTTACTCTTCATGCCCTACTTCTTTTAACTGTACCTCTTGCCGCACATACTATAATATTCCCTAACTTGATTTTAAGATACATAATAGAAGCTGTTTTATTCCCGATATGGATAGTGCTCGGACAGGATTCCGATATTTATCAATATATTCTGCGGAATGGTTATCTGCTTTTTTTGTTGACAATACCGTATACAAGTTGGGCTTTATATAAAAGTATTAAAATAATTGTTGTTCGTATCAATTATGTGGAAACACTTTATGCTTTTACATATATGATTTGTGCTATACTCACAATCTATGTGCTTTGTGAGGCTATTTCAAAGCTTTGGGTTTTGCCTGATGAATTTATCCTTTTTGCACAACTCTTTCCATTGATGATTATTGAAATCTATATTTTTGCGAAAATGATGCTTTTGCTAATAAAAGTATCACTGAAATTCTATAGTTATCTCCTTTTACCTATATTAATAGCAATATTTATTCTTGTACTACTTATTGTTTTTAAAGGAAATCCGTCTTAAACTAAATACAGATTAGTACTTTGAATTTCAATACTAAATTTAGCTAAAGGGGGATTTTGTGCGAACCATCGGGGGCGGTTTTTGATTTTTATTAGTAGCTTTGTATCTTAAAAGCCGGGCGGTAGTTCCATATTGCTTCCGGGACGAGTGGTGTTTCTGGAATTGTGATGGCGGCGTCCGGCGATGGTTACGTTTTACTATTGAACCGTTACTTATTATGACGTTTGAAGAATTGGGCGTGAGCGAGCCGCTGCGCCATGCGATAGAGGATTTGGGTTTTGAGACTCCGATGCCCGTTCAGGAGAAAGTGATTCCCCATCTGCTCGGCCAGGAGGGAGATGTTGTGGCGCTGGCTCAGACCGGCACGGGTAAGACGGCGGCATTCGGGCTGCCGGTGCTCCAGCGCATCGATGTGGAGCGCCACGTGCCTCAGGCGCTTATCCTTTCGCCCACGCGCGAGCTCTGCCTCCAGATTGCCTCGGACCTCGTGGATTTCTCGAAATATATTCCCGGGCTGTCGGTGCTTCCCGTCTACGGCGGTTCGAGCATTCAGAGCCAGATTCACGCACTCCGCGAGGGAGTGCAGATAATCGTGGCTACTCCGGGCCGTCTTATCGACTTGATAAACCGCGGGGTGGTTAAGCTCGACGACGTGCATACCGTAATCCTCGACGAAGCCGACGAGATGCTCAACATGGGTTTTGTCGACTCCATCAACGAGATTCTGGAGCATGTGCCCTCCGACCGCAAGATGCTCATGTTCTCGGCTACGATGCCTGCTGAAATCGCCAAAATCGCCAAGCGGTTCATGCACGATCCGGTAGAGTTCGTGGTCGGCACGCGCAACGAAGGGGCGGCCAATGTGCGCCATATCTACTATATGGTTCATGCGCGCGACAAATACCTCGCCCTTAAGCGCATAGCAGACAATTCGCCCAACATCTACGCCATTATCTTCTGCCGCACGCGCCGCGACACGCAGGAGGTGGCCGAAAACCTGATACGCGACGGCTACAATGCCGACGCGCTCCACGGCGACCTCTCGCAGCAACAGCGCGACATGGTGATGAAGAAGTTCCGCGACCGCGTCGTCACGCTCCTCGTAGCCACCGATGTTGCTGCCCGCGGCCTTGATGTCGACGACCTTACACACGTGATAAACTATGGACTGCCGGAGGATACGGCCGTCTATACCCACCGCTCGGGCCGCACCGGCCGCGCCGGCAAGACCGGCGTCTCCATCGCAATAATCCATTCGCGCGAGAGGGGTAAGCTGCGCGAGATTGAACGCATCATAGGCAAGACCTTCGAGCGCAAGGAGGTGCCCACCCCAGATCATATCATCGAGAAGCAGCTGTTCTGGCTCGCCGACCGCCTGGAGCGTGTGGAGGTCAACGACGAGGAAATCGGCCGCTTCATCCCCGGCGTGGCAAAGAAGCTCGGCTGGCTTTCCAACGAAGACCTGCTCAAGCGCGTGCTGTCGCTCGAATTCAACCGCCTGCTCGAATACTATAAGGACGCTCCCCAAATTGATTTTATCGACGAAAAACCGCGGAAAGAGCGCAAGGAGCGCTCCGATGCTCCCGTCACCAAGGAGGAGAAGGACCGCCGCACGGCCTCGAAGGGAATGGAGCGTATCTATGTGAACGCCGGCAAGCGCGACGGCTTCTATGCCGGCAACCTTATCGAGATGCTCAACAAGGTTGTGGGCGGCAAACGCGTCGATGTGGGCCGCATCGACCTGATGCCCGGCTACTCGCTCTTTGATGTGAAGAAAAGCGACGCACGCCGCGTGGTAGGAGCCCTAAAGGGGGCCGATTTCATGGGCAAACGCATCTACAGCGAGATTGCTTCGCCCGACAAGGATTACGCCAAAGCCTCCGTGCGACGTACCAAGGACAAATACGTAGATGCTCCCTTCGAGGCGGAGGACGCCTACGATGCCTTCGAAAAATTCAAACGCCGCCAGCGCCGTAAAGCCCGCTGACGAGGCCTCCCAGGCTGAACCCATAGATACTCTCCCCATCCTCAAAACGAAATGCATATGATTCGCAGACTCCTCATATCCACCATTCTGACGGCGCTCGCCGTTTTGGCTGTATCGGCCGTGAAACCGGCCGAGAAGACCGACTCGCTTACCGCCGCCGACTTTTTCGCCAACGCCCCGCTACGCATCTTCCCGACCATCGACCGCACCACGCGTCTGGATATGCTCGACTATTACCGCAGCGGCTCCGACAAGCCCTCGAAAAACGCTTTCAAGGGGAATGCACGCGTTCTGGCAGCCTCTCCCTCGCAGATTACCTTCTCTACTTCCGACGTGCAGGAGGTGGAGCTCTCGCTGATTCCCCACCGTGGCGACACTCTCCTGATGGTGATAACCACCGTCAGCACACCTGCCCCCGACAGCGAGGTACGGTTCTATACCACTGCCTGGGAGCCGGTTGACCGTGGTCTCTTCATCGTGCCACAGCTTTCCGAATGGATAGCGCCCGAGGGTGCCGACCGCCGCGCCGACCTTGAGAATCTTTATCCCATCACGTTGGCACGCGCCGTCTACGACCCATCCACACGTACGCTGACGCTCCAGAACAAGCTCGGCGACTTCCTCGCTCCCGGCGAGGGCTCATGGGCCGACGGCCTTCTGCGCGGCGAGCTGGTGTACCGCTGGAATGGTAAAAAAATGGAAAAGGTAAAAAAATAAGGTGAATATATATGTTGGCAATTGACTTCACCTAAATAACCGGACATCAGAATGTAGGGATGCACCCTGGAGCATCCGCTCGTTTTCAGATGCTAACTTGCTGATGTTAGGATGCACCAGAGTGCATCCCTACAATTTGGCGGCCAACATATATTTTCTTATCAATAAGGATTATTATCACATTTAATAACGTGAATCAGAAGGTTCTTACGCTGCTGCAGCTGCAGCAGACGGTGGCGGCTCTCGTGCAACGCCCCGAGACACAGAATGTCTGGGTGACGGCCGAAATCCTCGACGTTGCCGTGCGCGGCGGCCACTGCTATATGGAACTCCTGCAGAAGGACGAGCGCGGACTGCAGGTGGCCAAAGCCCGCGGCGTGATCTGGGCGAGCAGTTTCGGCCGTATCGATGCCGAATTCTTTGCCGCGACAGGGCAGCGTTTCGCCTCCGGACTGAAAGTGATGCTCCGTGTGTCAGCGTCGATGCATCCGGTCTACGGATTCTCGCTCGTAGTATCGGCAGTGAATCCCGAGTATACCATGGGCGACCTTCTGCGTCGTCGCCGTGAAATTCTCATGCGCCTGAAAGAGGAGGGGATTCTCGAACTCAATCGGCAGCTGCAATGGCCGCCGGTGCCACAGCGCATCGCGGTAGTTTCGGCTGCCGGAGCCGCCGGTTACGGAGATTTCATGAATCAGCTCTACTCCAATCCACGCCGTCTGCGTTTCCATACGAAACTTTTCCCCGCTGTGATGCAGGGCGCGTCGGCCCCGAAATCCATCATCGCCGCCCTCGAGCAGATTGCCGCCGATCCCGAGCCGTGGGATGGGGTAGTGGTAATCCGTGGCGGAGGCGCCACCTCCGACCTCCAGGCATTCGAGGATTATGAACTGGCGGCGAATGTGGCTCAGTTCCCTCTCCCCATAGCCATCGGAATAGGCCACGAGCGCGACGTGACCGTGCTCGACTGGGTGGCCAATCTGCGGCTTAAGACCCCTACTGCCGTGGCCGAATGGCTCGTATCCACTGCCGAAAATGCTCTCAACCACATCGAGACAATCGGGGCGCGAATCCTGCAGTCGGCCACGGAGCGCCTCTCAGGCTATAAAGAGCAGCTTGCCCAGGCCGAGAGCCTACTGCCGGTGGCGTCGCGCAACGCCGTGGAGCGGGCGCGCCAGCGCCTGATGCAGGCCTCGGCCACGCTTGGAGGCGTGAGCGGCCGGCGCATCCAGCCGCAGCTCACGCGCCTGCAGATGATTCGTGAGGCGCTTGCGGAGGCCGCGCGCAACCGCACAGCACGCCAGCGCCAGCGGCTCGACTCCCTCGAGGCGCTCATTGATGCCCTTTCGCCAATGGCTACCCTGCGGCGAGGCTATTCGATAACCCGGGTCGACGGCCACGCCATCACGTCGACCGACGGCCTCGCTCCCGGCACGCGCCTTCAGACGATTCTCGCCTCGGGCTCCGTCGAGTCGACCGTCGAGGCCGTAGGGCAGCCGTCGTAAGACACAATAAACAAGATAATATTGTCCTCCAAATGTAGGGATGCACCCTGGTGCATCCGCAATTTGGCAAACCAACGATTCAGATAAAGTAATCAGTCGATAAGTATATAATTACCAAGATTTTACATATATCCTTATGTCAGACGAAAAGAAAGAGGTATTTACTCCCGCCAAAGATCTTACCTACAGTCAGGCCGTGGCCGAACTTGAAAAAATCCTGCGCCTGATGCAGAGCGACGAATGCGACATCGACCGCCTTGCCGCTCTAACGCGCCGTGCCACCGAGCTTATAGCCGAATGCCGCAGCCGCCTTGTGGCTACCGACGAGGAGCTCCGCGCCATCCTCGACCAGCAGCACTGAGAACGTTGTAAAGATTTGAATATCGGATTATTGTACGCTCTCCGCTCCCTCCGGACGGTAGATGAGCGTGCACTTATGGTCGGGATTGAAAATGTTAGCGGCTGTGGAGCGTAGTGTATCGGGTGTTATGGCCCGGTATGGCTCCATGAAGCGGTTGGCATCCTCGAGGTGCATCTCCGCGAGTGCGATTGTCTGCGCTACGCTCAGATAGTTCAGCAGCCCGAATGTACGGGCGGATTCCAGCCGGTTGAGACACAGCTCCACGTCGCGTTGCCCGACCGTCTCCCGGGCCATGCGCGAAGTCTGCGCGTCGATTGCCGCGATTGCCTCGCGCTCGGCCTCTTCGCCGTTGCGCGCCAGTTTGGCGTTGATCAGGAAGAGGCCAGACTCTTCGGTGCCCTGGATGGCCGCGTCGACTTCGGTAAAGATATCGGTGCCCATCAGCAGTTCGCGGTAGAAGCGGCTTGCATGTCCGTTGGCCAGTATATCGCTGATTATGTCGGCGTTGAAATATTCCGGCGTGCCGTATCCGGCCATGGGATAGGCGATGGCTAAGGCCGTCTGCGGCACGCGGCCGCTCACTGTGGTGGTTCTCGGGGCGGCAGGCAGCGGCTCTGCGGGGAGTCGGCGGGATGCCACTTTTCGTGTTGGCAGGTCGCCATACCATTTCCTTACGAGGCGTTCGGCTGTAGTTGCGTCGATATTGCCGCATATGGCCAGCACGGCGTTGTCGGGCGCATAGTGGGAGTAAAACCATCGCTCGGCGTCGGCAAGCGTGACGCGCTCTATATGGCTGAAATCCTTGCCGATGACGGGGAACCGATAGGGATGCGTGCGGTAGCAGAGCGCGCGCAGGGCGTGGTCCATGTCGCCGTAGGGGCGGTTGAGGCATGTCTGCTTGAATTCCTCGATTACCACGTTGCGCTGCACTTCGAGGCTTCTTTCGCTGAGTGCGAGGCGAAGCATGCGGTCGCTCTCGATCCATAGGGCCGTCTCGATGTTGGCCGCCGGCAGAACGTCGTAGAAGTTTGTGAAATCGCTCGAAGTCCAGGCGTTTGATATTCCTCCGGCCGCCGACAGGGCGGCATCGAAATCGGGTACGTGGGCCGACCCGCCGAACATCAGGTGCTCGAAAAGATGGGCAATTCCCGTCAGGGCCGGCGATTCGTCGCGGGCTCCGACATCATAGAGGGTGTTGACTGCCACCATGGCCGTTGAGCGGTCGTGGACGTGGACCACGCGCAGGCCGTTGTCGAGAGTAAACCTGTTGATTTTCATTGCGGTGTGTCGGAAGGCTTGCAGTGCGTCAGTCGGTGAGCACTCGCATTGACAGGATTTTCACATCCTTGAGCGGTCGGTCGTGGGAGTCGGTCTCCACTTTTTCGATTTTATCGATTACGTCCATGCCGTCGACTACCTCGCCGAATACCGTATACTGGTTGTCGAGGTGGGGTGTTCCACCCGTAGTTGTGTATGCCTCGCGCTGCTCGGAGGTGAGTCGGGCGGGTGCCTCGGCGGCTTTCTTCTCGGTGATGGCCACCAGCTCGTCCTGCAGGGCCTGGAGTCCGGCCTGGTCGCGATTGCGGCGCAGTGTCATGATCGAGTCGCGGTGTTCGCGGGCCAGGTCGTTGAATATGTTCTGCTTCTGCATCATCTGCAGCTGGCGCTCCATCTGGTTGAGGGTGCTGTCGTTATAGGCTTTGCCGGTGACGATATAGAACTGCGAGCCCGACGAGCGGCGTTCGGGGTTTACCTGGTCGCCCTGACGGGCTGCGGCAAGTGCACCGCGCTTATGGAAATGCGTTGGATATACGATTTCAGCCTCGATGTCGTAGCCGGGCCCTCCGGAGCCGAGCATCTTGCCTGCGGGAGCCGTCTTCGAGTCGGGGTCGCCCGTCTGCACCATGAATTCATTGATTACTCGGTGGAAGAGCACTCCGTTGTAGTAGCCTTCCTTGGCCAGTTTTACGAAATTATCGCGGTGGCGGGGGGTGTCGCCGAAAAGGCGCACCGTAAGGTCGCCTTCGGTGGTCTTGATTTCTACCAGCACGTCGCCGGGCTTGTTCTGTTTGGTCATTTCCTTGATATTTTTACTGCTTGAGCGCGATTTGTTGAGGGTTACGGCGCCGCCGACGATTGCGGCGACAGCCACCGAGCCTGCCAGCAGCAGGTTGCGTAGTTTCTTCATATTCATTGCTGTGGTTATGCAGGCTTAACGTTCCGGAGGCCCGGAAAGTTCTTTGGGATTGATGGGTATGGATTTGTAAAGAGCTCAGAGTGCGCCCTGCGGATTAAGTCGTTTGTAGATGCGTCGGAAATTGTTGTCGACGGCCGAGAGCTCGGCGGCACGGGCGGCATAGTCGGCGCCATAAAACTGCTCCATGAGCGCACCGATATAGTTGCGCTCGCGGTCTTTGTCGATTCCCAGCCCGACAAGCCTTTCGATGGCCGGAGCGAAGGCTTCGCGGTCGATGGCGAAGAGGTAGCGGGCGGCGCTAATCAGGAACTGACCCGTAAGGTCGGCGCGACACATGTTGTCGATCAGATAATCAAGGTCGTCGGCCATTGTCTCGATATGGTTGGCGATGTATTCGTAGGTGGCGAGGCCGTCGGCGTCGGCCTCCAGACGTTTTTTGTCGGTATCGTCGATCATGGTGAAATGTGATTTTGTCACCTGCAAAGATAAGCAACAATTTCCGATGAAAAAAATCCGAAAAATATATCAAATCTTTC
>OGNF01003072.1_pt1 | contig 11638 bp, 11 predicted proteins | sample 1573321 | NCBI WGS metagenome assembly OGNF01 (sample SAMEA2581911, study PRJEB24529) | metagenome | biome: Human gut stool | place: China | collected 2011
GTTGATAAAATAAATTTAACACTTACATCATATTAAAAAAGTCCCTTTGTTTATGTTTTATATTCATAAACAAGGGGGCTTTTTGTTGTGCAATATAAAAGGAATGTGTTATGCTATCAAGGTTATTAAGTGAATTGCAGCAGATTGAGCTGATTCATATATGTCAGGAGAGCTTGGTTTATGTTTTTTAGTAGAAGAAAGAATGATGATTTGTCAGAAAAGCTGGTTAAACTGGTTGTTCCGATAGCGATACAGCAGTTTATGTTGGCACTTGTAAGTGCCACAGATGCGGTTATGCTGGGATTTGTGGACCAGACCTCGTTGTCTGCAGCTTCACTTGCCGGACAGATACAGTTTGTGCTTAATCTGTTTATAGCAGGGATAACAGCAGGCTCAGGAATAATGATTTCACAGTACTGGGGAAAGAAGGACATAAAAGCTATTGAAAAGGTCATGCCGGTGGCTTTATATGCTAATCTGCTGTCAGGCGGCATATTCACTATTCTTGCGCTTCTCATACCTGAGGGACTTATAAGGATATTCACTAATGAACCGGAGCTTATTGCAAGCGGTACACTATATATCAGGGCGGTAGCCTTATCTTATGTGCTGTGTGCAGTATCGCAGGTATATCTGATTCTTCTTAAGAATACAGGAAGGGCGGCTCAAAGCTCTGTTATCAGCTCATCAGCAGTTGCTGTTAATATAGTCTGCAATGCTGTCCTTATATTTGGCTTGTTTGGTATGCCACGTCTTGGCATACGTGGAGCGGCTTATGCAACTGTAATATCGAGAGTGATAGAGCTTGTATGGGCATATATTGTAGTTAACAAAGACAGGATTGCCGCTTTGGAATGGAAAGGAATTATTCATACAGATAAAGCACTGACAAGAGATTTCTGGTATTACACAACACCTGTGCTATGTGCCTCCTTAGTGTGGGGCATTGCATTTGTATTATACTCAGTTATACTTGGACATATGGGAAGTGATGCTGTTGCAGCGAATTCCATAGCCAGTATAGTAAAGAGCATGGTGCAGTGCGTTATAAGGGGTGTTAGTGCCGGGGCAGGAATTATTATAGGTAATCTTCTAGGAGCAGGTAAGCTTGATAAAGCCAGGAAATATGGTGGAAGAATTACAAGACTGTCAATAGCCATTGGGATAATAACAGGTCTGCTTCTTATCGTTGTAGCTCCGGTTGTATCGCGTGCAGCTCCTATGTCAGATACAGCGAAGGGGTATCTTGGCTTTATGCTGATAGTTCTCGGCATTAATCTGATGGGGCAGTCGGTGAATACAACTGTTCTGGATGGGATATTCTGTGCCGGAGGTGATGCAAAGTTTGATATGAAGGGGAATATTGGTGCAATGTGGTGCTTTGCGGTTCCGCTTGGCTTTATAGCAGCATTTGTATTCAATGCACCAGTCTGGCTTGTATATATCATAATAAGCCTGGATGAGCTGGTAAAGCTCCCGGCAGTATATATACATTATAAGAAGTATATCTGGGTAAGAAATATTACAAGATAAAACATTAGTGAAAAATACCAGGGATAGTTGTTTCTATTTAAAAAAGTCAGGGGGTATGTTATAATACTTCCATATTGGATTTTAATTGTCACGCAGGAGGAATGGTGATGGCTGATATTGATGAGCTTAAAAAGAAACTTGAAGATGGATGGATAAAGGGTGAACCTTATGTATTTGTAAGTTATGCAAGTAAGGATAAAGAGAAGGTTTATGAATTTGTATATGAACTTAGAAAACGTGGAATTAATGTATATATAGATATAGAGCTTCAGGAGAATATTTCTAAGAACTGGTTACAGAATATTAAGGAGCGTTTATATGATGTTGATTGTGTTGCTATGATTTCATTTCTTAGTCTTAACTATTTTCGTAGTTATGCCTGCCTTATAGAACAGCTTGTAACACGTTCAGAGGATTTAAAGATGGAAAAAGGCAAGTATCTTGAGAATTTTTATATTGCATTGGATGATAATATGTCTACAATACAAAAAATGGAAGATGCAGTGTATAATAATACAGTTGCAAAAGAAAGTCAGAGTATGGCAATAAAGATGGTTCCAGAGGAAGTAAATGTCCTTAAAGATGTTATGGAAGATAATATTGCAGTAAAGAGCAAGTTAAAGAAAGATGTCAGGTCAACTATAGATGGTCTGAATACAGCACATAGAGTTGCGATAAGTATGCTTAGTTATATTTTTAAAGAGTCAAGCTATAGTATTCAGAAATATGGAACAGCTGGTGATTGCGCACAGTTAATGTATAACAATTTTACGAATGACAAGAATGACAAAATTAATATTGATGTATTGGAGAAACTTAAAGAAAAGTACAACAATGATAGTGTTGCTGATAAAAATAACATAGCAATAGACAGTGTTGCTGCAGATGATTCTGTAACAGCAGTAGATAACACCAGTATAACAGATAACACCAGTATAACAGATAATACCAGTATAACAGATAATACCAGTATAACAGATAACACTAATATAACAGATAATACCAGTATAACTGATAGCACACATATAAAAGATAACACCAGGACAAGACAGGCTACAAGTACAGGTGATATCAGATTTATGCTTTATGGCAAGGAGTATGAGCTTAATCAGTCAGATATGATGCTTACATTTTTTGCACACGTTCTTAATAAACATCAGGATATTGTGGACGAACTTCCTTCGTATAATGGGATGAACTGCGTATCTGATGTTGATTATAGTCTTCCTAAGAATCGTAAGGCAGATATGCCTACATATTTCAGAAGTTGCGAATTCTTTGAATTCGCTAATGGAAGCCATATATGCGTCGGAACATCATATTCAGTAGTAGACAAGTTAAAGAAAATGGCACTTCTGCTTAATATATGTGGTGAAAGCCCAGAGATATTCAGCTCAGAACAGGTTGAACTTCCAGCGGTAAAGGTAAGAGGTGGTTCTTCTGCTGGCGGCAAGGGAAGTGGAGCACTTGTGAAATTCAGCGTATATGGTAATGAATACGCGCAGAACCAGACAGATATGCTTGGAACAATATGCAGTTCTGTTATAGCTAAGCACCCAGACAAGTTAGAGGAAGCAGCAGATGCTTTATTATGTATTGATGTTAAAGATTATACAGATGTTGCAAAAGAGGATAGACCAGTATATTTCTCATTAATGAACAGATATGAAGTAAATGGTACAGCTTATAGTGTTGGTGGAAGCTTCGGAATGAAAGAAAAGCTTAAAATGATTGCTAAATTACTTATAATGTGCGACGAAAGCAAGGATATAATTGATATAGAAGACTATGAGATACCAGATGTAAAGGTTAAGGCGGCTGCAGGCGCTAAGAAGAAAATTAATTACTTTGATTAATTGGAAGTATTACAAGATAGGAGGCTTTATGTTTGATATAGCAGTAGAACAGATAGTGAAGGTAAAACCACCTAAGACAGCAGTTGTTTATAAGACATTGCTTATAATAGGCTGTATTGTGGCGGCTACAACCATACCACAGACAAGAACATTTGGAATAATTGTGCTTGCATTATTTGCGGTGATGACATTTTTGGTATTCCAGTATTATAATGCAGAGCTTGAGTATTCGATAGTGGATGATACACTTACGATTGACAGGATAATGGCAAAATCAGCAAGAAAAAGATGTGGTGTGTATACACTTTCAAGAGCAAAGCTTGTGGCAAGAGCTGATTCGCAGGAGGCACTCCGTATGAACCATATGGACGTTAAGACTTATGATTATTCAGTTGGTGCAAGCAATCATGATTCAGTTGTCATATATGCGTATAATGAACATAACGAATTAGTCAGGGTATTTATATATCCTGATGAACGTGTTCTTCATAGCATACAAAATGTTGTTGAAAAAGATGTGTTTAAAGTTATTGACTTTTAAAAAATGCTCTGATACAATCTTAATATTATAAACAAAAGGAATATGATAGAGCGTTTATCAGATTTCTCCACACAGAAATGTCCGAATTGAGTATTCGGATTTTTTTGTATAATCCTATGATGTATCTGTTGTCAGGTTAAGTGATGTAGTATTAATACACACCGCTTTATAATACATCATAGCATTAGAAGCATATTACAAGAACAAGAAAGCGAGGACAAAGGAAAATGGGTACAATTATTGGTGAGGGCATTACATTTGACGATGTGTTATTAGTTCCACAGTATTCAGAAGTAACACCTAATATGATCGATTTAACAACTAATCTTACAAAGAATATTAAGCTTAATATTCCTTTGATGAGTGCAGGTATGGACACAGTTACTGAACATAGAATGGCAATCGCTATGGCAAGACAGGGTGGTATAGGTATTATCCACAAGAATATGTCTATTGAGCAGCAGGCAGAAGAGGTAGATAAGGTAAAGAGATCAGAGAATGGAGTTATCACAGATCCATTTTACTTACATCCAGACAATACATTAAAAGAAGCTAACGAGCTTATGGGAAAGTTCAGAATATCAGGTGTACCTATCGTAGATGAGAACAAGAAGCTTGTTGGTATAATCACTAACAGAGATCTTAAGTTCGAAGAGGATTTCTCAAGACCTATCAAGGAATGTATGACAAGTGAGAATCTTGTAACAGCAGAGGAAGGCATCACACTTGAAGAAGCTAAGAAGATTCTTGGCAAGGCAAGAAAGGAAAAGCTTCCTATTGTTGATAAGGATTTCAAGCTGACAGGTCTTATTACAATAAAGGATATTGAGAAGTCTATCAAGTATCCTGCATCTGCACATGATTCACAGGGAAGACTTCTTGCAGGTGCTGCTGTTGGTATAACTTCTAATGTTATGGACAGAGTAGAAGCACTTGTTAATGCAAGTGTTGACTGTATTGTTATAGATTCAGCTCATGGTCATTCAAAGAATATTATTACAACTTTAAAGGAAATCAAGGCTGCATATCCAGAACTTCAGGTTATTGCAGGTAACATAGCTACAGGAGCTGCTGCAAAAGCTTTATGTGAAGCAGGCGTAGATGCTGTTAAGGTAGGTATCGGACCTGGTTCTATATGTACAACAAGAGTTGTTGCCGGTATTGGTGTACCTCAGGTAACAGCAGTTATGGATGCATATGCTGAGGCTAAAAAGTATGGTATTCCAGTTATCGCTGATGGCGGTATAAAGTTCTCAGGAGATATAGTTAAGGCGATAGCAGCAGGCGGTAATGTATGTATGCTTGGAAGTCTTTTAGCAGGCTGTGACGAAGCTCCTGGTTCATTTGAGTTATTCCAGGGCAGAAAGTATAAGGTTTATAGAGGTATGGGTTCTATTGCAGCTATGGAGAATGGTAGTAAAGACAGATACTTCCAGACAGATGCAAAGAAGCTTGTTCCAGAAGGTGTTGAAGGACGAGTTGCATATAAAGGACTTGTTGAGGATACTATATTCCAGCTTATGGGAGGACTCCGTTCAGGTATGGGTTACTGTGGAGCACAGACTATTCCAGTACTTCAGGAGACAGCTAAGTTTATAAAGATGTCATCTGCAGCTTTAAGAGAAAGTCATCCACATGACATTCATATTACTAAAGAAGCTCCTAACTATTCTGTTGAGAATGCTTAAATAATATAATTGATATCGGGGTTAAAAATAACCTCTTATCATATTTAAAGTGTAAAATAAGTTTCCGGCATGGCAAAAGTGTGACTAGCTGTGCCGGTTTTATTATGTGTAGTAGTTAAGAACGTGAAGTTTTTTCTAAAATAACAGAAAACAGCAAGTAATATATCAATTTTCAATCAATTAAATAAAATAAGTGATTGCTAACTTGTATCTTAATGATGTATAATGAATTAAAAGTTAAATGAATCGAAAAAATATAATTGACAGATAATCAGATATGAGGAGAGCGATGATATGCGGGACAAGATGATTAACAAATATATTGCCAAAAATCACGCTGGAACTGTTTTTACTGATAGTGAACTGAAGGTTATCAAAGAAGGTAACATAGATGATATGGTTACAACATTTCTTGATATGAACACAGAATACTACAACAAGCAGATGCAGAGTGTACTTAAGATATTTACTCAGTTTATAGGTAGTGATATGGAACTGGAAAGAATTATATATCAAAAGGAGTACGAGGGAAAGTTTGTAGGCTGCCAGCTTATGGACGGAGATATAGATGTATTTCTTGGCATAGCGGGAGATGATGACGATCTTTTATGTGTTGCATCAGTATTTTCACAGGAAGAGCTGAGTGAGTTTGATTCAGATGCTTATGATTCAATATGTGAGCTTATTAACGTGATTAATGGGGCGTATGCAACAAAGCTCAGCTATGAAGACATAGAAGTTGCATTGCATCCACCAGTATTTTATAAGGATACACAGATTAAGGCAGATAATGGAATGTATGTAGTTACATTTTCAATGAAGGGCCATAGATTTAATCTGATTATGGTGGCAGATGATAAGATTAAGCTGGAAGTTTAAGGTGTAAGCATATACCAGATTATAAAGTGGGAACGGAGGACGATTATGGCTAGAATATTGATAGTAGATGATTCTAAGACATCAAGGAAATTCTTAAGAAATATGCTTGAACAGGCAGGACATGAGATAGTTGCAGAAGCAGTAGATGGTGCAGAGGGTGTTGAAAAATTTAAAATATACAGACCTGATATTACAACAATGGATATTACAATGCCAAAGCTTGGTGGAATTGATGCAGTTAAAGAAATAATAGATGACGATCCGGATGCTAAGGTTATCATGGTTACAGCAGCGGGACAAAAGGCTAATATGATAGAGGCGCTTAAGATGGGTGCAGCTGATTTTATACAGAAGCCTTTTGAGATGGATGTTATCGTTAATACAGTTGAAAAGGTTATGGAAGAATAATGTATAATTATAAGTTACAGATTCAATATGATGGTGGCAGATATGATGGATGGCAGCGTCTGGGTAAAGATTCATCATCCAATACGATAGAAGTTAAGATTAAAGAAATAATTAAAAAAATGACTGGCGAGGATATAGATATATATGTTGGCTGCAGGACAGAAAAGGGTGTTCATGCACTTGCGCAAACAGCTAACTTTAAGTTAAATGACAGGTATCAGGCTATTGAGATTAAGAATTATCTTAACAGGTACCTTCCAAGAGATATTGCAATCAATCGTGTTGAAGAAGTGGATGAAAGATTTCATAGCCAGTTGAATGCAAAGGGAAAAACATATGTATACAGGCTAGATATGGCTAATGTAGCAGATGTGTTTACAAGAAAATATGCATATCATACATTCGATGTGCCAGATATATCAGCCATGAGAACAGCGGCGCAGTATTATATCGGAAGCCATGATTTTAAAGCATTTACAACTGCTAAAAAGAGCAAGTCTACAGTAAAGAATGTCAAGTCAGTAGATATAGATGTAGAAGGTGATAAATGCAATATTACAATAACAGCTGATGATTTTCTTCATAATATGGCAAGATATATGATAGGCATGCTTCTTGATGTTGGTAACGGATTAAAGAAGACCTCAGATATAGAAGCTGCACTTGATGGAAGGGATGTTGTTATGTCACTTCCAGCTGAGAGCTATGGACTTTTTCTTGAAAGTGTCTTATACTAAACTAAATACAGCTTTATATATTATTGTTCAGAATAGTTGAAAACCTAAAACTGAGCAGTGATGTAGTAGTGTTTTATATGGAAGCTGTCGCAACGTAAGTAGTTTATATATCAATATATAATCAACTTAGTGCAACAGCTTCTTTTTTATATTTATTATATATGCATCAGGTGATATAACAACTGAAAAGCAAATAAAATCAGGAGTGGAGATTATATGAAGACCATAATAGAACTTATGACAGAACAATTCCAGAAAGCGTTTGAGGAATGTGGATATTCAAAAGATTATGCAAGGATAACAGTATCTAACAGACCAGACTTATGTGAGTATCAGTGTAATGGTGCTATGGCAGCAGCAAAGGCATATAAAAAGGCACCTTTTATGATAGCAGATGAAGTTGTTTCTAAGCTTGCAGATAACAGACTTTTCTCATCTGTTGAAAGTGTTAAACCGGGCTTTATCAATATAAAGATTAGTCCTGAATATCTTGCTGGTTATATGAATGATATGGCAGCTTCTGATAAGTATGGTTATCAGAACAATGAACAGGTTAAGACTGTTATTGTAGATTTTGGTGGTGCTAATGCGGCTAAGCCACTTCATGTAGGTCATTTAAGATCAGCTGTCATTGGTGAAAGCGTTAAAAGAATTAACAGATTTGTTGGCAACAGGACAATAGGTGATGTGCATCTTGGTGACTGGGGACTTCAGATGGGACTTATTATAGAAGAATTAAGAGATAGAAAGCCGGAACTGCCATATTTTGATGCTTCATTTACAGGTGAATATCCTAAAGAAGCACCATTTACAATAGCAGAGCTGGAGGAGATATATCCAGCAGCAAGTGCTAAGTCCAAGGAGGATGAAGCTTTTGCTAAAAGGGCGCACGAGGCAACACTTAAGCTTCAAAATGGTGATAAGGCATGCAGAGCTATCTGGAATCATATTATGACGGTTTCAAAGAAAGATCTGAAGAAGAATTATGATAATCTTAATGTATCCTTTGATCTTTGGAAAGGCGAAAGTGATGCACAGCCATATATAGATGAAATGGTAGATAAGATGGTTGATGATGGCATAGCATATGAAAGCCAGGGGGCTACTGTTGTAGATATAGCAGAAGATACAGATACTAAAGAACTGCCTCCATGTATCGTAAGAAAGTCAGATGGTGCGGCACTTTATGCTACATCGGACCTTGCAACTATAGTAGAAAGAGAAAAACTTTATAAGCCGGACACATATATATATCTTGCAGATAAAAGACAGGAGCTTCACTTTACACAGGTATTCAGAACCGCAAAGAAAGCAGGCATCGTAAGACCTGATGTTAATATGACATTTGTCGGATTTGGAACTATGAATGGAAAGGATGGCAAGCCATTTAAGACACGTTCAGGCGGTGTTATGAGATTAGAGCATCTTATTGCTGATATTGATAATGCAGTACTTAACAAGATAAAGGAAAATCGTTCAGTATCTGATGAAGAAGCAGAAGAAACATCAAAGATAGTAGGGCTTGCTGCACTTAAGTATGGAGATCTTTCTAACCAGGCATCAAAGGATTATGTTTTTGATATAGACAGATTTGCTTCTTTTGAGGGAAATACAGGTCCTTATATTCTGTATACAATCGTAAGAATAAAGTCTATACTTGCAAAATACAAGGAAAATGGTGGAAGTTCTGAAAATATTAATATACTACCTGCAAAAGAAGCTTCAGAAAAAACGCTTGCATTGTCACTTATTAAGTTTTCAGATGTGATAGAAAGTGCATACAAAGATAATGCACCACATAGAATATGTCAGTACATATATGAAGTATCTAATGCATTCAATGGCTTCTATCATAATACGAAGATACTTGCAGAAGAGAACGAAGAACAGAAAAAGGGTTATATAGCACTTATTACACTTACAAAAAATATTCTTGAAACATGCACAGACCTTCTTGGCATCAAGTGTCCAGACCGCATGTGATACCCCAGGGTCGAAAGTGTGGCCGCTGTTCGTGCTTGCACGAAAAAGCGGCAACATTTTCGACCCGCACAAACATGAGGAAGAAGCGATTTATGAAATAAATCAGCGGAATCCGAATGTTTGTAGAATTGCGGGAGCGGCGAAGCAGCGGAGCAATTCGTAGGGGTATCACAGGAAGGAGCGAAACGAAAGTGTGGCCGCTGTTCGTGCTTGCACGAAAAAGCGGTAACATTTTCGACCCGCACAAACATGAGGAAGAAGCGAAACGATTTTTTTGAAATTAAATAGGAGAGATTATACATATGAAGTTATTATCATTTGCAATTCCATGTTATAACTCAGCAGAATATATGGAAAAATGTATTAAATCATGCCTTGCAGGAGGGGATGATATTGAGGTTATCATAGTGGATGATGGTTCTACGAAGGATAACACTTTAGAAATAGCTAAAAAGTATGAAGAACAGTATCCAGGCATCGTTAAAGCTGTTCACCAGGAGAATGGTGGGCATGGTCAGGCTGTTAACACAGGACTTGCCAATGCTACAGGAGTGTTCTTTAAGGTAGTTGATAGTGATGACTGGGTAGATATAAAAAGTTATAGAAAAATACTTACAAAGCTTAAGGAATTCGTAGAAAAAGATGACCTTCCTGATATGGTTATAGCTAACTATGTATATGAAAAAGTAGGCGCTAAAAGAAAAAAAGTTATTCATTATGAGAACGCACTCCCAGTTGATAAGATGTTTGGATGGGATGATATGGGCATTTTAAAGTTGACCAGTACATACTTATGCATTCAGTTATATATAGGACACAGCTTATTAAAGATTGTGGATTAGAACTTCCAAAGCATACATTTTACGTGGATAATGTGTTTGTGTTTGAACCGCTACCTTATGTTAAGAAAATGTATTACATTAATACTAATTTATACAGATATTTCATAGGACGTGATGACCAGTCAGTTAACGAAAAGGTTATGATATCAAGAATAGATCAGCAGTTAAGAGTTACAAGAAGGCTTATAGATTCATATCTTTCTGAGAAACCAGAGAATGAGAAATGTAGAAAATATATGAGAACATATTTAAGAATTATGATGGAGGTTTCATCAATATTCTTAATAATATCCGGAACAGAGGAGAATCTTAACAAAAAGAAGGAACTCTGGAGGTATGTTAAAGACACAGATAAGCAGCTCTATAAGGAATTAAGATATAGTCTTTTAGGAAGTACAGTTAATATTCCCGGACGTATAGGAAGAGGAATATCCAAGACAGGATATAAGGTTATGAATAAGCTGATAGGATTTAACTAACTGCAATGAGCATTGTTTAGTTGTTATTTATTGAAGATTTATTTCAGAATTAATGCAGCAGATAACAGGAAATATCCGTTTGCTTTAATACCTCAAGTATACACGGATAAAACGCCCGGCTTATACTTAACATATTGGAAACCTTTAATCCGGCAAGCACCGGTGCGCATTGCAGAACCATCTGCAAATCCACTGTACTGCTGTCGATTTTCTGCACAAGCTTTAAAATCTCCCGGCTCATACTTTCTCCTCCATATAAAACCATAGTTAGTTTTATCTAACCTCTTTACAATGGTTAGTATACACTAACCTATTATATCCGTCAAGTATCTTTTTATTATTTTTTATGTGCAGTCCGGTATCTGCACAAAAAAAGGTCCGGACGATTTCTCACCATCCGGACCTTTTTTTGTGTGTACCGCATTTTTACACACTCAGCTTTTTATCCATTAACCATGCTGATGCCACATACAGCACTGTGTTAATAACAAGGAAGAAAAGAATTTCCACACTGCTTTGCATTACCTGTGAAGATTTGCTTATCGCATTTAAAATTGCATTATCGGCACTTACAACTCCCCAGAAGCATAAAATATATGCCACAAAAACGATAAATGAGGTCAGCTTAGTTTTATGCACCAGTGTATATATCAGCGTTTCCACAAAATATCCAAGCACTACAATAAATACCC
>OGNF01003075.1_pt1 | contig 11637 bp, 7 predicted proteins | sample 1573321 | NCBI WGS metagenome assembly OGNF01 (sample SAMEA2581911, study PRJEB24529) | metagenome | biome: Human gut stool | place: China | collected 2011
GCCTTGATTGCGTTACACATCCAGCAAACACTACCGGATATCTGCATCCATCTGCCAGTTCTTTAATCTCTTCATATTCAACGAGGTTTCCGGCACCTCCGGCAAGAATAAGTTGTATTTTTTCTTTTTCATAAGCCCGTGACCATAAAGCCAGTAAACTCCGGCAAGATTGCAGGTTATAGGTTTTACTTCTTTTTCCGGCTGATAAAGCTGGTTATAAAGCATAAATTCGAGCGGAGTGCCGAATGACTTGTATGTACATTCATTAGTATCAAGCCATGAAAACATATTGTTTTTCATAATTTCCTCAAGGATTTTCATGCCTGCGGAGTAATTACGGTTGTCATATCTTTTTTTTACAGTTTCTATCTGTTCCTTTACTTTCGGGTTCTCCTGACTCAGAAAGGCATCCAGAGTTTTATCGTGATCTTTTTTTGCAACTTCAAATAGAAGCCTTGCAAGTTCACGGTTTATCTCTTCGCTTTCTTCGCTGTCCCTGTATTTTTCAGACTGGTCTTTAAGAAACGGACCGTCCTTCTGAGGGTCGCCTGTCAGCATTTTTTCTATATTATCAATAATTTCCTTATTTTTGCCATCATACTTCAAAAAGAAACAAGCGCTATGTTACACAAAGGCTATCGGATGCTTTTCAACTGCCTGATGTTTTATCTCTAGCAGATACTCTCCCTATATAAACTCATGGGGGCGGGGATGCCCGTCCTGTGTAACAATAAAAAATAACCTTGATGAGGGCGGATAGATCCTACCTCTACGATAAAACATATAATTTTATGAATACGACCCATCACACACATTCATGCGTACATGATACCGTCTCTTCCGTAGGAGCGAACAATTTCGGGATGAACGACCGTATCAAACGTTTGCGCCGGCAGACCTTCGAGGCCCAACCTTCCCTATCGATCGAGCGGGCCTTGATCGAGACCCGTTTTTATCGGGAGAATTACGGAAAGTATCCGATCCCTATCCTGCGTGCCTTGAACTTCCTTGAGATCTGCAAGCAGAAGACGATCTATATCGGCGAGGACGAGTTGATCGTTGGCGAGCGGGGGCCCCGCCCCAAGGCCGTGCCTACCTTCCCGGAACTTACCTGCCATAGCGTGGAGGACCTGCATATATTGAATACCCGGGAGCTGCAACGTTACACAATCTCCCAAGAAGATATCGATACTTACGAGCGGGAGGTGATCCCGTACTGGAAAGGCCGTACCCAGCGGGAGCGCATCTTCAGCCACGTCCCCAAGGAATGGAAAGAGGCGTACGAGGTGGGTATGTTCACCGAGTTCATGGAGCAACGTGCCCCCGGGCATACCGCTTTGGACGGCAAGGTCTACCAATATGGCCTGCTGGACTTGAAGAAACGTATCGAGGGGGAACTAAGCGCTTTGGATTTCATGAACGACCCCGAGGCCACGGACAAGCAGGAGGAGCTGACGGCCATGTCTATCTCCTGCGACGCCGCTATCCTGCTTGCCGAGCGACACGCGGACTTGGCCGACGAGATGTCTCTCACCGAAAAAGATCCTCGTCGTGCCGCTGAGCTGAGGAAGATCGCCGAGGTATGCCGCTGGGTTCCCGCCCACGCTCCCCGTACCTATTGGGAAGCGATCCAGATGTACTGGTTTGTCCATCTAGGTACGATCACGGAGCTGAATGGTTGGGATGCGATGAATCCCGGCCATTTCGACCAGCATCTGGCGCCTTTTTACGAGAAAGAGATCGCCGCCGGAACCTTGACCCGTGACGAGGCGAAAGAGTTGATGTCTTGCTTCTTCATCAAGGTAAACAATCATACCGCCCCGCCGAAAGTGGGTATCACGGCGAAGGAGAGCGGGACCTATAACGATTTCACGAACCTGAACATCGGCGGCATCCGGGCGGACGGCAGCGACGGCGTAAGCGAGGTCTCCTATATCATGTTGGAGACGATCGAGGAGCTGCATATCCTCCAGCCCGGCAGCGCCATCCACGTCAGTGCCCGTACGCCGGAGCGTTTCCTCCGTGCCGGATGCAAGGTGATCCGCCAAGGCCACGGCTATCCGTCGGTATTCAACCCGGATGTGTACGTGCAGGAGTTGATGCGGCAAGGCAAGTCGCTGCGTGATGCCCGCGAGGGAGGTTGCAGCGGTTGCATCGAGGTGGGCGCTTTCGGGAAGGAGGCGTACGTGCTGACCGGTTACCTGAACGTGCCGAAGATATTGGAGGTGACGCTGCATAACGGCGTAGATCCGGTAAGCGGCCGCAAGGTCGGTCTGGAGACCGGCGATCCCCGTGGTTTCCGGACGTATGAGGAGCTTTACGCGGCGTTCATGCGCCAGATCCATTATTTCGTGGACATGAAGGTGCGGGTCAGCAACTATATCGACCGCATGTTCGCCAAGTACGCCCCCGCCACGTTCCTCTCCCTGTTTATCGATGATTGTATCGCGAAGGGTAAGGATTACTACAATTGCGGGCCTCGTTACAATACCACTTATATCCAGTGTACCGGATTAGGCACGATAACCGATAGCCTTTCCGCTTTGCGGAAACACGTCTTCGAGGATAAGACCTTCACGATGGAAGCCTTGTTGGATGCGATGGCGGATAATTTCGAGGGACATGAGCCGATGCGCCAAATGATCCTGAACCGTACGCCTTTCTTTGGCAACGATGATCCGTACGCCGACCAGATCGCCGTCCGTGTCTTCGACGATTTATATGACGCGATCGAGGGCAAGCCGAATACGAAAGGGGAGTGTTTCCATTTGAATATGTTATCCACCACTTGCCACGTCTACTTCGGCAAAGTGATGGGAGCCACCCCGAACGGCCGCTTGGCCGGGCGTGCCATCTCCGACGGTACCTCGCCCTCGCACGGAGCCGATACCCACGGGCCGTCCGCCGTTGTCAAGTCCCTCGGCAAGCTGGATCAGGTGAAGAGCGGCGGCACGCTGCTGAACCAACGCTTCCTGCCCAGCCTGCTCCGGCGGGAGGAGGATATCTCGAAACTGGCCTCCTTGATTCGTAGCTACTTCGCCTTGGGTGGCCATCATATCCAATTCAATATCGTGGATACGGAAACGCTTTACGCCGCCCAGAAGTGTCCGGAGGACTACCGGGATCTGCTGGTCCGTGTAGCGGGCTATAGCGACTATTTCAACGATATGAACGCCGATTTGCAAGCGGACGTGATCGCACGGACGGAGCAAGAGACTTTCTGAGCCATGCTGTTATTCGATATCAAACGATACGCCATAAACGACGGGCCGGGCATCCGTGTCACGATCTTCATGAAAGGATGCCCGCTTGCCTGCGTATGGTGCCATAACCCGGAAGGCATCTCGCCCCGGGCGGAGAAGCTGTATACGAGAAAGAAGTGCATAGGTTGCGGGGCCTGCGTGGATGTATGCCCCACCGGGGCGTTGACCTTGACGGAGGCGGGTATCGTCACGGATCGGTCTCTGTGCCGGACATGCGGTAGATGCGCCGAGGTTTGTCCCACCTTGGCGATGGAGATGTCCGGCCGTGAGTATTCTATCGACGAGGTCATGCGTGAGATCGAGAAAGAGACGGTCTTTATGGATCGCTCCGAGGGAGGCGTTACCTTCTGCGGGGGAGAGCCGTTGTCGCATCCGTCGGACTTGGTTGCCCTGCTGGATCGTTGCGGAGCGTTGGGAATCCATCGTGCGGTGGATACGACCTTGTTCGCCTCGCCGGATACCGTCCGTAGCGTAATGGAGCGCACGGATCTTTTTCTGGTGGATTTAAAGCATATGGATTCCGGTAGCCATTGTCGTTTCACGGGTGTCCCGAACGAGCGTATCCTCTCCAATCTTCGGATGATCGCCGAGGCCGGCATAGACTTCCTCATCCGTATCCCGTTGATCGAGGGAGTCAATGCGGATGAGGAAAATATATCCCGTTCCGCCATCTTCTTGGCCTCCTTGCCGTGGGAGCGGAAAGTCGTTAATCTCCTCCCGTACCACGACATCGGAAAAGGTAAGCACGATAAGCGAGGAACCCTCTACAATCCCGGGCACCTTCCGCTATCCACCCCTTCCGAAGCAGTCCTGCAAAGGTGTATCGATCAATTCGCCTCTTGCGGGATAACTGCGTTGATCGGAGGATAATTAGAATAGGGGTGGGAACTGCTCGCCCTCATTTTACCATTTCTTCCGATACTCCGTAGGCGATATCCCGACGTGTTGCTTGAAGTATTTACCGAAGAAGGATTGGTTGGCGAAGTTTAGCCGGTCTGATATCTCTTGGATGGAAAGGGTGGAGGAGGATAATAACGCCTTCGCCTCCAAGACAACGTAATTATCGATCCATTCCCCGGCTGTACGGTTGCTGACGTTCTTTACCAAAAGGGATAAATATTTGGGAGTCACACATAATTTCCCGGCGTAGAAAGCTACCGATCGTTCCTGCTTATGATGTAAGGCGAGCGTTTGTATGAACGCCGCGAACAACTCCTCTTGCCGGCTCTTCTTCACCTCGATCGGCATATGATTCTTAAACATGCCGTAAACCTCGTGGAATACCGCCAACAATAAGCTCTGGGCAATCTCTTTCCGGTAAGGATGCCCTTTCGCTTTCACTTTCTTCCAGAGAAAAGAATGATATTCCTTGATACAACCTATCTCCTCGGCATTCAACTCAGTGACCGGATGCTCTTTGATGTAGAAGAACGCCGGCAAGGTATTCTGTATATGAGGAATGATCTCCTCCATGAAATTCTTGGAGATGACGATGAAGATCCCGGCCACGTCCTCGCTACGTTCCACGTGTTGGATGATCTGATCGGGCAGGGACAATACGAGATGGTTTTCCCCTACGACATATTCCTCCATATTGATCCGTATACGCATGAAGCCTTTCGTGCAAAGCGCGAATACGACGGCGTCTATTCGCATCGGATGGTCGAGCGAGGGAATATCGTCGATGTTATCGAATATGGCGAAATCCTCGTCGATGAAGTCTATGCCGGGTACGTTCTCGATAAGAGAGATACAAGCTTGAGGTAGATCTGTTACGTTCATAATTTATTCTTGTTTGGGCGATAAAATTAGTGAAATAATAGAATAATCCAATTGAAATGTGTCAAATGGGACAATTTGGTTGCAAAACGGAACTTCTTTGGAGTGGATAAACTCATCATCTTTGCGGTATAATAAATCATAGGATATGAAAAGGATGAAAGGCATTGTTTATGGAGGATTATTATCCGTCGTATTCGTGCTGTCCGGATGTTCGGGCAGTCAAAAAGAGGGACGGGATAGTAAAGAGATCCCGGTGGAGATCGTGAAGGTAGCGAAGACCGTTCCGGCTGATACAAGGAATTACGTGGGAACGGTAGAGGAGGTCGTATCTTCCTCGATTAGTTTTCAGGTGATGGGTAATGTAGAGCGAGTATTGGTGGGCGAGGGGCAGAAGGTCCGTGAGGGCCAACTACTAGCGGTGTTAGACAAGGCGACGCTGGAAAACGCCTATAACGCCTCGGCAGCTTCCTTGCGACAAGCGGAGGACGCCTATGCCCGCATGAGAACCTTGCACGAGAATAAGAGCCTGCCGGATATGAAATGGGTAGAGGTGGAGAGCAAATTGGAACAGGCCCGTTCCATGGAGCGAATCTCGAGGAAAAACCTTGAGGACCGGAACCTGTATGCCCCGTTCGGCGGCGTTATCGGCAAGCGCATGGTTGAGGCGGGAGAGAACGTGCAGCCCGGGCAACCGGTTTTCTCCTTGTTAAGGATAGAGACGGTAAACGTGAAGATCGCCGTCCCGGAGAACGAGGTCGCCACGCTAGGCGATCAAGCCGCCATGATAAAGGTAGCCGCTCTGGGCGGACAATGTTTTGAGGGGAAAGTGACGGAGAAAGGTATCGTGGCCAACCCTATCTCCCATACTTACGAGGCGAAGATCCGGCTGGAGAACCCGTCTGGCGCTTTGTTGCCCGGCATGGTTTGCGATGTACGCCTGTCGGGAGAGGAATCCGTGCCGGCTATCGCCTTGCCGAACAACGCCGTGCTGATAGCGAACGACGGGGGGCGTTTCGTCTGGAAGGTCGTAGACGGAAAGGCGAAAGCTACGCCCGTACGGACGGGCGACTTGACGGAGCGAGGCTTGTTTATTCTGGAAGGGTTGAACGAGGGGGATATCGTCGTGATAGGCGGTTACCAGAAAATCAGTGAGGGCATGAGAGTGCGTGCGTTATGAGAGAACGTAAAAACGGAGTGATCGAATGGACCATGCGTCATTACCAGATCACGTTGCTGGTGATTACCGTGCTGGTCGGGTTGGGTATTTTGGGTTTGGTGGACATGCCGAAACAGGAATTCCCGGAGTTCACCATCCGCCAAGGCGTGGTCGTGGGTGTTTACCCCGGGGCGACTTCCGGAGAGGTGGAGGAGCAGTTGGCCAAGCCTTTGGAGAGATACCTGTTTACCTTCAAGGAGGTAAAGAAGAAAAAGACGTACTCCATGTCAAGGGATGGAATGGTGTACGTAATGGTGGAGCTGAACGACGACGTGAACAATAAAGACGAGGTCTGGTCGAAGATCAAGCTCGGCTTGCAGAACTTCAAGTCGCAACTGCCCTCGGGCGTACTCGCCGTCATCGCGAATGATGATTTCGGCGATACTTCCGCCTTATTGATCACCTTGGAATCGGAAGACAAGACCTACCGGGAATTGCAGCGATACATGGAGACGCTGGAAGACCGCCTGCGCCGGATCGAGTCCGTATCCAACCTGCGCCGTTACGGGGTACAAAACGAGCAGATCTCGGTCTACTTGGATCCAGACAAGCTAGCCGCTTACGGCCTAGATACCCGTATGCTGATGACAACCTTGTTCACCCAAGGCTTTACCACCGCCTCCGGCTCCTTGGAGAATGGCGGCTTGGACATTCCCATCCACCTTTCCGTGACCTATCCCTCGGAGCGGGAGGTAGGCGAGCAGATCCTGCTGGCCGATGCCGACGGGCATATGATCCGCTTGAAAGACGTGGCCCGTATCGTGCGGGAATATCCCGAGCCGGATAGCTATATAACGAACAACGGCAAGAAAGCGATCATCCTTTCCATGGAGATGCGTGAGGGCCATAATATCGTACGATACGGAAAGGAGGTAGACGAGGTATTGCACGCTTTCGAGCGGGATCTTCCCGAGAGTGTCTCGATCCGCCGGATCGCCGACCAGCCGAAGGTGGTGGGAGACTCGGTAAGTTCCTTCGTGCGGGATTTGTTCGTGTCCATCGTGGTCGTGATCTTGGTGATGATGGTATTGTTCCCGTTCCGCTCGGCATTGGTGGCGGCTACCTCCATCCCGATCAGTGTCTTTATCTCGATCGGTGTCATGTACGCTTGCGGCATCCCGCTGAATACGGTGACGCTGGCCGCCTTGATCGTGGTATTGGGCATGATCGTGGATAACTCCATCATCGTGATAGACGCCTATCTGGAATATCTGGACAAGGGCTATTCCCGTTGGTACGCCGCCGTCTATAGCGCCAAGAACTATTTCAGCTCGATCTTGTTGGCTACGCTGTGTATCTGCGTGATCTTTTTCCCGTTGCTTTTCACGATGACGGGGCAGATGTTGGATTTCGTGACCTTCTTCCCTTGGACGCTTTCCATCTCCCTCATGGTGTCGCTGGCGGTGGCAATGGTCTTTATCCCGCTGCTGGAGCGGGTCTTGATCAAGAAGGGATTGAAGTCCGGGCGGGAGAATACGGGCAAGAAGAGGTTCAATCTGCTGGATACCGTACAGGCCGTCTATACGAGGGCACTGACGTGGACTTTCCGTTTCCCGAAAGCCACGATCGGTCTAGGCATCCTGACGGTTGCCTTGGCGATCCTGATGATCACTCAACTGAGCCAGCGTATGATGCCGATAGCCGACCGGGATCAGTTCGCCGTCGAGATCTATCTCCCGCAGGGAACCTCGCTGGACCGTACCGCCGCCGTGAGCGATAGTCTCTATAAGCTGTTGTCGGAAGATGAGCGCATCCTGTCCGTCACCTCCTTTATCGGAACTTCCTCGCCCCGTTTCCAAGCTACCTACGCCCCGAACTTGGCCGGGAAGAATTACGCCCAGTTCATTGTCAACACCGCCTCGGTAGAGGCCACCCGTAGCGTGTTGGATGATTATACGGACCGCTACGCCGATTATTTCCCCGACGCTTACGTGAAGTTCAAGCAATTGGATTACCAAAACGTATCCTCTCCTTTAGAGGTCCGTTTCATGGGAGACGATATCGCCCGGTTGAAGCAGGCCGGGGATTCCTTGATGGCCGTGTTGCGTGAGATGGACGGCTTGGTCTGGGTACACACCAATTATGAGGAGGCCTTACCCGACGTACGGGTTCGATTGGACCCAGTGGAAGCCTCCCGCCTCGGGATCACGAAGGCGATGGCCTCGGCCGATCTGGCGATCCGTTACGACGGCCTCTCGGTTGGCTCCCTCTGGGAAGGCGATTACGCTTTGCCGATCCAGCTGAGATCCGATAAGAAAGGGGAGGGTGATGCGTTCGATAAGGTCGGCGACCAGTATCTTCCCACCATCGTCCCCGGCGTGAGCGTCCCGCTCCGGCAAGTCTCCACGATCGAGGGAGGCTGGAATGAGGGGCAGATCGTCCGTCGCAACGGCGTGCGTACCTTGAGCGTCTTCGCCGAGGTAACCCGGGGGACCAACCAGAACGCTATGCAGAAACGGATCGAGCGAGTCATGGAAAGCCGTATTATCCCGACCTTGCCCGAGGGCGTGACGTACGAGTACGGTGGAGCCAAGGAGCTGGATTTCGAGACGATGAACCCGCTGATGCAGGGCTTGGCGATCGCCGTGATCATTGTTTTCTTCTTCCTGTTGGTCAATTTCAAGAAGATCGGCTTGGCGTTGGCGGCCCTGTCCTCGTTGCTGCTCACCTTGTTCGGGGCGGCGCTGGGCTTGTGGGCGTTCCATATCGATTTCAGCTTGACGTGCGTCTTGGGCGTTATCAGCTTGATCGGTATCGTGGTGCGAAACGCTATCTTGATATTCGAGCATGCGCAAGACCTGCGGCTCCATAAGCATTATAGCCCGAGGGATGCCGCCTTCGACGCCGGCCGGCGACGCATGCTCCCGATCTTCCTGACCTCGGCTACAACGGCCGTGGGCGTGGTTCCCATGATCATCAGCGGCAGTTCCCTTTGGATGCCGATGGGTGTGGTGATCTGCTCGGGAACGGTCTTCTCGATGATCTTGGCGGTCATCATCCTGCCTGTTTTCTATTGGAAGATATTCGGGAATAAATGAATGATACGGATGTGGATTAGGATATAATATAGGAATGAATATATGCGGAAAAAAGAGATGATAAAAAGATGGATATATGGCATCGTCGGTTCCCTCGTCTTATGCGTGGGGACCGTGAGCGCCCAGCGGACATTATCGCTGGAAGAATGCCGGGAAATGGCTTTGGAGAATAACGCGAAGATGAAGAACGCCCGTTTGGACGTAGAAGGGGCGAGAGAGGGAAAAAAAGAGGCCTTTACGAAATACTTTCCGAATGTCAGCGCCGTGGGAACAGCTTTTAAGGCGAACCACGGGATGATGGATATGAGCGTGATACCGGGCCTTCTCGAGTTGTCGATGATGGATGACGGCTTGCTGGGTGGGGTGACCGCTATCCAGCCCGTGTTCGCCGGCGGACAGATCGTGAACGGCAATAAGCTGGCCGACTTGGCGCTCGAGGTGAGCCGTTACCAGATGCGCCAATCCGAGGATGAGGTAGCCCTGACGGTGGAGCGGTATTACTGGCAATGGATCTCCCTTCACGAGAAATTAAGGACGATCGAGATCGTGGAATCCTTGGTGGGGAGTCTTTATAAGGATGTGGAGGTAGCGGTCGGCGCCGGCGTGACGACTCGTAATGACCTACTGCAAGTCCAGTTGAAAAAGAACGGCGTGGCGAGCGACCGCCTGCGGGTGGAGAACGGCTTGCGCCTTTCCAAGATGGTGCTGGCCCAATATATCGGTATCGGGGAAGATGATTTCGAGATCGATTTCACGCTGCCCGCCGAGGTGCCCTCCCCGGAGCTTTACCGGGTGAGCCATGAGGAGGCGCTCCCTACGACACTCTCTTATAAATTGCTGGAGAAGAACGTGGAGGCCGCCCGTCTTCAACAAAAGCTGAAGGTTGGGCAATACTTGCCCACCGTGGGGATCGGAGCCGGGTATATGTATCACAACTTACTGGATAAGGACCGTCCGTTCGGCATGGTTTTCGCTACCGTAGCGATTCCGATCAGTGATTGGTGGGGCGGCTCGCACGCCATCCGGAAGCAAAAGCTTCAGGTGAAGGCGGCCGAGTATTCCCGCCAAAACGCCAATGAGCTTCTGTTGGTGCAAATGCGGAAGCTTTGGAACGAGCTGGAGGAGTCTTATAAGCAAGTCAAGCTCTCGGAGGAGTCCATAGCGACGGCCGAGGAGAATGTCCGCCTTAATACGGACTATTATAAGGCGGGCACGGTAACGCTGAGCGATCTTCTGGACGCCCAATCGCTCCTCCAGCAAAGCCGTGACCAGTATACGGGTGATTATACGGCTTATTTGATCAAACGTACGGAATATTTACAGGCGACAGGGCGTTAATTTATTTTTTTTTCCATATATTTGCTTATTAACAAATAATAAAACGAGAAGTGATGATGAGCTACGCCAATTATCTTTACATAGCGATCCGTGCTGCGGTAGACGCAGGCAAGTCGATCATGGATATTTATAACGACCCCGAATCAGACTTCGGGATAGAGAGAAAAGCAGACAACTCGCCGTTGACAAAGGCGGATAAGGCGGCCCATCGATTGATAACAAACGCTTTGTCCGTTACCCCGTTTCCGGTCTTAAGCGAGGAAGGAAAGGAGATCCCGTTCAAGGAGCGCTCCAAATGGGAGACGCTGTGGATCGTGGACCCGCTGGACGGTACCAAGGAGTTTATCAAGAAAAACGGCGAGTTTACCGTGAATATCGCCTTGGTGGAGAAAGGTGTGCCCGTGTTGGGCGTCATTTATGTGCCCGTCCGGAAGGAGTTGTATTTCGCCTCCTCCTCTGTGGGTGCTTATAAGTTTACGGGAATCGATAGCAGTAGCCAGCCCTCGATGGACGAGATGAAGCAGGGGGCGATACATTTGCCGATGGCGCTGGCGCATCAAGGAGTCGTGGTAGTGGCGTCCCGGTCTCACCAAACGGAGGAGACCACCGCTTTCATCGATAATCTCCGCAAGCAGGGAAAGCCCGTTACGTTGATCAGTAGCGGCAGCAGCCTGAAGATTTGTCTGGTAGCGGAAGGCTCGGCCGATATCTATCCCCGTTTCGCCCCGACGATGGAATGGGATACCGCCGCCGGCCACGCCATCGCCAAGTCTGCCGGTTGCGACATATATCATATCGACGGTAAGACCCCGCTTCGCTATAACAAGGAAGATTTGCATAATCCGTGGTTTATCGTGAAGTGAGGGAGGTGAAATAAGAGAGTATGTGCTTACGCTCTCTTATTTCTTCTTTTCGATGTCGGTATTATCCCAAGTATCGGCACTGCCCATGCTACTAGTTCTTATGCTTTTTCTTCTGTTATCAGCCCATCGAAATACCT
>OGNF01003078.1_pt1 | contig 11625 bp, 10 predicted proteins | sample 1573321 | NCBI WGS metagenome assembly OGNF01 (sample SAMEA2581911, study PRJEB24529) | metagenome | biome: Human gut stool | place: China | collected 2011
AAGAAACGCCGGATGGGCCCATCCGGCGTTCTCGTTTTTACGGTCGATCCGTGAGCTTGGCGCAGTCGGCGGGGCGGCCGGAGAGCATCTCCAACCCGTGGGCCAGGGTGGGCAGCACGGCCTCCAGATTCTCCCGGGCGGCCTTGGGCGAACCCGGCAGATTCACGATGAGGCTGCCGCCCCGGATGCCCGCCTGGGCCCGGGAGAGCATGGCTCGCGGCGTCACCTGGAGGGAGGCATAGCGCATGGCCTCCGGGATGCCGGGGGTCATGCGCTGGCAGACAGCCAGGGTGGCCTCCGGTGTCACGTCCCGGGGAGCGAAGCCGGTGCCGCCGGTGGTGACGATGAGGGGGCAATTTCCCCCGTCCGCCAGGCGGATGAGGGCGGCCTCGATCTTCTCCAGAGTATCGGCCAGATCCAGCTGCACGGGCAGCAGGTCCACGGCGCTCTTGAACTGCGAATCCTCGTCCCGGATCTCGGCGGGCAGGTTGTCCACGTCGATGACCGTACCGGGCACCAGCACCATGCAGGATTCCACCACGTTCTCCAGCTGGCGGATATTGCCGGGCCACTCGTAGCCGCTCAGGTAGTTGAGGGCCTCGGTGGTGAACTTTTTGGCCGGCATGTCGTTCTCGCGCGCCACCTTGTCCATGAAGTGGGCCACCAGCAGCGGGATGTCCTCCCGGCGCTCGCGCAGGGCCGGCAGAGGGATCTGCACCACGTTCAGGCGGTAGTAGAGGTCATCGCGGAAGGTGCCCTTCTCCACCATGGCGGCCAGATCCTTGTTGGTGGCGGCCACCACGCGGATGTCCACCTCGATCTCCTCACCGCCGCCCACGCGCTCGAAACGGCGCTCCTGCAGCACACGCAGCAGCTTGACCTGCAGATCGGGCGTCAGCTCGGCGATCTCGTCCAAAAAGAGCGTACCGCCGTCGGCCTGCTCGAAACGGCCGCGCCGCATGGCCACGGCACCGGTGAAGGAGCCTTTTTCATGGCCGAAGAGCTCGCTCTCCAGCACGCCGGGGTTGAGGGCCATGCAGTTGACCGAGACGAAGGGCTTTTCCTTGCGCGGGCTGGCGTAATGGATGGCGCGGGCCACCAGTTCCTTGCCCGTGCCCGACTCGCCGGTGATGAGCACCGTGGAGCGGCTGGGCGCGGCACGGTCCACCATGACCAGCACATCGCGGATGGCGCGGCTGCGGCCCACGATCTGGTGCACGCTGTAGCGCTCTTCCATGGCTTCCTGCAGCAGGCGGTACTGACGATGGGCGCGGGCCAGCTCCGTGGCGTTGTGGATGGAGAGCAGCAGCTCGTCGTTGGAGAACGGCTTGGTGATGTAGTCGAAGGCCCCGTATTTCATGGCCTCCACGGCGCTTTCGATGGAGCCGAAGGCCGTCATGATGAGCACCGGGATGTAGGGCCAACTCTTCTTCACATGCTGGAGCACCTCACGCCCGGAGACCTTGGGCATCTTCATGTCCGTCACCACCACGTCCACCTCGCTCTCGGCCAGGAAGGCCAGGGCCGTCTCGGGGTCGCTGATGGCGGTGACGGTGTAGCCCTCATCCTCCAGCAGGGTCTGCAACACCAGCAGGTAGTTTTTTTCGTCGTCGATGACCAGAATATGCGATTTGTCACTCATGGTGTTTCTCCCGGTACAGGCGTGAGGCGGCTCCGATCAGGCCCAGGACCGTATTGCCCGCAAAAAACTGATTTTCTGCCAGCAGCCCCGCCGATGGAAGACGCTGCGGCCAGCCTGCGACATTTTCCTGCCCAGGCTGCCCGCAGGCGGGAGGCGGCCTGGCGTGCGGGCACGTCTAGCTCTCTTTGCCGGGCTCCGGCGTCCCGTTTTCCCTGTCGCCGGCGGGCCGGGCGGCGGCTTCTCCGCTTTCCGCGGGGGCGGACTGGGCTTCCGCGGCAGCAGCGGGGATCTCAGGCTCTTCAGGCTTTTCCGGCTCCGCCGCAGGCAGCAGGATGCGCACCAGGGCCCCGCCTTCGGGGCCGTTGGCCAGCCGGATCTCGCCGCCATGGCTGTTGATGATGGAACTGACGATGGGCAGGCCCAGGCCCGTACCGCCGTCCTTGGTGGTGAAGAAGGGATCCAGCACGCTGTCCAGCAGGGCCGGATCGAAACCCGGTCCCGAGTCCAGGGCCTCCAGCACCACGCGCCCGTCGTCGCTCCGGCGGCTGCTGATGCGGATGATGCCCGGCCCGTCCATGGCCTGCTGGCCGTTGACCAGGATGTTGTAGATGGCCCGATAGAGCAGGTCCTTGTCACCGCGCACCCACAGACCGGGCGAGGTGGCCCGCTCGATGGCCACGCCCACACGGCCCAGCTCACCTTCCAGGAAGGCCAGCACCTGACTCAGCACAAGATCCAGATCCACCAGATCCTGCCGCGGCTGGCGGGGACGGGCATAGTCCAGAAAATCGTTGACCGTCTGCGACAGGCGGACGGACTCGTCATAGATGGCCTGCAGGATGCGCGAGGTCCCGGCATCGGCCTTGCCCATACGGCGTTGCAGCAGCTCCGCGCTGGAGCGGATGATGCCCAGCGGGTTGCGTATCTCGTGGGCGATGCTGGCGATGACGCGGCCCATGCTGACCAGCTTCTCGTTGCTGTGCAGCTCGTTCTCCAGCTGGCGGTTCTTGGCCATGCGGTCGGCCAGGACGCGTTCCGCCCGCTGGATGAGCATCAGGAGCAAGGCGAACATGATGACCGACGACAGCAGGCAGGTCACCACCACCACGCCCTGGAAAAGCAAGATCTGCTCGTAATCGCTGGTGATGTCCTGCGTCAGCTCCAGCGCCCCCATGATGGGCGGCTCCGCCCCCGGCTGGAGGGGTTCCCCGCGCAGGGGATAGAGGGTCCGCAGGACGAAGGTCCCCGACGGCAGGGGCAGGTGGAAGATGGCCCGCCAGTCCGGGATATTGGAGATCAGCTCCGGCTTGGGCACGCCGCCGCGCAGGGTGCTGTCCAGGCTTTCCGGGCCCACGCCCATGCGACCCAGCTCTTCCTTGCTGGTGGAATAGGCCACCACCCGCGTGAAGTCATAGATGCGCAGGCGTTCCATGGGCAGCCCGTGGACCACGGACTGCACCACCTGATCCAGCCTGTCGTACTGGCTGGGCTGGCGCAGGGCGATGCGCCCGTGGGCCAGCAGCGTGGGCAGGGCGAAACGCCGGTAGATCTGGTGGTTGAGGTTCTCGGCCAGCAGGCGGGAGAAGTTCTCCTGCCGTGTCAGCAGGGCCTCGCGCGCCGAATTGGCGATGAAGAACGACAGCACCAGACTGGTGGCCATGATGACCAGCAACGAGAGCCAGGACAGCGTGCGGGCATAGCTCAGCGGCAGATCCTGCTCTGCCGTCGCTCCCGCTGCGGCGGTACCACCTTTGAACATGCGATGCTCCAGTCTGCCGCCCACGGCCCGCAACAGGGCAGGCCGGAGGCGCGGCAGGGAAAAACGGGCTCCCTAGAAGCTCTCGGGCTCCTGCGCCACAGCCAGAAATTCGGCCAGGTCGGCAGCCTCCCGGGGATAACCGGACGCCCCCAGACGGGTGTTGGCCAGCCGCTTGCCCAGTTCCACCGCGGGCTGGTCCAGCGGATTGATGTCCATGAGCCAGCCGGTGAAGACCGTGGCCGCTTCCAGCAGCAGCATCATGCTGCCCGCGGCGCGGGGCGTGCATTCGCCCATCTCCATGTGCAGCAGGGGCACGCCGCTCTTGCACAGGGCCATGCGCGTGCCCAGGCCTTCGGCTTCCAGCAGGGCCCCGAAGGGCTTGCCGCGCAGCCAGCTCCAGTGGTCAGGCAGGTCCCGGCCGAAATGCCGCCCCTGCTCCAGTCCCCTGGCGGTCACGAAGATGCAGCCCTTGTCACGCTGCCCGTCCAGGAACATCTGGTTGACGGAATGCTGGTCCGTGACCCCGGTGGCGGGCACGGGCATGATGCCCTTGCCGTCCTTGCCCAGGCTCTCGGCCCAGAGCTGGGCGAACCAGGGGCCATAGGTGGCCCATTGCGGCACATAGCAGAAAAACACCAGCTGGCTGTAGCCGTGGCTCTCCAGGGCGTTGGCCCAGCAGGCCAGATGGAAGGCGGGATGCCCGGCAAGGCAGGACGGATCCTGGGCCAGTGGGCGGGCCACAGCGGCCGCCCCGTCCAGCAGGGCCTGCCAGTCGATACCCAAAAAGGCGGCGGGCAGCAGGCCCACGGCCGAAAGGGCCGAATAGCGGCCGCCCAGATTGTCCGGCACTTCCAGCGAATCCAGAGCGTAGCGGGAGGCCTCCTCGCGCAGGAAACCCTGGTGCAGGTCCGTGACCACGATCATGTGCTCGTGCCAGCGCTCGCCCAGGGCCTTGCGCAGCCAGTCCCGGCAAAGGAAGTACTGGGCAAGGGTCTCGATGGTGCCGCCGGACTTGCTGATGCAGACCACGGTTGTCTCGTGGGGCGGCAGCTTGGCCAGCCAGCTCTCGAAGGTGGCGGCGCAGACGTTGTCCGCGATCCAGAGGCAGGGGCCGTCATGGCAGGGACCGTCCTGCCCGGGCGCAAAGGCGCGCTGCAGGGCGCGGGCCCCCAGTGCGGAGCCGCCGATGCCCAGCACCAGCATATGGCGCCGCGCACGGACCCGGGGCAGCAGGGGCGGCAGTTCCCGCTCCAGGCGTTCCCGGTACGGCATGGTCAGGAAAGGCAGCGAGCCTTGCGCGCATTCCGTCTCCAGACGACGCGACAGCTCCGGCGCACGCGCGGCGAAAACGGCGGCAGCGTCCCGCTGCAGACGACCGGTATAGGCGCGGGACCATTCAAGCGTATGCATCATGGTGTCCTCCCCCTGGATGGGGCGTCTTCCGCAAGGGAAGCCAAAAGGACCGGCAGGGCCGGAAAGAGGCCCGGAGCGGCACCACGATGATGCCGCTCCGTGAGATCAAAACAGTTTCAGGGGCTTGGGGGCAAAAAAGCGCCGCCGCACCTCTTTGTAGGTCTGCGGTCGCACGCCGAAACGGTAGCGCCACAGCACGCAGTCCTCACGGGCGGCACACTGGCGCACGTCGGCACGGCTGCCGGCGCACATCATGCACTGCCCGCGGATGACGCGCAGGGCACGGCGCGGCGCATCCGGGCCATGCCATTCCGGACGGCTGTCCGCCTCGATGGCGGCCATGCGCCAGCCCCACAGGGGGCAGTCCTCATCCGCGCACTGACGCACGGAACGGGAGGAATTGCCCTGACATTCAAGACAAAATTGCCGGATGGCGGCAACAGGGCCAGGATTGGCCATGGATCCCCCCGCCTAGGCCGATTCCCGGCCGCAGCACTTCTTGTACTTTTTGCCGCTGCCGCAGGGACAGGGATCGTTACGGCCCACCTTGGGCTCGGGACGACGGTAAGCCTTGGGGCGACGGGCCACGCCGTCCACATAGTACAGCTTGCCGTCCTTGCGCTGGAAAAAGCTGCGTTCGCCGATCTGGCGCACGGAACCTTCCAGTTCGTAGTAGGCATAAAATTCGGCCGTATCGAAGAGCTCGCCGTTCTCGCCTTCGGGCTGGTCCTTTTCACAGGGGCCCATGTCCAGACGCAGCCAGTGGACGTCACGGGTCTGCTCTTCCAGCATCTGGGCGGTCAGATCTTCGCGATAGGCGGGATGGGTGGTCTCCACCAGATAATCGAATTTGCCGAGGCAATAGGCGCTGAAGCGCGAGCGCACCATGGTGTCGGCATCATCGGGCCAAGCCTTGCCTTCCAGGTAGGGACCACAACATTCGTCCAGAGGGCGGCCACTGCCGCAGGGACACAGTTCAGACATCTTGCAGTTACATCCTTGTTATGACAGCTGCCATGGCAGAGCCACGGCGCTTTGCAAGTGTAGCCCATGGCCGCCCCGGCGGCAAGCAGGACAGGCGGGGGACGGCGGAACGGGGCGCGTTGCGGGGCATGACGCTGTTCCCGCCCCGGCGGCCCCTCTTCCGGGAGACAGCCGGACACCGGCCCCCCTTCCCTTCCGGGACGGGACATGCCGAAAAGCCCGGCGCGCGGCCGGAGCCCACAGACGATGAAAAAGGGCCTCCCGGCCGGGAAGCCCTCCATGCGATCTTTTTGGGCAAAAGACTCAGTTGCGCGGTGCGGACAGACGCACGCAGCAGCTTTCCGGGATTTCGCCGTCGGGCAGTTCCCCGGCAGCCATCCGCAATTCCATGCAGGTGGCGGCCTTTTTCTCCAGCCTGGCCCGGCCCAGCAGTTGCCCACCGGCATCCACCACCTCGCACAGGGCCCCTTCGGCGGGGCCTTCCTTCTTGGAGCCCGAGCACCAGAGCATCAGGCTGCCGTCCTTCCGGGCCTCCGTGCGGAACACTTCGCTGAACCCGGCGTACCAGAGCAGCCTGACGATGCGCCGCCCGGACAGGAAGGAGAGCAGGCCCGGCACGACGCCGATACAGGCCAGGATGCCGGACAGCCAGAAGGGATTGAAGCCCAGCAGGGACACGGTCAGAGAGAGCGCTCCCTGACGCAGGCTGGCGGCGTCGCTCCAGACGGTGACCTCATAGCGCTGCGTGGCGCTGGCCGGTGTACCGCGCACCCGGACGCTCAGGGCATAGGTGCCGGGAGTGGCCCCCTGCTCCGCCACGATCTCGCCGCGCCACATGCCGTTGCCGAACCAGTAGCTGGCAAAAAAGCCGTCCAGACGGAAGCTCAGCGGCGCGCCTTCCGGGGTCACGGAGACCAGCAGGTCGCTGTCGCGCGGCTTGTCGATACCGATGGGGCCGGAAAGCATGGTCCCCTGCCCGGCAACGATGTCCAGATGGTAGGACCCGGCACGCATGAGGGCCTGCAGACCGTCCACAAGAACGAGGACAGCCAGCCCCAGCACAAGAGCGGCCAGCAGACCTGTGCGGCGCTGGCGTTCTTTGAGGGCTGGCAGTGCCTGCCAGAAGGAATTGGAGGAATCGCTCATACGGGCAGTCTAGAGGAAGAGCGGCCTTCCGGCAAGCCCGCCGCCTCCGCTTCGGGCCCCGGCCCAAAGCGGCGGGGACGGAGGGCAGCGGGCTTTTCCGGAGGCGAATGTCAGCGAACGATCCCCAGGTGGTGCTGGGGCTGTTCCAGGACCCGCCAGTAGACCAGACTGGCGCCCTGCCGGGGCAGTTCGATGTAGGTGGCGCCTTCATCGGCATAGACCTGGCGGATCTTGCGGATCAGGGCGAACGCCCCCATCCAGACAGGAATGGAGATGCCAAAGAACCAGAGGCAGAACGTGCTCATGGAGGACATGGGCGAACGGGAGGCCATGTACATGCCCAGGAAGACAGCGCCTATCATCACCACATTGGCAACAATGCGGACGATGCTGGAATACAGGGAACGCTTGTAGCTGCTGGTCATGACGGGCTCCTTGGCGGGAAGAAGGTCTGTTATCAAAAGACTGCCGGGAAAGGCTTTTCACGGCAGTCTCGTCTAGCAGGAGGGGGTGGGGGGCGGAGGGCCGCCCCCCGGGTTGTGGATGCTGCTGTTGTTTACTTCTTGAAGATGTTGGTGCGGGTGATGTTCATGAACCGCAGGGCCTGATGCTTGGCATTTTCCTTGTAGTACATGCGGACTTCGTCACCGGCTTCCCAGGTGGCCGGGGGCAGGTCGATCTTGTCGGCGGGGATGGTGAAGGTCACCAGGGCCTGCAGGCGGGCCGAGTATTCGGTCACAGACATCTTGTCCTTGTCGATGATGGGGAAGGTCTTGCCGTGCACCTTGGGATGGGTGCGCTTGATGCCCTTCTCAACATCGGTGAACTGCACGTTCAGGACTTCCAGAGCCTTGGTCTCGGGGTTGAAGATGGTGACGGTGGACTTTTCCAGGTCGAACATCACGCGGCCGCCGGGAACGGGCAGGGGACCGATTTCAGACGGATCGGCAGGCAGGGTGTACTCATGGACGCCGCCGGAGTAGTGGGGGTTGCGCTGGTCATGATTGACGTCCAGCACCACCAGAAGGGTTTTGGTTTCCGGATTGAAGGCCACGCAGCGGCCCTGTTCCACCTGGCCAAATTCGCACGCGGTCAGACCGAGGCTGAGAGCCAGTACCAGAGTCAGAATTACGTTACGCATTCTCATGTGCTGCCTCCTTACGCCTGGCGCTTCTTGGCGGCCAGTTCAGCCTTGGCGCCCTGAACCATACGGACGGTGATGTAGAGGGAGATGGCGCTCACGAAGCCCAGGACCACCACGGTGGCGATGCCGTTGATGAAGCCGGCATAGGCGGGGAAGTAAGGCTGGATGAGCTTCAGGACCACGGAAGCGAGGCAGCCGAGCACGGCGCAGCCGAAGGCGATACGGATGCCGTAACCCTTGATGTACTTGGTGGCGACAGCGCCGACCTGGGCACCGATGGCGGCGCCGACCAGCATGATGAGGGCGGCCACGAGTTCAGTACGCCCCTTGAAGGTGAAGGAAGCGGCGCCGTACAGGCCGGAGATGGCCACTTCGAAGAGGTCCGTACCCACGGCCACGTGGGTGGGGCAACCAACCAGGTACACCAGGGCGGGCATGCGGATCAGACCGCCGCCGATGCCGAGGATACCGGCCAGCCAGCCAGTGAACAGGGAGACCACGATGGGCAGCCAGGCGGAGCAGTAGATACCGGCGCCGTGGAAGTGCACCATGGGGGGAATGCGGATGGCGTGCAGCTTGGAGGCCCAGTCGATACCGGTGGCGGTAGCGGAGAGCTCTTCACCGCGGGCAGCGGCTTCGCGTTCCTTCTTCTTGCGCAGGGACACGTCATGGAAGACCATCCAGGCCATGCAGATCAGCAGCACGACGTACAGCCAGCGCACGACCTTGTCGACGGAGCCCAGGCGTTCCAGCCACATCAGCATCTGGGCGCCCAGTTCCACACCGATGATGGTACCGGCCAGCATGGTCAGGCCGAGCTTGTAGTCAACGTTACCGAACTTGCCGTGCCGCAGGGTCGAGATCAGGGATTTGCCGGCCATGTGGGCAACGTCAGTGCCCACGGCGAAGGCCATGGGGAAGCCGAGGATGTTCAGACCGGGGGTAACCATCCAGGCACCGCCCATACCAAAGAAACCACCGATAATGCCGACGCCGAGACCCAGAATGATCAGACCGGGCCAGAAAATCGTCACGCCGGAGATGGGCATCAAAACATACAACCAATCCATGTTTTCCTCCCTTCCGGCCTAGTGTTCAGCCAGCTCGCGGTGCTTGAGGTCGATACCGATGTGCGACATCACAACGTCGGCCAGGAAGCCGAAGATGCAGCCGACCGTCGGGATGATGATGATGGTCAGGATGGTGAAGTACAGATGACTGTCATTGTACATCTGCGCCCACCACAGCATGATACCGTCCAGGCGGCGGGTATCGGCCACGATGACCACGTTTGCCGCTGCCTTCTTGGCTGCCAGGGCCAGGGAAGGCATCATGACCAGCAGCATGACGAAGCTGCCCGCAATAGCTGTCCAGAGCTTGCGCATCATTTTCATGTTCTCCTCCGGGTCTTGGGGTTGTTACATCCAGATCCTGCGTCCCACGGCAGGACCATTCGTCCCAAACTTCACATGCTCGTTTTAAGCAACACCCGTGCCAATTTCGCTAAAAAACCCGGAAATCCTTGATTAGCAACACTGCCAAGCGTTTTTCCTCTTGCGCAAACTGCGCATTGCGGATAGATTTTCAGGAAAGTTGCACGCTTTTTGCGTTATCGGGAGGATGTATGCGCATCTGGACCAGACCCGTCCTGGGAAATTCGCTGGAAACCACCCGGTTCTTCGTCAACCGCAGCATGACAAGCCGGGTGCTTTTGCTCGGTTTACCGCTATTGACGCTGGTTTTATTACTTGTTTTCCTCGCAACGGGACGCAGTATCGAAGCCCTGGTCAATCGCGCAATAGCCCGCAATGCCCAGTTGCAGGCTCAGGCCATGAGCCTTTCGCTTGAGCAAATTCTCACAGAGACCCGAAACCAGCTCCTCATCCTGGCCGCCGGCTCCATGGACCCCAAAGATATGGTGCGCCGCCTCCAGTTCCGCGTGCGTGCCGAAGGCCTGCGCTACCGCGAGGTGGCCTTCATGGGCACGGATCCCTCCCAGCGCTATCTGCTGCTCAGCTACGGCGGCGAGATCATCTCCATCCCTCCCGATATCGCCTCCGCCACCGTGGGCAACCCCTTCACCAGCCTGAGCGCGGCCCAGCGGCCCGGCCATGTGCAGGTCAGCCAGCCCCTGGAAGTGGTCTATTCCATGGTCCCGCTCAACGATTCCGTGCAAAGCATCCCCCTTTACGTCATCCGCTTCTCCACGCCTATCTACGACAGCCAGGGCGTCTTCCAGGGCATGCTCATCCTTTCTCTGGACCTGACCGTCCTGCGTGATGCCATCAGCATGTTCTCGTCGTCGTCCGCTCCCCTGCGCACCGCCGACGACGAGACCCGCATCCGCAGCATCTTCTTCGACAACCAGGGCTGGATGCTCTTCCAGTCCGAGAATCTGGAGGCGGACGAGGCCAGCGGCCGCCTCAACAGCGACTCGCTGCGCGCCGGCTTCCAGGGCGAGTTCGGCCGCGCCGGTTTCAGCACCGCCTTCCGGCCAGGCCCCAACCACGTCAATTACTGGTCCATGGTCTCCAACGTCCAGGCCGGGCACTCCGGCCAGATCTTCCTGGACAACAGCGATGCCTGGGGACACGAGAACAGCGCCGTGGAAGGCGTCAGCTTCGCGCCCGTCACCTTTGCCGCCAATCCCGACAGCCCGCGTACCATCATGGGCGGCCTGGCCGTGCTGGACACCAGCTTCACCGCCACCCGCACCGGCATCCAGATCATCGGCATCTACAGCATCTGCCTGCTGGCCGGCATCTGCCTGCTGGGCCTGGGCCTGGCCTGGCTGGCGCGCAGCACCACCAAGCGCCTGCGCCGCCTGTCCAATGAAGTGAACATGCGCATCGACAGCCACAGCTCCAACCCGCTGGTGCTGCCGCCCATGCCCCGGGAGCTCGAACAGCTCAAGGATGCCATCAACGCCCTGCTCCACCGCCTGCGCCGCAGCGAGGAGGAACAGCTCAACCAGCAGCTCATGCAGGACGCCCGCTGGGCCCGCGAACCAGCCGAGAACATGCCGGAGCTGGACGACATCCCCGAAAACGGCCTTGTGGGCACCTCCGCCGCCATGCAGGACCTGCGCGCCAACATCCTCAAGGCCGCGCCCACCATGGCCGACGTCCTCGTCATCGGCGAGACGGGCACCGGCAAGGAGCTTGTCTCGGCGGCCATCCACCAGGCCAGCCCCCGTGCCAACGGCCCCTTCATCACCATCAACTGCGGTGCCCTGGACGAGAACCTGCTCATGGATACCCTGTTCGGCCACGTCAAGGGCGCCTTCACCGAGGCGCGCCAGCCCCGCAAGGGCGCCTTCCTCACGGCCGAGGGCGGCACCCTGATGCTGGACGAGATCGGCAACGCGGCCCCCAAGGTCCAGCAGGCCCTGCTGCGGGCGCTCTCCACCCGCATGATCCGCCCGCTGGGCAGCGACGAGGACGTGCCTTTCGATACCCGCATCATCGCCGCCACCAACGCGGAGCTGTTGCAGGACGCCCAGGAAGGTTCCTTCCGCGAGGACCTCTATTACCGTCT
>OGNF01003084.1_pt1 | contig 11610 bp, 9 predicted proteins | sample 1573321 | NCBI WGS metagenome assembly OGNF01 (sample SAMEA2581911, study PRJEB24529) | metagenome | biome: Human gut stool | place: China | collected 2011
TTCAGTGCGTCCATTTTTGAATCCTCCATTTGTTTTTAGACGTTCATGCACGGCATAGCCGTCAGAGGACCGCCCGTTTAATGATAAATACTTGTCATTAACCCCGCTGTGGTCTCAGCGGACACTAACGCCCTAATAGGATAGCACAAACCGCCCGTAAAAGCAAGCGTTTCGGGCAAATTTATGCAAAAATTTTCGTTCTGGCTTTGATAGACCGTTCTTACTCGAACTTCCGCTTATCTGCCGTCAGAAATTCGGTGCGCAGGATAGAGGCGTTTGCCGCCGGGGCGCCGAATTTTGCTTCCAGCGCCGCCGTCAGCAACGAGGGGTTCAGGTTCAGGTCCTGCGAGGCAGGCAGGCAGACCGCAAAGCTTACGCTCTCCCCTTCCGTCTCAAGCTCGAGAGTGGGGACATACTCCTTCATCTCGACCATCCTGACGCCGCGCTTGCTCTTTTTCTCCACCGGCACGCTGTCGAAAGCGTTGTACTGTGCAAGCTTTTCCGCGGCGTCCGCCGGGTAGCGGATGCGGTAGCAGGCGTAAGCGATGGCGTCGGCCTTCATCTTCACCGGTTCCACGCGGTAGACCTCGATCCCGGCAGGCATGATGGCGTTCAGCGCCGTCTGCCACTGGGCAAAATCGGGGTTTTCGGCCTCGGTCTTGACATCCACGCACTCGCACTGGCTCTCCTGCCCCAGCGAGAGCGGGCAGGCAAAGGTCATATAGATGTGGGGATTAAAGCCCAGCGTATGCCATACCGGCAGGCCGCTGCGCTTGAGCACCCGCTGCATCACCCGCTGCATATCCAGCAGGGAGATGTAGGAGGCTTCGTTCATCTTCTTAAACGAGATCCTTACTGTAATCAAAGCACGGTCCTCCTAACAGATGGTTTGCGCCGCAGCCGTGGCAGGCACGGTTGCAGGGCTGAGTGGTCTGGGCCGCAAGGGCCTTGTTGTACTCCCGCACCAGATATTCGTGGGTGACGCCGTAGTCCATGTGGCTCCACGGGGTCACTTCGTCCAGACCGATCGCGCGCTGGCAGTAGAACTTGGGGTCAATGCCCATATCCTCGAAGACCTGCATCCAGGTGTCGTACTTGAAGCACTCTTCCCAGCCGTCGAAATAGCAGCCGCGCTTGTAGGCCTCGAGGATGACGGGAGCCAAGCGGCGGTCGCCCTTGGCAAAGACGCCCTCGAGGAAGCTGGTGGTGCTGTCGTGGTAGTTGACCTTGATCTTGCGGCTGTGGACGCTTTCGAGCAGGTGCTTCTGCTTGGCCTGCAGCATCTCTTCGGTATCCATCGGGACGAACTGGAAAGGGGTGTGGGGCTTCGGCACGAAGCAGGCGCAGCTGATGGTCACCTGCACGCCGCGGCCCTTGGCGTGCTTGGGATTGGAGTAGAACAAATCGACCACTTTCTGAGCGGTCTCGGCGATGCCCTCGATGTCCTCCATCGTCTCGGTGGGAAGGCCCATCATGAAGTAGAGCTTGACGGAAGTATAGCCGTTGGCGAAGGCCAGCGAGCAGGTCTTTTCGATTTCGTCCCAGGTGACGTTCTTATTGATAACATCGCGCAGGCGCTGGGTCCCGGCCTCAGCGGCAAAGGTCAGGCCGCTCTTGCGCACCTTGGTGGTTTTTTCAATGAGGCTCTGGGAGAAGTTGTCCATCCGCAGAGAGGGCAGCGACAGGCTGACGTGCTCTTTCGGCGCCCACTCGTTCAAATCGTCCAACAGCTCTTCGAGCTGGCTGTGGTCAGAGGTGGACAGGCTGGAAAGGCTCAGCTCCTCGTAGCCGGTATTGGCGCAGAGGTCCTGTGCGGCCTTGTTCAGCAGGCTGGCGTCGCGCTGGCGCATGGGGCGGTAGAGGAAGCCTGCCTGACAGAACCGACAGCCGCGCACACAGCCGCGCAGCACCTCGACACTGGCGCGGTCCTGGATGGCACCCACCATCGGGACGACGAAGTTGGTCGGGGGCGCAAAGTCGTTCAGGTTCTTGATGATGGCCTTGGTGATGACCGCCGGGATGCCCGGCTCGTTGGGAGTGATGGACTTGACGCGGCCATCCTCGTAGTATTCGATGTCGTAGAAAGCCGGGATATAGACGCCGGGGATCCTGGCAATGCGGAGCAGCAGCTCTTTCTTGGAGACGCCGCCCTCTTTCTTGGCCTTTTCGATCTCGGCGCAGATGCCGGGCAGCTGGTTTTCGCCCTCGCCCAGCTGGACGACATCGAAGAAGTCGGCGATGGGTTCGGAGTTGCAGGCACAGGGGCCGCCCGCCACGATGAGGGGCCAGCTCTCGTCGCGGTCTTTCGAGTAGAACGGGATGCCCGCCAGATCCAGCATGGCGAGGATGTTGGTGTAGGACAGCTCATATTGGAGCGTAAAGCCCACAGCGTCGAAAGCCGTGAGGGGGTCTTTGCTCTCCATCGTGTAGAGGGGCAGGCTCAGGTGCTCCATCTCAGCCTTCATATCCAGCCACGGCATAAAGGCGCGCTCACACCACCAGTTTTCGTGGCTGTTCAGCAGCTCGTAGAGGATTTTTTCGCCCAGAAAGGACATGCCTACTTCGTAGGTGTCCGGGAAGCAGAACGCGAAGCGGACGTCTACCTCGTCTTTATTTTTATAGACGCTGCCCGGTTCGCCGCCGGTGTAACGGCCCGGCTTCTGCACCCGGGACAGCGCTTCTTTCAGTTTCGGATCAAACATCAAGTTCCTCCATTTAACAACACGGATTGCATATTTATATATTTTACCCTATTTGGGCGAAGATTGCAACAGACATCTCAGCATTTGAGCTCCATCCAGCGGTGGGATAGGCAGAAGGTTGAACGCCCCGGTGAGCAGATTGGCCGCAAGGAACGCACTGCCCCGGATGGTTGCACACTGCTCTATCCTCATTGTCCAGATGGCGGCCAAGAGGCCATTCATGCCCGGCCCGGCGGCAGCGAGCAGAAAGGTCTGCCCCCGGGTGAGGGTCTGACCCCATGTCCGCATACAGAAACCGGTCATGGTCACTTCGATGACGGGAAATCGCCGGAACAGGAGCAGATAGACAAAGATATGACCCATTTCGTGGAGGACGGCGGCGCACAGCCCGATGCGCAGGAAGCCGCTGGCGTCGAACCAGAGCAGCAGATACAGCGCCCCGCAGAGCAGCAGCGGGTCACGGAACACCAGCGGCCCCAGCCGGACGAGCCGCCTCATGGCAGGCCCAGCAAAGCCCCCGCATCATAGCGGACGCCCTGTTCCAGAAGCTCAAAATGAAGGTGCGCCCCGGTGGAGCGGCCCGTCTCCCCCGCTGTCCCCAGCGGCTGACCTGCCTGCACCACCTCTCCGGCCCGAACGAAGAGGTATTGCAGATGGGCGTAAAGCGTCTCCTGCCCGCCGCTGTGGCTCAGGCAGAGGTAGTTGCCGTAGGTCGCGCTCCGCCGGGCAGCAGTGACGACGCCATCCATCGCGGCCAGCACCAGCGTGCCTTCCGAACATGCAAGGTCAGTGCCGCGATGGAACGTCTCTTCGCCGGTGATGGGGTCGGTGCGCCAACCGTAGGCGTCCGAGACCCGCCATGCCGTCGTACCCAGCGGAAAGCAGGCCGTCTGCGCGGGTCTTATCCGTTTCAGCGAACAGCCCTCGGGCGCGGCTTTTGCGGCACAGGCCCGCAGAGCGGCCACACAGAACAGGACAGCGCAGAACACCGCAAAAATCACCCATCCTTTTGTTTTATGCTGTCTTGTCCCCATCGGCGTCCCTCCTGTTTCCTGTTACTGTATGCGGCAGGACAATATAAAATACCGCCAGCCTTGCGGGCCAGCGGCATCGGGGCTTATTTCAGGAAGTACTCGAGCAGGCGGCTCAGCAGACCGGTGCGGCGGGGGCGGCTCTCGGTGACGACGATGGGCATCGGGGCGGGAGCGGCCTTTTCCGGCTGTGCTGGCTGTTTTTCCAGTTCTACGGGCTGAGGTGCCGCCTTTGCCGGTGCGGCAGGCTTTTCCAGAGCCTTGTCGGGCTGGGGCTTCGGCGTCTCGACGATGGAGGCCAGTGCAGGCGCTTTGTCGCGGGCCGTCCAGTCGTCGCGGAGAAGGTCGTACATTCCCATCTGGCTGTTCACCAGCGGCTCGCCGGGGGCGGGCTTGACTTTCTGGTAGCTGCCGTCCGGCTGCATCTCGCGGGCGTTGACGTTGTCGCTGAGCTGGAGGCGGAGGATACTGTCCAGCTTCTCCTTCAGCACGGGGTCTTCCACCCGGACGCCGACTTCCACGCGGCACTCGGTGTTGCGGGTGAGAAAGTCGCCGGATGCGATATAGATGCGGGTGTTCACGCCGTCATAGAAGCTGTAGATTCGGCCATGCTCGAGGTAGCGGCCCACGAGGCTGCGGATGTGGAGGTTTTCGGTCTTGCCCGGCATACCGGCGCGGACGCAGCAGATGCCGCGGACGATCATGTCGATGCGGACACCGGCACAGCTGGCTTCCTCAAGCTTTAAGATGATGTCACGGTCAGAGATGGAGTTGTTCTTCAAAATCATGGAAGCCGGGCGGCCCAGACGGGCAGCGTTGATGACCCGGTCCATCTCATCCAGCAGCACGCTCTTGAAGCGGAGGGGTGCTACCAGCATCTTTTCGCTCTCTTCCGTCAGTTTCTGCACGGCAAGGTTCTGGAAGACGTTGGACGCTTCCTCGCCGATGCCGAGGTCGGCGGTGATGAAGGAGTAGTCGGTATAAAGCTCACTGGTCTTCTCGTTGTAGTTGCCGGTACCGATCTGGGTGATGTAGGAGTAGCCGTGGGCGCTCTTTTTGGTGATGAGAGTCAGCTTGGAGTGGACTTTGTAGTCGTCAAAGCCATAGATGACCGTACATCCGGCCTCTTCAAGGTGCTTCGACCAGTCGATATTGTTCTGTTCGTCAAAGCGGGCGCGCAGCTCCACCAGCGCCACGACTTCCTTGCCGTTCTCGGCGGCTTCCACGAGGGCCTGTACGATTTGAGACTCGCGGGCCATGCGGTAAAGCGTCATCTTGATGGAGATGACGTCGGGGTCCTGCGCGGCCTTTTTCAGCATCGCAATAAAGGGGCGGATGGACTGGTACGGATAACTCAACAACACATCGTGCTTTTCCACCTCGGCGGCAAGGTCGTAATCCTGCGGAGGCAGCATAGGCCGGGCAGGCGTATAGAACAGCTCGGGGTGGCCGTCGGATTCCATGCGGGAGGTGAGCTTGTAGAAGAAACTCAGGTCAAGAGGACTCTTCTGGACGAAGACCCGCTTGTGGGTCAGCTCGAGGCGGTTGCAGAGCAGCTGAGCGACCTGCGGTGCGGCGGGGATGACCTGCAGACGGACGGCGGCCAGCTTGCGGCGGCGCTTGAGCAGATCGGCCATGATCTCGCGGTAGTCGATGTCATGGTCCATCATGCCCTCTTTCACGTCGATGTCGGCGTTGCGGGTGACCCGGAAGAGGCACTTTTCCTGCACATTTTCCTTTCCGAAGATGAGGGCCGCATAATGGAGCACCAGCTCCTCCGTCAGGGCAAAGCAGGTCTCATTGTCCTTCCGGACGAAATGCATCCGCTCCATCTGGCTTGAGATGGGTACGATGCCGAGGGTGTGCTCCGAGGTGTGTTTTTCGTGAAGGAGGACGCCGAGATAGATCTCCTTATTGCGCAGGAACGGGAACGGGTGGCGGCTGTCCACAATCTGGGGACTGAGGATGGGGAAAAGCTCGCTCTGGAAATACTTCTTCCAGAAGTGCTCGTCCTCTTTGCTCAGCTTATCGAAATCCACCTTGCGGTAGCCGCAGGAGGCCAGATTTTCCAGCGCTTTGGCGTAGTATTTGTCGCAGTCCTCCTGGAGCTGAGCGGTCTTGGGCATGATGGCGGCAAGCTGCTCTTCCGCCGTCATGTTCGTCTTGTTTTCCCGCTTTTCCTTCTTTCCGCGCATGAGGTTGGCGCGCTCCTGGAGCGAGCCGACGCGCACCATGAAGAACTCGTCCAGATTGGAGCCGTAGATGGCCAGAAACTTGAGCTGTTCGGCCAGCGGGACATTTTTATCCTTGCCCAGCACCAGCACGCGGCGGTTGAAGTCCAGCCAGCTCAATTCCCGGTTGATAAAAATGCTCTCTTCACTCATGATAACTCCTTTTTCCCGAGAAGGTCTCCCCTCTCAGCTCACATAGGCGAGGCCCTGCCATTCGTCTATCATATCCTGCGTAACGCCCGGAACCTGTGCCACCTCATCGAGGCTCTGGAACCGGCCATGGGCAAGACGATATTCCAGAATGGCTCTCGCTTTCTTCTCCCCGAGGCCGGGCAGTGTGGTCATAGCGTCCACCCCGGCGGTGTTGAGGTCCACACGGAAGGACTCCCGCAGAGGTTCGACCACCGCTGACGAAGCCTGCGCTGGGGATGGCGGCACGGCATACCAGAACGCCAGACTGACAATGCAGACCGCCGCTGCTGCCGCCAGTGCCAGAAAGCGGCGCTCACCAGGGCTTAACATAGTTTCTCTCATTGTACTCGAAATCCTTCCAAAAAGAAAGTCTCCTGCGGAAAATTTGCAGGAGACTTTACACAATCTTTACGATGCGGCTTCGGCACTTCGCACAAGGCCATAGAAAAACTCTGCGGCTGCGCCGGTGTCGTGGTCGGTCAGGGTCGTCTGGCTGGCAGCAAGGCGCAGCTCCACCGGGGCATCTGCCGGAACGACGCTCTGCTTGGCCTGACGGACCAGCTCGAGCATCTGGCTGCACCCGGCGGCGACGGTGAGCTGGTCAGCCGTGCAGTTGACGGGCAGGCAGACCGCACCCAGCATTGCTTCCGCCGAGACGGCACCCGGTGTCAGCACCATGACATCCATGCCGGTGCGCTCCGAGCGCAGCATGGCGGCATTGTCCCCCAGTGCCTTTTCCAGAAGGGCCTGAATGGGCAGCTGCTGACGGTCCTGATAGAGCAGGATGCGCAGCACGTCCTCGCCCTTGACGTCGGCGGGACTGCACAGCGTAAAGGGGGTGAACTCCCGGCGCAGATGGCGCTCGAGGGCGGTGCTCATCCGCAGCACACGGGTAGAGCCGTCGGCCATCTGCAGCGCAATGCCGAGGCCCACAGCTGCGGGCAGCTTTTTGAAGATGGATTCCTCACAGCCCGCGAAGCTGCACAGCGGCTGGCCGCTGCCCTCCGAGAACCGGTAGGCCAGCGTACCGCCGCAGGTGAGCGCGGGCGCAGCAAGGCGCAGTCCACCCAGCACGGCGCGGACGGCCCGGGGCGAACGCTGGCTGAAGACCGTCAGCCTGCCGCCCCGGCTGGAAAACAGCTGGAGCACATCCCGCACGACCTGCGGCATGTTGCCGTCACCGGCCAAAAGGAGATGGTCCAGATCGCAGAGTACGAGCGTAGAATCGAGAAGTTTCGTCATACAGTCCCCCTCCTGAGCGATGCAATAAAGTGGGTGAAATACTCCGGAAGCTCCGAGTCAAAGCGGAGATGTTCCCCTGTGATGGGGTGGATGAAGCCCAATGTCTTTGCGTGGAGACACTGGCCGTGAAGCCTGGTGATGCAGTTGTGGGGGCCATACACCGGGTCGCCCGCCACGGGATGCTGGATGGACGCCATGTGGACGCGGATCTGATGGGTGCGGCCCGTCTTGAGGCGGCATTCCAGCAGGGTGAAGCCGCCGAAGCGCTCCAGCACCTTATAGCCGGTGTAGGCATACTTGGTGTGGGGCTCGCTGGCCGGGTAGACCGCCATCTTCTTGCGGTCGGTCTTGGAGCGGCCCAGATTTGCTTCCACAAAGCCCTCGTCCTGCGCAAAGCCGCCGTAGACAACGGTCTGGTAGGCGCGCTCCACGCTGTGGACCGCCATCTGCTGGGACAGGCCGATGTGGGTGGCGTCATCTTTCGCCACCACCAGCAGGCCGCTGGTGTCCTTGTCGATGCGGTGGACGATGCCGGGGCGTATCTCACCGCCGATGCCCGAGAGGCTGCCCTTGCAGTGCCAGAGCAGGGCGTTCACGAGCGTACCGTCCGGGTTGCCCGGGGCCGGGTGGACGACCATGCCCTTGGGCTTGTTCACCACCAGAAGGTGGTCGTCCTCGTACACGATGTCCAGCGGGATGTCCTGCGGCACAGCCTCGATAGGCTTTGCGTCAGGAATTTCCAGCAGGATGGTGTCCCCCGCCTTGAGTTTGAGGCTCTTGGCGATGCTTTTGCCGTTGCAGAGCACATGACCGTCAGCCACCAAGCCTTGCAGCGCACTGCGGGAAAGGCCGGTGTCCTCCCCGCTGAGGAAGCGGTCGATGCGCTGGCCTGCGGCCTCCGCTTCCACGATGAATTCACGCTGTTCCATGTTTTACCGCTCCTTCGAGGGCTTATCTTCCACTTCTTCCAGCAGGATGACCAGCACCCAGAGCGCTACACCGACGCAGACGAGGATGTCGGCAAAGTTGAAGACTGCAAAGTCGATGAACAGCGGGTTGATGTAGTCCACGACCTCACCGTTCAGCACACGGTCGATGAGGTTGCCGATGCCGCCGGCCAGCACGAGGATGAAGGCGATCTGCTGCAGGAGCTTGCCGCGGCTGCGGAAGAACAGCAGATATGCTACGAGCAGCAGCGCAGCGCTGGTGGCGAGGATAAGGAAGAGCTGCTTTCCGCTCAGCAGGCTGAACGCCATGCCCTGATTGAGCACGAAGCGCAGCTCCACCACATGCGGGATGACGGTGATGGCCTCCACAGGGGCCAGATACTGGGTAGCCCAGAGTTTGATGGCCTGGTCGATGCCCACCAGCGCAGCCACACAGACCAGATTCAGAATGACATATGCCATAGTTTCTCCTGATTTTTTGAAAAAGGCGGCGCCCCCTTTTGCGCCGGGTGCGCCGCCAGAGATACAAAATGGTTTAGCCCTCCACAACAGCGGCACAGCGTGCGCACAGGGTGGGATGAGCAGCGTGGGTGCCGATGTCTGCGGAGTACTTCCAGCAGCGCTCGCACTTGTCGCCGGTGGCGTGTGCAGCAGCAACGCCCAGACCCTCGACGGCGCTGGCTGCACCGCCTTCACCCTTGACCAGCTCCACATGGGAGACGATCATCAGGTCGGCCAGCTCGTCCATCGGGATGCTGTTGAGCAGGTCGTAGACGGCGTCATTGCAGTACAGGGTGACGGAAGCCTCGAGAGAAGCGCCGATCTGCTTATCTGCACGGGCCTGCTCGAGGACCTTCTTGACCTCGTCGCGGACAGCGATGAGCTGCGCCCACTTGGCCTTGAAGGCATCGTCAGCTGCGTACTGGCCAGCCTTCGGCATATCCTCGAAGACGACGTACTTGTTCATAGCCTCGGTCTTGGGCAGGAAGTCCCAGATCTCCTGGCTGGTGAAGCAGAGGATGGGAGCGATGATCTTGTCCAGAGCGACGAGGATCTTGTACATCGCGGTCTGCGCAGCCTTGCGGCCAGTGCCGTTGGTGCAGTACAGGCGATCCTTGGTGACGTCCAGATAGAAGTTGGACATAGCCACGACGCAGAAGTTGTAGACAGCGTGGTAGACCTTGTTGAAGTCATACACAGCATAGCCAGCGTTGGTGTTGACGATGAGGTCATCCAGCGCAGCCAGAGCCCAGCGGTCGATGTCCTGCAGCTGATCGTCAGCCACACAGTCAGTGTTGGGGTCGAAGCCGTCGAGGTTGCCCAGAATGAAGCGGGCGGTGTTGCGGATCTTGCGGTAGGCCTCGCTCAGCTGCTTGAAGATGTTCTTGCCGGCACGCACATCGACGGTGTAATCGGAAGAAGCCACCCACAGGCGGATGATGTCTGCGCCGTAATCCTTGATGATCTCGCTGGGCTCGACGCCGTTGCCGGCGCTCTTGTGCATCTGCTTGCCCTGCTCGTCCACGACCCAGCCGTGGCACAGAACGGACTTATAGGGTGCGCAGCCCTTGCTTGCGACACTGGTCAGCAGGCTGGACTGGAACCAGCCGCGGAACTGGTCGCCGCCCTCCATATACATATCGGCCGGGAAGCGCAGCTCGGGGCGCTCTTCCAGAACGGCAGCGTGGGTGGAGCCGGAGTCGAACCAGACATCCATGATGTCGGTGTCCTTGGTCCACTCGGAAGCACCGCACTTTTCGCACACTTCGCCTGCGGGGATGATCTGCTCGGCTTCGTACTTATACCATGCATCGGAACCTTCCTTGCGGAACAGGTCGCTGACAGCCTTGATGGTGGCATCGGTGATGTGGTAGGTGCCGCACTTCTTGCAATAGAATGCGGGGATGGGCACACCCCAGGTGCGCTGGCGGCTGATGCACCAGTCGTTGCGGTCGCGCACCATGCCCTTCATGCGGTCATGGCCCCAATCCGGCATCCAGGTAACGGTGTCGATGGCCTTGTAGACATCCTCGCGGAACTTTGCGATGGAGCAGAACCACTGTTCCGTTGCACGGAAGATGATGGGGTGATGGCAGCGCCAGCAGTGCGGGTACTGATGCTTGATGTGCACCTGACCCATGACGGCACCAGACGCGGTGAGGTCGGCCAGAATGGTCTTATTGTAATAGAAGCCGGAGATGGAGTTCTCGCCGAACGGCAGTCCGAGCAGATTTCCATTGTCGTCCAGCGCGTTCTTGTACGCTTCGTCGGTCAGCTCGCCGACCCAGCTCTGGTCGTTGAGCGTATAGAAGTTATTGGAGGGATCGTAGTTTGCCAGCGCGCTGTTGTTGTGATGGACAAAGATATCAGGGATATCGCCGGTTGCGAATTTGCTCGTTGCGACGGTATCAAAATTATCATTGTCGATGCCGAGCACGTCGATCTTGTTCCCAGTCTGCTCCTCATACGCGGCGATCATTCTCTGATAGTAGGTCAGATTCGCGTTATTGGCCTGGATCATCATCGTCAGCGTGACGGGCTCTTTCTCGTCGGAGGCCGGTTCGGGTTCCGTTTCGCTCTGCGCCGGCGCTTCGGTCTGCTGCGTCGGGGCTTCGGTCTGTGCATCCGCCGGCGTCTGGTTCGCCGCGCAGGCGGCCAGCGCAAACACCATCAGCGCAGCCAACAGCAATGCGATCATTTTTTTCATAGTTGTTGTTCTCCTTTCATTTTCGCCAATATCAGTCTGTGTCTTTTCTGTCCGCGGTACGCATACAATTCCGATTTGGCTTTACATGCACATTCTATCCGGGTGTCTGCGCAGTGTCAATTCTTTCGGTAAAATTCCGGCGAAAATACTTTTAAACGTTTCACTAAATTTCAAGATTTTCGTGACAATTCACAAGATTTCATGTATAATCATCGTACGAAACCCACAAAAGCCAGCGCGTTTGGCAATTATTTATAAAACAGGAGGGTAAAAATGGCTACCATACGCGATGTTGCACAAAAGGCAGGCGTTTCCGTTGCGACTGTTTCGAACTATCTGAACGCCTCCAAGCCGGTCAGCCGTGCAGTGTCTGAACGGATCAAGCAGGCCGTTGAGGAGCTGCACTATACCCCCAGCACCGCCGCAAAAAACCTGCGCGGGCAGAAAAATCACGAGATCGGCATCCTGCTGCCGAACCTCGACGACCCGTATTATGTACAGATCTTTCAAGGCATTGAAAAAGCCTTTTCCAACAGCGATTACTTCCTGAACATCGCC
>OGNF01003089.1_pt1 | contig 11588 bp, 14 predicted proteins | sample 1573321 | NCBI WGS metagenome assembly OGNF01 (sample SAMEA2581911, study PRJEB24529) | metagenome | biome: Human gut stool | place: China | collected 2011
ATGGAATCAGTCCTAATTTTTTCTCAATTCAAAAATTTTTATCGGACAGCAATAAATTCGTATTTTCTTGTCGGAGAACACATCAATCGAGAGCAGCTCCTTGATCTGCTCCAACGCATTTTCCTCGATGTTGTCCGTGAAAATCTTCACGTCATATCCTTCTATTGTCTTCATATTATGTTTCTTTTAATATTTACGCCGCAAAGTTAGGACGATGATGCGCAACTATTCTGCGCACTAAAACTAAACTCCAACTTCATTCACAAGCGCAAAACTACACCAAAGGTGGCGCATTTTACGGTACAGGTAATATTTTCATTCAATTTCTATTGTGTATCGAAATTTGAGACATCTTAATGCTATCTTTGCGACATATATGGAAGAAAGATATAGAAAATACCTTAACTGGTGGTTTGCCGAATTGACAATGGATCCGGAAGAACAGGTCGAAAGATATCTGACTATATTTCCGGAATTGAAATCCCGTCTCTCAAAGTTCGGCGTAGGCATTCTGTTATGGAATATGAAAGGATTGATTGACATTGATAATCCCGATGATGTGAGTTGCGTCCGCTTGATTCTGAAGGTACTCGACCAGACGCCCGGTTTTGACTTCTTCGACAACGTATTCAACGAAGCCGATCCTGAAACGGTTTGCGGGATTATTGGCATGAGTCCCAAAATTCTAATAGAGGAACCAACGCTTGAGTTTGACTATACTGTCTTCTCTATTGACAGCTACGAAGACGCACGTCAATATCAGGACATGACTTCATGGTGCATCGTAATATCGGAAGAATCGTTCAAGAGCTACACAGCAAACGGCAACCGGTTCTACTTTTGCGGCAACGGTGACTGGTGGGATATACCCTGTGTTCCCGGTGCTGCCTTTCCTCATGACCGATATGGTTACTCTCTCATTGCCGTTGAAGTTACTCCTGACAATAAAATCGCTTCGATTACATCCCGATGGAATACATACTCCGGAGATAACGGCGACTTCATCACAGTTGACGAATTAAAAAAGATTCTCGGCAAAGCCAACTGTGATAAATTGTTTTGTATTACCGCTTAAAATCACTAACTTTGTAATTATGGATAAGGACAAATTACATGCTTGCATCTGCGAGATTATCAACGAGTCGTTCAAGCGACTTGCAGAGATTTATAAATGTAATGTAGCGGGAAAGTCAAGCGAAGTATCAAGGCTAATATTCCCCCGTTATAGAGTTTCAGATGAACTTAGGATTAGTGAACAAGAACTTAGATTCATTTTTGTAGAGGTGTTCAACCAATACTGCGAGGAAAATGGTGTTGAACTGCTATATTCCATAGAAACTCCGAGCCTGGATAAATATGACTTTAAGAAATATCCGCACTCAAGTGAGAATGGACAAAGCGCAATGTTTGACTTAGTCATTTTTGATAGATGTTTTACTCGAAGAGCTCTCATTGAGTTTAAAGCGAATAACGCAGACGAAAAATCACATCTGAAGGATATTGTTAAACTTAATAATCCCCAAGAAGGCCCTGAGAATGTTTTGCGGTATTTTATTGAAGTCTTAGAAAATTCAAACGACCGAACGACTGAAAGTCTTATTAGCAAGTTTGAGAATGCCGATTCGGTGATTGTCAAAGTATATTCTCTTAAAAAAGCGGCATACATAAATTTATGAAAATCACAGTTCATCGCGGAACAGACCAGATTGGCGGGTGCGTCACCGAGTATGAATCAAACGGCTGGAAACTGTTTGTCGATTATGGCGAGCAGTTGCCGGGCGCGTCTGTGTCCGATAATGCTCTTGAAATAGAAGGTCTGACCCATGGAGACCTCCGTAAAAGTGCATTACTCATAACCCACTATCATGGCGACCATATCGGCAAAATTGCCGATTTGCCCGCAGAGTTGCCTATCTTTATGGGGAAGGTCTCAAAGAGGATTGCTCAGGAGCTGTCTGAGCATCTGAGTTCTGTAGACGAGGAGCAACGCTCCATGGCCGAGCGTCTTGATTCTGTCAGGACATTCGTCCCGGGTGAACAATTTTCTTTTGGCGAGTTTCAGATTATGCCGATAGTTATCGATCACTCGGCATTTGACGCATACGCCTTTCGTATCGAAGCTAAGAAACTGACGGTGTTTCACACCGGCGACTTCCGCACGCATGGCTTCCGAAGCGGAAAGCTTCCCAAGGTAATTGAGAAGTATGTAGGTGAAGTCGATTATGTGGTATGCGAGGCTACAAATGTCAACCGTCCTGTGGCGACCATGAAATCAGAACAGGAACTGCAAAAGGAATTTGAAACGGCGTTTCAGGACTCGCGTTATAGTGTTGTCTATCTCTCATCAACGAATATTGACCGGCTTTTCAGTCTTTATCATGCAGCAGTAAAAGCTCATCGGCCATTCTATGTCGACGTTTATCAGAAGCGGATAATGGACATTGTCGCCGGTCGGGATAATATATGGGGCAAATCTCGTCTTTACAAATATGTCGAAGATGTAGAACCAATCGTCCTTCAAAGAGAAGTAGCTGAATTTAGGGTCACTGATAAATTCAATGATTTTCTTGAAGAGCATGGCTATGTCCTGATTGCCCGTGCCAATGATAGATTCGACAAACTTATATCCAAACTTCCTAATACCGGAAGAAAGACTTTCATTTCGATGTGGAACGGTTATCTTGATAGCTCAAAAGCAGCATATAATCCCACTCTTGCCAAATCAGTCGGAACGGATTACGAATATCTGCACACCAGCGGTCACTGCGATATGGACAGTCTTGACAGACTGTTGGAGATGCTGAAACCGAAAGCAATAATCCCGATTCACACTGACAACCCGCGACGTTTCGCTGTCCTGTTCTGCGAAAAATGGCCTGTGATTCTGCTTGAAGACGGCGAATCGTTCGCTGCTATCCGAGATCTCGGATTTGACACAACCACAGCCAAAGTAATGGCATTTCAAGAGCCTGACAATTCTTGTGAGGTCATCGAAAATCCTGAAAACTTGCAATGGTGGATGGTTGATGACAAATTTCTCGGCGAATTTCAGTGGTGGGATGATGCCGAGTCTGCTCTGCGTCATGTGGTATATGCTCCAAAGCGTTTGCTTGGATATGCCATCGAGTCTGACGAAGATATGGCTCCATTCCTTTATGTTGTCTATAATCCGGATTTCACGGAGCACTCGAAATATGATGAAGGTGGGCATAATCCCGAGGATGAGGACTATCAGAATGAATGTGAATACATTCCGGGGCAGCGTGTTCTCGCAGTCATAGATGAAGTGCTCGTCCCATGCGAAGTCGTGGGCCCTCTAACCGTGGATTTCTTGCGAAAAGATTTTAATAAGTACGGGCCTCGTAGCGAGGAAGATTTTCAGGAATATAAATCCAGGTTATGGGATTGGGATTGGGACACGGTTGTGGTCCGACCGCTTGTGAAGATCAAAACCGAATATGGCGAAATATCGTCTGAAACTACTGCCCAGAGAATCTATATTTTCCCATATAAGACCTTGTCAACCAATGAAGATACTTCATCTTTCTGATACTCACGGTTGCCATCACCGGCTACGGGATTTGCCTGAGGCTGATGTAGTGGTACATTCCGGTGATTTCTGCATGGTAGGTAGCGAGCAAGAAGCGATTGACTTTCTCAACTGGTTCTGCGATCTGCCATATCGCCACAAGATTTTCATCTGCGGCAACCACGATGACTGCCTTTATGGAGCCAACATCGACGGTCTTGACGACAATGTGCATTATCTATGCAACTCCGGCATTGAGATAGACGGAGTGAAATTCTATGGCGTGCCGATGTTTATGGAGGACTGTATAACCGAGCGCCAAAGCCGCAATTACGCGAGTATCCCACAAGACACAGACGTTCTGATTACCCATTCCCCGGCTTATGGCGTACTTGATTATGATGATGGCATCAACTATGGCTCAGAGGAAATCCTTGAAAAACTGCCATTCCTTCACAATCTCAAAGCTCACCTTTTCGGGCATATCCATGCACAACACGGTATCTTGGAACAAAATGGCATCATATTCTCTAATGGAGCTATTATGAACGTCGATTATTCTAATTTGTCAGAGTCAAATTTAATTGATATTTAATCGGAACGAATGTTGCATCTCTAAGGACTATCTTTGCCGGTGAACTAAAACTTAAAACTATGCCATACGCATTCAAAGTAACAGCAAAGCAGAATATCGGCGGCAGCAAAGGCATTGCCAAAGGTATGAGTGTGCAGTGTGTGGAGAAATCCATTTCATCACCGCAAATCAAGACCATTCTTGAAGCTTTTAAGAATCAGCATGGAATCGAGATCAAAGGCATATCCGTTTCAACGGGCTATTTCACTGTCGAAAAGCTTTGATCCCAACGCATCAGAAAGGTTCGGCAAAAGAAATTTTTGCCGAATTTTTTGTTTTATTTTTTAATCGGCAATCTTGTTTCCGATTAAAGCATTAACTTTGCCGTGTAAAAACAAAACGACATGAAGAATTTAGTATTTCTCAAACCATTCTCAATTAAGAATCCGACACTTGACGAGCAGAATGATTTCATGATGAATGAAATCTTCATCGAGATGGAGTGCGCTTCTCTTGGCGAGATGTATGACAACGACAAACTCTATGGCAAAGAACTGGAAACATTCATCCCTCAGGAAGTTAATGCCAAACACCCGGATTGGATTATCGCGGTTGGAAAGTGCGCAACTGTCACATTAGGAATATGCCGACAAAAGAAAATATTGCTGAACCCGAAAGTCAGCTACGAACATCTCAACAATGTCCCGGAGTATGACCGTGAGAATACATACGGCTTCTTTGATGACCTGCATGAGCAGGATTATGAGCGGTTTCAGTCTGTTTTCCCTCACGCAATGTGGTTTCCGCAGGATGATAATCTTTCATTATTCACCATTAAAGAAGTTGTGGAGGAAATAATCAATGGTTGAACTGCTGCTTAAACGCTATCTATGGCTTATAGATACGTTGAAACGAAACGGCGAGTTGACATTTGAGGAAATTTCCGCAAAATGGGATTCATCCTCTGCAAATGACAATGGTTCCAAACTTACACAGAGGACATTCTACAATCATTGTCAGGCTGTGGCGCGTCATTTCGGAATCTTTATAGAGTGCCGCCGAGGAAGAGGACTCAACCTATATAGCATTGCCAATCCGGAAGCGATAGAGGAAAACTCTCTGACCAAATGGGCTCTCGACAGCTTTTCTCTCGGAGAGTTGCTCCTCGGTAATAGTGCTATTTCTGATAAAATTCTTCTTGAGGAAATACCCTCCGGGCGCGAATGGCTTGAACCCACTCTTCATGCGTTACAGCATAACAAGGAGATGGAAATAGAGTATGAGAACTTTGTCGGTGTCAAATTCACCGGCAGAGTGAAACCTCTATGCGTTAAACTATTCAAGCGCAGATGGTATGTCCTTACGCTTATCGACAATGATAAGAAGCGTATATTCTCTCTTGACCGTATCAGAAGTCTGACGATTTCAGACCGGACATTTAACTACCCGAAAGATTTCGTTCCTGCCGAATATTTTCAAAACTATTTCGGCATCATTGCTGGAGTTGAACAGAAAACAGAAAACATCAGAATCCGGACTTATGCGGAATTACCCGGTTATCTCCGTTCGCTGCCTATGCATCATAGTCAGAGAGAATTGGAGTCAAAAGACGGTTACACGGATTTTTCTCTAATACTGGTTCCGACATTCGATTTCATTCAAGAACTTCTTCTTCACCGAGACCAGCTGGAAGTATTGGAACCTAAGACACTGAGAAATGAAATTTCAACAATAATCGCACGCATGGGGAGGCTCTATACATCCGAGTAATGACCTGTGGCTATCCTGACGCTTTCGGCAATGCGGGCGCGGAATTCGGGCGGAGCGATGACCTCGGCGTGACCGCCGTAGCCGAGGATAAGGCGTTCAAGTTCGTTGTTGATTACCACTTTCAATGACAGCTGGATACTGCCGTCGCGGAAGCGTTGCTCCACTTTCTGCGACTTGTGGAATGGTTTTGACTCGACGTATGGAGCCTGCTGCCGATCAATCTTGATGACGACACGACGCGCCTTGTCGCTGATCTGCCTGGTGACTCCGATTGTGTCGTCGAAGAAATGCTCCGGGTCAAAGTCTACGCATTTTCTGAATGGATGTTCTTTATCCGGTCTGACGGAATGTATTCTGTCAAGTGCAAAAATATTGACTTGCGGAGAACGGTTTGTAGACTTCTCGCAAATCAGAAACCATCGGTTTCTATATTCCTTCAGCAAATAAGGATATACTACCAGAACTCCCGGTTGCCGAGCCTTGAACGACTGGTATTCGATAACTAAAGTCTGCTGCTTGCGCACAGCATCATAAATGACACCGATGAATTGAGCACCTCTGTAACCGTCAACATGCTCCATATCCATAGCGGGAACCGAAGTACCGGTCTGACGGGAAATCTGCTCGTTAAGCTTGCTGATTATGTCGATTGACGAGGCAAGCTGCGGAAAGCCCTGAAGTTGCCGGAGAATATCAAGCGCAGAATTGAGAGCGTCCAGACCTTCGTCATTCAAAGGCAGATGCGTGATGCTGTAATCAGGGTCTTCGTATTCATAATATTTGTTGTCGCGCACAACTATCGGCGCGTTATAGCCAAGTCGGTCACTGCGCATCAGTGCAAGATCGTTCTGAAAAGTGCGCCGACTTACCGGATTACTTCTGCCCTCATATTCCGCAAGAGCATCGGTACACGCATCAATCAGGTCGTTGATGGTCCAACGCCGATAATGATTCTGTAGGCATTTGTCTATCGTCGAAATACGGATAAGTGTGGCTCTATTTAGTGGCATAGAATAAATTTTACGCAAAAATAACGATTTTCCTCATGGTGCGCAAATCAGTTGCGCACCCACTTCTCAATTTTGCGGTGAATCCGAATGGCAAGCCACCGCGCACCGGCAAAGCCGACATGCGCTTTCGGTTCACTCGCGAGAGCTTCGCCGTTGCAGTCAAAATAGAATAATATGATAGTAGAAGGAAAAACAACATCGGCTGAGATTTTCACCGATAATATTGAAGAGCCGGCCCTCGACTGGCTTAAGGGACTTTGCGACCATCCGGCGATGGAGGGTGTGCCGATAGTTCAGATGCCGGACGTACACGCTGGAAACAACTGCAATGTAGGCACGGCGTATCCTATTGGTATGTATGTCAATCCCGACCATGTCGGCGTTGACATCGGATGCACCATTTCCATGCATCGGCTTTCGAGTACGGTCAATTTCAAGGATTTTCCCCTTCTCGACCATCGTACCAGGGAGGCAATTCCTATGGGAACGGAAATCTGCGCGAAAAACTCGCTCAATGAAAAGGAACTGTTCCGTTTCCTCAATTCTCAGTATCAGAAAGCACGTTCCGCCGCTCCTGAGCTGATAAACGAAGTTCCACGGATAGATGCGCGTTTCATCACCGACTTCTGCCGCCGGATAAAACTACAGGAAGGCATATTCTATAAGAGTATCGGCACACTCGGCGGTGGCAACCATTTTATTGAGTACGGAGAGGATGAGAACTCCGGTGATGGCTGGCTCACAATTCACTGCGGCTCCCGTAATCTTGGTGTAAAGGTGGCATACCACTGGCATATCATAGCTCAGAATCCCAAACGAGCCAAATACATAGGCTTTCTATGGGGAGATGTTCTACGCGGTTATTTGTCAGATATGATTATAGCACAGTCATACGCGCTCTACAATCATCAGATTATCCGCGACCGAATATTCGCCGTACTCAAAAAGTTGTGTAAGGCGAAATGCGTGGAGTCTATCTTTACGACACACAACTATATATCGGTTACTGACGAGTTGCCGATACTGCGCAAAGGAGCTATTGACGCATCCGAAGGTAGAAAGGTAGCAATCCCATTCAATATGCGCGATGGAATAGCAATCTGCATCGGCAAAGGGAATAGTCAGTGGCTAAACACCGCACCACATGGAGCCGGGCGCATTATGAGCCGGGCGCAAGCCAAAAAGCAGATTTCTATGAACGAATTTGAAAATGCAATGAACGGGATTTACTCGTCATCGGTTTGCACCGGCACACTTGATGAATCTCCAATGGCATACAAACCCACCGAGGAAATACTTGAACTTATCCAGCCGACAGTAGAGGTCGTTGCCATGATAAAACCGAAACTCAACATCAAAGACAACGGGGAATGAAACATTATATACAAATTACTGCCGGTCGGGGTCCGGTGGAATGTGCAAGAGCAGTCACTTTGGTGGCTCGCGAACTTCTCAAAACTATCCCGACATTGCAACTTGCTGATTGCGAGCCACACAATCAGCGGGACGATTGCTTCATGTCAATGACTTTTGCTACCAACGAGACAATCCCACAGTCTATTGTAGCAGAATGGCAAGGTACCATACTTTGGCGCTCAACCAGAAATCCATATCGTCCGGGACACAAGCGCAGCAACTGGTTTGTCGGAGTCAACTTCTTCGATGAGGTTGAACTGCCGCAGATTGATGAATCAGACATCATTTATGAAACCTGTCGTTCAGGTGGAAAGGGCGGGCAAAACGTCAACAAAGTTGAGACCGCAGTGCGGGCGACTCATACCCCGACCGGACTGTCGGTCAAATGCTCTGACGAGCGCTCCCAGTCGCAAAACAAAACACTTGCAAGAGAACGACTGCTGTTGAAGCTCCGTGAGATTAACGAAAAAACTCTCGCCGATTCCCAGGCACGCCAATGGAGCAATCACGACAACCTTGAACGTGGCAACCACGTCAAAAAATTTTCAGGACCGCTATAATTTTTATATGCTGTATCGGCTTTTGATACAAATGGGGGTATCTGTCTCCGCGATGACGCATTGACCGGCCATTGATATCGCAGTAATTTTGCAGAAAATATTACTGCAATGAAGGAGAATGACTATTACGGGCATTACAAGGCCTTTGTGAATGAGCTGAGACATAATCCTGAACAGACTCTTCAGATATATTGCCGGGAGCATGGCGTGGTATGGCGGCGCCTGTATGACTGGATGCGCCGCCATCACATATCACTGAAAACAATCTATCAGACATACCGGGGAAACCCATGTGATGCGAGTCAGGACGCGATCAATGGAGGATGTGTCGAATTTCGTGAATTGATTCCGAATCAGAAGAGGGACAGAGGAAAGGGATGTCCATCGGCGGACAGAACAGCCGGTGGAATCCGCATAGATCTGCCGTCAGGCATCTCGATCTCTATTGGAGAATGCAGAGTCCCGGTATTGACCAGTATCATCAACAGCCTTACAGGAAAGGAGGCGGCCGATGTTCTCGCCCGATGAAAAGATAAGGTTCTGGCTCTGTCAGCGTCCGGTATCGATGCGTTACGGCATAAGGGGGCTTGACCAATCTTGTCCTTTCCTGGCCCGGGTTCTCCCCGATGTCGGGATGCGCTTTCGTGTTCTTTTCCGCAGACCGGCGGCAGGTGAAGATACTTCGCTGGGATTGTGACGGATTTTTACTGTACCAGAAGAAACTGGCGAAAGGCCGTTTCCGGGAACTTGTCTATAAGGGCAGCGACGGCTGGCTGTCTGCAGGCTTCCTACGAGGAAATTTATTTTTTAATGAGGGGGATCTCGCCTGTGACCATGAAGGGCGACAGTCGCTTCAGATGCAGCGCAGATGGCCTGTAATTATTTGTGGATCAACATAATAATATCTTAAAAATTAGGAAGATCCAATTATTTTCACTATCTTTGCATAGTGAATGACAAGGAAATCATAGCGCTGCTTCAGCGTCAGCTGGAGGTGTCGCAGGCCACGATTGAGGGTCTGCGCGCATCCATGTCCGAAATGAAGCTGAACATGGAATCCGTCATCGAAGACCTTAAAAGACGGTACGCTCGCTGGAGCAGGCTTTGGTTGACAAAGGCATCGAGACGGCCAAGGCAAAGAAAGCCCTTAAAAATGTGGCGGTCCTCATGGAGAAACACAATGAGCGCCAGCATCCGTCACCGGACAAAGTCGACGAAGAGTTTGCTCCGAAAGAACAGAAGCCGAAGTATGACCCCAAAGCCAGGGGCAACAATGGGGCGCGCCGTCTCGAACACATGGAATGCGAGGAGCGGGTCATCATCGAGGATCCGGAAGGCGTGGATCTCTCCGGGGCTCGTTTCCTGAAGTATCAGGACAGCATCCGTTATCACGTCGATCCCATGAAGATCATAAAGGAGATACACAGGGTGGCGCTCTACAGCAAGGATGGAACCATGATAAGCGGCAAAGCTCCGCTCGCTCCTCTGCAGAACTCGAACTTCGACGGCAGCTTCATAGCATTCTGCGCCCAGATGCACTATCTGTACTCGATGCCGGTAAACCGCATAGCCTCGTGGCTCTCGGACACCGGCTTCATGATAGGGCGCGGAACGATATGCGGCCTGCTGTCGAAAGCCACGGCGGTCTTCGCCCGCATGCACCAATGCCTGCGGATGGCGGTGCTCGAGGATCCGTACATCAGCGGAGACGAGACGTTCCACAAAGTCCGGGTCGGGGACAAAAACGACAAAGGACTGCAGATCAGGAAAGGATACATATGGGATCTGGTGGCGCATCATCTCGGTCTGGCATACTTCTTCTACAGCCGGGGTTCAAGATCGGAGAAGGTCTTCGAGGAAATCATCGAAGGCTACCGGGGGACATTCCAGAGCGACGCCATGCCGGTATGCCGCAAGCTCGGAGACGGGAAGTATGACGGAATCACAAGGATACCGTGTCTTCAGCATATAAAGAGGAGGTTCGTCGACATAAGGGAAGTTCCGCGTGCCGCCGGAATCCTGCGGCTGTTCAACCTGCTCTATGACCGCGAGCACCGACACCGGATCGGACATGACGGATGGACAGTGGCCGACAACCTGAAGTGGAGACGGGAGTATGCCCCGCCCATACTTGAAAGGATAAAGGCGGAGCTTGACTCGGTCAAGGGAAATCCGGCTGTTCCCAAGGACTCGGACCTCATGGGAGCGGTGACGTATGCCCTCAATGAATGGGAATGGGTGCCGGGCATCTTCAGCGGCGGCGACTACGACCTTGACAACAACCTGATCGAGCGGATGCAGAGGCTCGTGTCGCTGCTGAGGCGGAACTCCCTCTTCTTCGGCTCCCACAAGGGTGGCGAGACTGCGGCCATGTACCTGTCGCTCGTCGTATCGTGCCGTCTGAACGGCGTCGATGTCATGGAATACATATCCGACATCCTCAACCGGTGCTGCTCATGGGCGCCAACCACTCCTTTGGAAAAATACCGGGACCTGCTGCCAGACCGTTGGAAACCTCAGGTGAACGGAAATGAATGACAAAGGCTCTCTGACAGGGAGCCTTTGTCTATGTCTGTCTACCCATGCGTCACGCGGAGACAGATACCACTAATTTGCCACCAATGGGCGTCTTGTGTGGTCTTTTTTCTGTCCGATGACGGTCCTGAGTCGTCATTTTTTAGGCACGAAAAAAACCGCAGAATCGATTGATATTCTGCGGTTTGTCTTGA
>OGNF01003091.1_pt1 | contig 11577 bp, 9 predicted proteins | sample 1573321 | NCBI WGS metagenome assembly OGNF01 (sample SAMEA2581911, study PRJEB24529) | metagenome | biome: Human gut stool | place: China | collected 2011
AACCCACGTATCCAGCTTGGAAGGCTGGTGTTCTACCATTGAACTACACCCGCATGTACGGTTGCTGTTTGATTTTGAATCGGGGTGACAGGATTCGAACCTGCGACCTCCTGCTCCCAAAGCAGGCGCTCTAGCCAAGCTGAGCCACACCCCGGTCTATGTAAAATCAAGAACTTTGTCTTGCTTACATTTCCTTGTCTCTCACAGCGACAAAAGTTATTATATATTAGTTCATCTCAATTGTCAACACTTTTTTTATTTTATTTTTTAAAAAGTTTTAATCGAGATAATTAAGAGTGAAATGAGCATCACCAGCATCGTCAATCTCCATTATTATATAGGAAGGTTTGCGATTCTCCTGTCTCGGAAAAGAAAGACTTCCCGGATTGATTGCTATGATGTCACTGTCTATCTCTATTACCGGCCTGTGGGTATGTCCATACATCACGATATCGGCGCCATGTGCAATGGCTTCCTGTTTCAGCATTTCATTACCCATTCCTATGTAATATCGATGACCGTGTGTTATCATAACACGATACTTACCTATTTGTAAAGTCTTTTCTGAAGGAAGTTCAGAAAAAAAATCATTATTGCCGCAAACCATCTCAACGGGGCAGCCTGCTGCCTCCTGAATCGTATATTCACTGCCTTCTACATCGCCAAGGTGGATCACCATATCCACCTTGCCGACCTTCTGCAATACTTTTAAATAATTCTCATTTCTATGATGTGTATCGCTCACGATCAATATTTTCATATTAATGACCATGCCTTTCTGTAACCTGCAAACTTTGGAGGTCACACTATGTCCCCTTTTACATTTCTTTCATCAGTACAGTCTTCATTTCTTCCAATGCTTTGCCACGATGGCTGATTTTATTCTTTTCCTCCGGTGCAAGCTCTGCAGAATAGCAATGATACTCAGGCACATAGAAGATCGGATCATATCCGAATCCGTTCTCGCCTTTCTCCTCATATCCGATTCTACCCTCTATCGTACCTCTGGTGACATGCTCGCTTCCATCCGGGCATACTGCCGCTATCACACAGACAAAGCGCGCAGTTCTCTTCTCATCTTCCACACCATCAAGTCTTTCGATCAGGTTCGCATTCTTAATATGATAGGATGTGTCTTCTCCCATATATCTTGCAGAATAAATTCCCGGCTCTTTATTCAGATAATCAATCTCAAGCCCTGAGTCATCTGCAAGAACTACAGCCTGAATGCCTTTTTGCTGCGCTGCTGTCGCAACTGCTCTTGCCTTGATCAGTGCATTTTCTTCAAAAGACTGTCCGTTTTCTTCTATATCTATATGAATATCTGCTTCTTTCATGGATTGGATTGGAAGCTTCATATCTGCAAGGATCATCCTGATCTCTTTCATCTTCCCTTCATTACCTGTCGCAAAAATAATTCTATCTGCCTTCATTTTCATCCTCATTTCTAATATGTACAAACTGCCACCTATTATTCTGAAGTAAAATACGTTGACAAGACCTGCTTGTACATATCCGTCAGTGCATTGATAAGCTTTCTGTTCATATCATATTCTGTCTCAGGTCTGCCTGTTGCCGCCTGCTTCGTATAATAGAGGGTCATTGCTGCCGGAACGGATGCATCATGTATCAACGTATATTCCTCTCCTGCATCCATCACCTGAATTTCCAAAGCGCTGTATACACGGTTCATACTGTCTGTCATAACAGCTGCAAGGTCAACCCCTCCAAAATCTGGGATAAAATATCCTGCATTGCACAATGTCTCGATCCTGTCCTGCCCGGCACCTTCTTCCACGCCAATGCCAAGCAGCATATCTGCATGTATATGATTTGCAAAATCAACGACCTGCTGCTGTGAATACTCTGTCTGCAGCTGCCACGTCTTATAAACCTTCATTCCATACGCTCCGGCTATTTTGTCCAGCTCCTGCATGTCCTGATTGACAAGTCTATCTCTGTCTTTTAACGGAACATAAATTACAGATACGATCTGATACTGGCTTCTAAGCGGCACAAAAGATACCACCAGCTGATTCTCTTCCAGGTTCAGTTCATAGCCATATGCATCCTTACAGTACATCTCCAGGACAATGTCTTCCTGTTGCCTGTATACACCAACAGCATCCAGAATATTGGAATCTATCGTCACCAGAGAGCCCGACTCCAGACAAGAGGCAGCGCCCTTCATGGTTACTACCAGTTTCTCCTCTACGAAGTCTTCCCTCACAGTTACATGGTCAGCGCTCAGTTTCTGTGTCAGCGGAAGTATCAATTCTGATTGTGCCTTATCTTCTAATTCCACCTTCATATTATATCTGGCAACGCTTGTCTGTTCCTGTGGGGCATTGTCCTCTTGAAGCAGCACTACACTATAGGAATCAAAATAGGCTTCATTCATTTTAAAAATGACCATAACAGCACAGCTTACGACTGCAAATATAATTGTCCATATTACCGCATGTCTGTATAACTTATCCTGTCCCAAATGGCTGACCATAGCTTATGCCTTTCTGGGTGGCTTAGGTCCCTGAAACTGATAATAATATGTCTTCATCATACCGTTATAGATCTTTCTGTTCTTATCGGCTTTTCTTCCGATGTCCTTCTGTGCATCTTCATAAGAAGTAATCAGATACAATGACCAGGTATCCAGAGCCTTGAAGCGTTCTCCAAGCTTACGGTAAAGTGGTGGAATATTGGCTTTTTCTTCCAGACGTTCACCATAGGGAGGATTCGTAATCAGGAATCCGTATTTATCTTCACTTGCAAGCTTCTCTACCGGTCGCTGTTCAAAATGCACAAGCTTCTCTACACCTGCAAGATGCGCGTTCTGACCTGCAATACGAACCATTTCTTCATCAATATCATATCCATAGATATGTGTCTCTATGGACATATCCACCATGGAACGTGCTTCATCATATGCATCATCCCAGTATACCCTAGGCACTACCTGCTCCCATTTCAGGGCTGTGAATCCACGCTTCATGCCAGGCGCCATATTGGCAGCCATCATAGCAGCTTCTATAGGAATCGTGCCGCTTCCGCAGAAGGGATCTACCAGTATTCTGTCCTCTCTCCAGGGAGTCAGCATGATCATGGCTGCTGCCAGGTTCTCTGCAATAGGAGCCTTGGCTGTAAATTTACGATAGCCACGCTTATGCAGGGAATCTCCTGTCGTATCCAGTCCTACAGTCACTTCGTCCTTCATCAGGAATACTCTGACAGGATAATTGGCTCCATCTTCCTTAAACCAGTTAATATGGTAGATATTCTTCAGGCGCTCTACCATTGCCTTTTTCATAATTGACTGAATATCCGATGGGGAGAACAGCCTGCTCTTAACACTGGCTGCCTTGGCTACCCAGAATCTGCCGTCTGCCGGTATGTATTCCTCCCAGGGAAGTGCCTTTGTATTTTCAAATAATTCGTCAAAGGTCTCTGCATGAAAGGCTCCTACTTTCACAAGGATTCTCTCAGCTGTCCTCAGACCGATATTTGCACGGCACACCGCCTCTTCATCGCCCAGGAAGGTTACACGTCCGTCTTCTACGAGCAGTACATCATAACCCAGATCAATAATTTCTTTTTTTAATACGGCTTCCAGCCCAAAATGGCAGGGAGCTATCAACTCATATTTTCTCATAACCTTATATTACATTCATATACAAAATGCGTCAATTAAAAAATATCTATTCACAGCAAAAAGGGCGGCTTCAAAAGCCGCCCCGTACCGGTTAGAATTTGCTGCTGTTGTTGGAATTGTTACGGCAGTTCTGCTGGTTGTTGCTGTCTTCGTATTCATTTCTGGAGTTCTGAGAATTCTGGGAGTTCTTGGAATCCTGATAATTCTTGGAATTCTGAGAATTGGTTGAATTCTGGGAGTTGTTCTTTGTGCTGTTATTGCACTGGTTGTTCTGATTCTGCTCGTCCTTATAATTGTTAGACATAAGATACCTCCAAATATTTGGGATTCTGCTTTACCATAATCCCTTTTTTCTCGAACATACTTTTTGTTTTTTGGTATGTTCTAACATGTCTTCATGTTACGTGAATAGCATTTGCATATTTGCACAAAAATATACCGTGCAATTTATTTACATATTTGGTTAACTTTTGTAACACTGTCTAAAACTGCCAATCAGTATTTGGTAAATTTTGTTTTTCAAAAACAATTGACCTTTTAGGTCATAATTGATATACTAATATCAGTAAAGAGATACTCCTTCAATCCTCTTTACAACCCTTATATATTAATTATTTATACTCCCCTTAACGAAAAGCGACTGCTTACGCAGTCGCTTTTCTATTTTCTTTTTTTGAAATTGTTTGACTTTCAAAGTCAATTATTGTAACCTTTTTCAAATTTTAGATACGAAAAGAACCGCTTATATACGGTTCTTTTCTCATTTTGCATAATCCGTCTGTCTACATAACTTCTTATCCATTGTTTCAATATCGTCTTTGCCAGGACCTGATAAGATGAATAACAAGCAATACCAACGACAGTGCAAGAATCGCAGGTGCAAAAAATGAAATCAACGAGAAAGCCACTACAATCACAAGCATCATCAGTGCAAGCCCAATGATGCTCAACAGCCACCCGGGCAGATTAACCGTCTTATGATAACCTGTCTTCTGTTCCTGATCATCATTCTGATTCCTGTACGCACCTGTATTATTGTCCTGATAATAGCTTTGCCGTTCTTCTCCCATAGCAAATTTATTGCTCTCTTCAATTGTCTTCGCCAGAAGTCTTGGATCGCCAAGGCTGCCCAATACGTCTTCTTCCCGTCTGCCGCTGTTGATCTGGCTGCTAATATAATTTCTGTAATAATTCAAATTATCCTGTATGACATTATCCGGCACTTTGCCAATCAGTGCTTCACGGAAGCTGTTCAAAAATTCTTCCTGTCTCATATTCAAACTCCATTCCTTTATAAAAGGCACAAAAAGCTATAAGACGTGCCTGCTTGCGTTTACCATGACTGTATCGTATCATGTTTTAACGGAGTCGTAAATTGAAGTGGGCAATAATTTAGAAAAACATAAGAAATGCGGCCGGATTGCTCCAACCGCATTCATTTCCTATAACCTTATCCGATTATTATCTGTATAGCTTATTGAGCCTTCCAAGCGTCATACTGTGACTGGAACTCAGCTAATACATCCTGGTAACCAGCTTCATCAAGCGCTGCCTGGTAAGCTTCCAGTGTAGACTCTACGTCTGCTGCTGCGAAACCACCGTTCTCAAGAGGGAAACCATAAGTTTCAAATACATTCTGGCAAGCTGCGAACTGAGCTTCTACAGGGCTCTTGTCGAAACGGAAGCCTGCTGCTGGAGATGTCTTAGCACCGCCGTTGAAGTCTTCGTACAGATCTGCCTTATTTTCAGGCTCGCCTGCAACTGGTGTTACGATTGTAGCTGATGCAGATTCCCACATGGAGTGGTTGTACTTATCAGAATTCTGAACAACCTGGCCATTCTCGTCATAGCTGTAGTCTTCGCCTTCGATACCGAATGTCCACATATCAGCTAACTTGCTGTCTGTATAAAGAAGACCCATGAAATCGACACAAGCCTTAGCCTGCTCTTCTGTACTGTTAGCTGTTACACACCATACAGAACCAAGAGCTGATGTGGAATGTGCCCATCTGTCTGTGATAGGTGTCATTACAACATCCTGACCATAACGGGAGTTAGCTTCTGCATTTACAGGGATATCTGTCCACCATGAGAATGCCCAATCCTGTGTCTGTGTTGTTGTATCTGTTGTTGTCTTTGTTACATCATCTTCTGAAATGTAGCCTTTTTCTGCCCACTCAGCCATTAATGTACAGAATTCCTTGTACTGGTCTGTCTGGATTGTATCTACTACTTCGTTTGTGTTCTTATCAACTGCTACCCAGTTAGCTGTTGCATCAGCTGTGAAGAAATCAAAATCATTGATGTAGAATCTGTAGAACATAGCTGTCTTCTGTGTTAACCAAGGATACTTAAGTCCTTCGCTCTTAGCATCTTCAAGCATTGGTTCGAGATCCTTCAGAGTCTTAACTGAAGATAAATCCCATCCATACTTGTCAGCCAGTTCCTTACGAGCCATGATATCATAGCCTTCTACGTTGTCCTTATATACAGGGATGAAGTAAATCTTGCCATCATACTTGGTAGCTTCCCACTGTCCTTCATCCATGGAGTTATATACGTCTGTACCCTGAATCAGGTCTGTCAGATCATATACTGCTTTCTGGGGAACCAGATCATTTGTACCGATTACACTTTCCCATGAAGCTGTCCACAGTAAGTTGATTTCATTGTTAGCCAGTGCAAGGTTAGCCTTGTCTGTATATTCACCGGAACCAATATCTGTCAGATTAACCTGAACATTGATCTTATCACCGATATACTCATTTACTGCATCCTGAACCTTCTTAACCTGTTCTGTGTCAGGATTTGCAAGGTTGAATGTTGCTCTGGTTACGTTGATTGTAACCTTATCACCTGAATCAGCTGCAGCAGTGCTATCCCCTGTAGAGCTACTCTCTGTTGCTGCAGCATTGTCTGTTGCAGGTGTTGTTGCAGCTGTGTCAGTGCCTGCGCTCGCACCGCATCCTGCTAAAAGTCCTGCAGACATTGCAGCTACCATTACTGTTGACAGTAGTTTGTTAATAGATTTTCTCTTCATAGAAAATAACCTCCCTTTTAATGTGTATATATTCACTAAAGTGCTGTTACCATTACAGACACCTTGAATATCGAAATAAGTTAACCTTTTACAGAACCAACGGTAAGACCCTTTACAAAATACTTCTGGAAGAAAGGATATACTACCATGATCGGTGCGATTACGACTACTACAGTAGCCATTGTTGCGGAATACTGTGGAATATTACCACCCATAGCTGCCCTTGCCGAAGCAGGTACGTTAGAGTTGTTCAGCAGGAACTCGATACTCTTCTGAATATTAACAAGCAGAAGCTGTAACGGTTTCTTGTTGTCTGATGTAATGTAAAGCAATGCGTTCTGCCAGTCATTCCAGTAAGCTGTTGCCATCATGAATCCAACAGCTGCCATTGACGGTTTCATCAAAGGCAATGTAATCTGGAAGAATGTTCTATACTCACCTGCGCCATCGATCTTGGCTGCTTCCATCAGTTCAGCTGGAATACTGTTTACGATGAAGGTTCTCAGGATGATTACATTCATTGTGCTTACACACAATGGCAAAATCAGTAACAGCAAGCTGTCTTTTAAATGGTAGTAGCTTGTAAAGATTATGTATCCGGAAAGCTGACCACCATTGAACAGCATGGGAATCAGTAAGTATACGGATAAGAATTTACCAAGTTTAAATCCTTTACGGCTGATTGCATATGCAAACATTGCCATAACCATCAATCCAAGGAATGTACCTACAACTGTTACGAAAATAGTAACACCATAGGATGTAAGTAACTGTTTACCATATCTAAGCACTGCATTAAATCCTGACATTGACCATTTCTCAGGGAAGAAGCTGAAACCGTTCTGGTTAATGGCAACTTCATCTGTGAAAGCTGCGATGAATACCAGTACAATAGGTAATCCACAGAACAATGTATATAATAGAAGGAAGAAACCTAATATATACTGGCCAATTCCTTTTCTTTCCCTCCTGGACGGAGCCAAGTCAGCCTTATTTCCTTTTCTACTCATGACGTCTCCTCCTTTAGAATAATGCATTTTCCGGTGCAATCTTCCGGACCATTCCATTAGCAAACAGCATCAGCAGCAAGCCTACAATAGACTGGAAGAAGCTGGTTGCGGCGGTGAATCCGAAGTTGGAATTCTTGAAAATTGCATTTAATACATAAGAATCGATAACCTGTGTTGTAGGATAAAGAATACCGCTGTTTCTTGTTACCTGGTAGAAAAGACCTGTATCAGATCTCATGATGCTGCCAACTGAAAGAAGTAACATAACTGTAATCATAGGCACCAGTGCAGGTAATGTAATGTGTCTGATCATCTGCCATCTGTTTGCACCATCAATCTCAGCTGCTTCATACAATGCTGTGTCGATACCTGCCAGGACTGACATGTAAAGAACTGAACCGTAACCTACACTGTTCCAGATCTTAACGATTGTCAGGATTGCCGGCCATAAGGACGGAGTGGAATAAAATCTTGTAGTTAAACCGAATGTATTGTTGAGGATACCGGTATCTGTACTGATGAATGCATATACAATGAACTGTACTGCTGCGTAAGAGATAAATACCGGGATGATCATGATCGTCTGCATGGTCTTTGCTACTTTTTTAAATACGAACTGGTCAATTGCAATTGCCAGAACTACATTGAGGAAAGTACCGATTGCTGTAAAGATTACGTAGTACATTAATGTGTTTCGCGTCATTGTAATAAAGGTTGTTTTGGAAGCCAGCAGATATTTGAAGTTATCCAGTCCGTTCCATGGGCTTGCCCAGATTCCTTTTGTGTAGTCAAAAGACTTAAATGCCATCACAAGACCAGCCATAGGCACATACATGATAAAAAGCAATATCAGGAATGCCGGAAGTGCCAGCACTACATGTGCCCTGTGTTTCCATGTGTTTTCTAAGAAGTCTTTCATAATCATCGTCTCCTTTTATTATTATTTCAGCTGTCTGTCCAAGACTGTATTGCCTTCTACCAGACACCCATTCACTGTATACTGTCCGATTATCGTAGATTTCGGTCTCTCGATAAGACTGATCAGCTTCTCTGCTGCGAGCTTTCCTATATCTACTGTGTTCTGACGATATGTGGTCAGGGGCGGATCAATCTGGGAAGCAATCTGGATGCCATCATAACCTATCAGTGAAATATCCTGTGGAATCTTCAGACCTCTGTTCTTTACCACATTCATTCCTCCGATTGCGGAGAAATCATCCGGATAAAAAATACAGGTCGGCGGATCAGGCAGATCAATCAGATGATTTGTAAGAATACCTGCCGTATAGGAATCTCTGTATTTTGCTTCTCTTACATATTCCTCCGGCACTTCTATGCCCTTCTTCTCCATAAATTGATAAAAGGTTGATACCCTGTTCACCGTAACTGTGGATTCCTCTCCATGAATATATGCAATCCTGCGATGCCCTTTGTCATATGCATATTGCAGTAATGCCTGCATTCCTTCCACATTATCTGACATAATGGAGATTCTCCCATTATATACATAGTCAATCGTGACTACCGGCAATTCACCCTGTAACAATTCAATCACTTCAGGGTTCTTATAATCCGCAATGGCTATCATCACGCCATCCATTCCACGATATATACTGTGTTCCAGATAAGACATCCTGTCTTTTCTCAATCTTGAATTATTCAGGAAAGTAATATCGTAGCCATTATTCTCAGCGGTTACTTTGAAGTTCTCCAGTATCCACGCAAAGTAATCATGAGTCAGCCCGCTTCCGGCATCATCCTTATACAGGACTCCTATGTTATAACTCTTATTTGTCTTCAAGGCCCTTGCCGAGAAATTTGGATGATATCCCATCTCCCTTGCCTTTTGTTTGATCACAGCCTTTGTCTCATCACTGATGTCGCTATGATTGTTCAATGCTTTACTGACTGTAGCAACCGACACCCCACAGGCTGCAGCGATATCTTTCATGGATACCATAAGGCTATGCTCCTTTCTTTCCAGAGATGTTTACGGCCAGGAAGAATTCCCCTTTTGTTTCCCTTAAATTTGCTCCTTAATCGTTTACGTATTTTACTATACATCATGTTGTACACTTTTGCAATAGATTTTTAAAATTTTATATAAATATTGCCATACTTTTATATAATGCAATAGTAAAAGTTGTTGTTTTCTCTTCATATTTATCCTGTTTCTATACATTTTTTCGTTTAGTCCAGAATACGAATACGCTTTATGTCCGCTTCTTTTCGTATTTTCGCATTTTCCTGCAATTTTAGTATTTTCTTTGATTTTTCCCTTGTTTTTAAAATTTATATACTGTATAATGCAGGCATAAAGAACTACTTAAACGTTTTCTTAACTATGTACTATATTATTTCACTCAATAGTAAAGGAGAATACAATATGAAATTTGGTTATTTCGATGACGCCAACCGTGAATACGTCATCACGACTCCCAAAACTCCGCTGCCATGGATCAACTATCTGGGATGTAATGAATTCTTTTCCCTGATATCCAATACCTGTGGTGGATATACCTTCTATAAGGATGCGAAGCTGCTTCGTCTGACACGTTATCGTTATAATGATGTTCCTTATGATACCAATGGTAAATACTTCTATATAAAAGATGGCGATACCATATGGAATCCAGGCTGGCAGCCGACCAAGACAGAGCTTGATTCCTACGAATGCAGACACGGTATCGGATACAGCCGTTTCGCCGGTTCCAAGAATGGGATTCAGGCTAATATCCTGAGCTTTGTTCCTATGAATGATAACTGTGAAATCTCACAGCTAAAGATTAAGAACACCTCTGTCCAGGAGAAGAAAATCTCCGTATTCTCCTATGTAGAGTGGTGTCTGTGGAACGCAGATGATGATTCCCGTAACTTCCAGCGTAATTTAAGCACAGGTGAAGTAGAGGTCATCGGTTCTACGATTTATCACAAGACAGAATACAGAGAACGCCGTAATCATTATGCTATTTATACAGTAAATGCCCCTATTGCAGGTTTTGATACAATCCGTGAAAGCTTCATCGGTACTTACAATGGTGCTGATAAACCACAGGCTGTTATTGCCGGTAAATGTACCAACTCCGTAGCAAGTGGATGGGCTCCTATCGCTTCCCAGCAGCTTGATATCACACTTGCTCCAGGTGAAGAGAAATCCTATGTCTTCTTATTAGGATATGTAGAGAATCCTGAGGATGAGAAATTTGAAGCACCTAATGTCATTAACAAAAAACCGGCAAATGCCATGATGGCACGTTATCAGACAGATGCAGATGTAGAGAAGGCTTTTGCAGAATTAAATACATACTGGGAGAACCTCTTATCCAAATACGTAGTAGAATCCTCCAATGACAAGGTCAACCGTATGGTCAATATCTGGAACCAGTATCAGTGTATGGTAACCTTCAACATGAGCCGTTCTGCTTCCTACTATGAATCCGGTATCGGCCGTGGTATGGGCTTCCGTGATTCCTGTCAGGATTTACTGGGCTTCGTGCATCTGATTCCAGACCGTGCAAGAGAACGTATCATTGATATCGCTTCTACACAGTTCCAGGATGGCAGTGCTTATCATCAGTATCAGCCACTTACCAAGAAGGGCAACTCCGATATCGGAAGCGGATTCAATGATGATCCGTTATGGCTGATTGCAGGTACAAGCGCTTATGTACGTGAGACCGGCGATCTGTCCATCTTAAAGGAAATGGTGCCTTTTGATAATGATATGAGTGTTGCAACTCCTCTGATGGATCACTTAAAACGTTCCTTTGATTATACAGTAAACCACAAGGGACCTCACAATCTGCCTTTAATTGGTCGTGCAGACTGGAATGACTGTCTGAACCTGAACTGCTTCTCTGAGCATCCGGGTGAATCCT
>OGNF01003095.1_pt1 | contig 11557 bp, 11 predicted proteins | sample 1573321 | NCBI WGS metagenome assembly OGNF01 (sample SAMEA2581911, study PRJEB24529) | metagenome | biome: Human gut stool | place: China | collected 2011
AACCGTATACAGGGTTCGTATCTGCGCGTTATGTGACTGCGCGACGGAATAGCACAATTATTCTTTCGGAACTGCAAGCAAACGAAACTTTATGCAATTACAGGGACACGAAACATCTATCGAATATTTTTCTTTTGAACCACGATAGGTAAAATTCCCTCCACAGCGAATGATTTCACAATATGTATATATTTCAGATATTGCACGGGGGCAAAATCCTTGCGGAGTTTCATATTCAAAAGAAAAAACATCGCCTTTTTCGAGGCCGAGTCTGCAATCTTTTACATACCCGTCGATTACTTCAAGCCGAAAACTCCAATTCTCTTTAATCCACTTATTCATCTATAGCCCTCTCTTTTGCAGTTTTAAGTGAGGAGATCAACATCCTTCTGATTGCACCGCATTGATTTTGCAGCGGTTTATATGTTGATTCCGGAATATAGCCGATTTCAAAAAGAAGTTCAAGCCAATATTCTGTTTCAAAGCATTCCTTTTGAGCTATTTCCAATTTGGAGATAAAGTCTTTTTTGCCTTGGGCATATTGTGCCTCATGAATATTAGCCCCGATGCTCGTACCTGAACGCAGCAGTTGGTTTGTCAGAACCGATTCTTTATATTTTGATTTAACATCACGGCAAAGAAATACGATTTGCTTGGCAAAGTCTTTTGATTTACAACGCAAAATGCTATCCGGCATTATATTATCACCCCAACGAATTATATCATAAAACTCTTTACCTGTAAAGAGACAGTGATATGCCTCGCCGCGCTCGGCGTGATATTTTTGCCGACGCAAAAGTGATATTGTGCCGTTGGCACAGTGATATTATATTCGCCGTTTACACTCGCGAAGCGAATATCACCCGGCAACGCCGGATATCACTGCACAGCAATACCTCTCGCCGTAAGGCGAATATAACTGAAAAAGCGATTGTAAAATGCAATCGCTTTTTCATGGCCCCACATTAAATGCGGCATCCGAACGCCGTGCTGTAATCCGCCGTCAATCTCCTTTAAAGTAACAATTCGGTCGTCTCCCGAATAATTGAACGTTAAAACTATCTTATCGTCATAAACAAAAACTGAATTTATAAAGGTCTTAATCAAGCGTTTTTGGCAATTAAGATCTGTATAATCCATATCGGCAAACCTATATAGAAAGTACAGTATTTTTTCCTTGGTCAGACCTAAGTCCTGTTTAAGCTTAGATGCCGCCAATGCAGCTTCAAGCTCCGATTTTTGTTCTTCAAGCTCATCCATACGTTTTTTTGTGGCTTCGTTAAAAATTCCTCGCTCAATTGCCCTAACTAAGTTGGCTATGGATTTTTCGGTATCCTTTAAGGCTTTGCGTAATGCCTTGGTGTATGATGTTTCGGTATTTTGTTCAATGTAGTATTGATAAGTATTTTCTGCAATAAAGTCCAACAGTTCTTTATCTTTAAGCAGATCTGCTATATAGTCTAAAACAACATTTTCAATCCAAGGCTTGCGAACAGATTTTTTATTGCACAGTTTCTTCCTTTTATTACAGCATTCATAATAATAGTGCCTTGTTCCGTGGCGGCTGGTACCGCACACTCCTACCATCATTTCGCCGCATTTTCCGCAAAACAGTTTGCCGCTCAGTATATAATCTGTTTTGGGATTTTTATGTGCAGAGAAACGTTGATTATATTTTAACATTTCCTGAACCTTATCAAAGGTTTCTTTGTCAATTATAGGCGGTATAGCGTTTTCTAACCTTATTTCATCATTGTAAGTGTAAACGCCGATATATTTTTCATTTTTCAGTACGGTGCGTAAACTGTTGTGGGTAAACGGACGACCGCGCAGGGTTCGCAATCCTCGGCTGTTAAGCTCATCAACGATTTGTGCAACAGTCTTTCCCTGTGCATAAAGCTCATAGACCAGTTTAACCGTCGGAGCGGTTTCGGGGTCTATAATAAATTTCTTATCAGGACCTGTTAAATAACCTAACGGTCGGTTTCCGCCTGTGCTTTGCGCTTTCATTGCACTTGCACGCTGACCTCTTTTTACATTTTGCGAGAGCTGTTCCGAATAATATGCTGCCATACCCTCAATTACCGATTCTAAAATTATGCCCTCCGGCGTATCGGGGATAGTCTCGGCAACATAATATATTTTTACACCGTTTTTCTTTAGGTGGTATTTATTTAGGGCAATTTCTTCCTTGTTTCTCCCTATCCTATCGGTTTTCCAAACAATCAGCGCGTCAAAAGCGTGTTTAGAGGCATCGGAAAGCATAAGCTGAAACTGCTCTCTGTTATCGTTACGCCCGGTTTGTGCACGGTCGGCATAAATATGTATAATATCAAGATTATGAGCCAAGGCAAATTTCTCTGCCTCGGCAACCTGCCCCTCAATAGATTGTTCTCCTTGCCTATGGCTTGAAAAGCGGGCATAAACGACAGCCTTCATATTTCGTTTCACTCCTTAACTGTTTCCAAATTAAGCGCTAACCGTGTAATATTTCGGTCCTTCAAACTTGCCATATCATATGCTCGGGCAACCTCGAAAGCATCTACTGAAATTTTAGACGGCGTGTATATCTTTTGTCCGGTCCAGGTTTCAATCGGAACGCCCAATGTCTTCGATAAACGCATTGCCAATGGAAGCGGCGCCTCTTTCATTCTTTTGACAATAATGATACGCACTTGGTTATCAGTGAGCCCGGTTACCCTCACAATCCCAGCTATATCAAGACCCATTTCCATTGTTACATCAATAAAAATTCTGTAAAAGGGTTTTTCCGAATTTTCCGAGACAAACGCATTGTATGCAGCTTCGCTCTCAGTATCACCCAGAAGATAATCAACGGATACCCTTAATTTTTTTGCATACTTTGTGACCTGTTCGATTTTCGGCGAACACTGTTCAAGCTCGTATCGGCTGAGAATTTGCTTTGAAGTTCCTAAAATTCTTGCAAATTCGCTTTGCGTCAATCCGCGCTCTCTTCTGATTTCGCGTATTCTTTCGCCGAATGTGGCATAGTGTACTTCTATCGGCGGTAGGTCTTCAGGTATTACTTTCTTATTTTCATCCACAAATAGCAACCTCATTTTTGACTTCTTTAAGCACATTATAGCATATCAAGTCAACAAAATCAAGAACTATATTGCAAAACGTAGAAAAATCTCTAAATACTTGATTTTTGGAACGCAAGCTGATATAATACAATCAATCACAGAATTTTAAACGATCACAGAAAGTCACGAAAAAAATATTTGGAGGTGATAAAAACAGCTGATACGGTTCGGATCGTTCCGAAAAAAATTCCGTTAACGGAAAAGAAATTGCTATGTGCCGATTTTTTAAATGCAATTACATATTTTTACAAAGACAATAATAATCAACTTGCATTTGAAAAGTGGCGCATGGAGAAAGGAGAAAATGTTAGTGAACGCAAAAACGGCTGATATGCTAAGGGAAAAGTACCCTAATCATATACCGTTAAAAGAAGCATCCAAGTATTTGGGTGTGTCTCCCAGACAGTTATCAAAACTCATAGCAGATAATCGGGAGCCCTTTGCATCGATAGGCGCTAATATAAGCACGAGTCAAAAATATGCCCGTATTTATACAGAAAGAATGATTGCCTATCTTAACGGTGAACTGCCTAATATATAATTGATAACAGAAATAATCAGGAGAAAAACAGATAGATGAGGCAGAAAAAGATAACAGTCAGGTGATATGTATGTCGTTTCGCAGACATTCGTATCACCTGATATTTTTTTATTATAGGAGGTTTTTAATGAAATTACATGATAATCAATTAAGGCTTATTCGACATTTAATTTGGTTTAATATTTTAGATTATGAAAATTGTCTTAAAGTATTAAGTACACAGGATGAAAAAGATGAGATTGCATTGTCTTATGCTTTTAGACCGCTCACAAAAAACAACTATATAGCGAAAAACAAAGATAATATTGTTACAGTGCTTAATAAAGGGAAAAATTTATTTCCGGACGAAAAACAATTAATTTCAGACGGAGGAAACGAACAAACAAGGAAACGCATTCTTCAAGTATCAAAAACGGCGGCACTCATGGAAAGCTGCGGTATTGTTATCTCGGGAGGACTGCCCGATAATCGAAAACCGACATTCATACCCTCAGCCTGTTGGCGTAATATTGCACATGGGATATTATCTACAACTCGCTTTACAGGAATGTTGGTCGGTTACGGTAAAAAATACGCTGTTTACGATATAGGCGACGGATGTATTGAATGGCAGGTCAGAGCAGAAAGCTCATTATTTTACAGCAAATACGGCGATTATGAAACTAAAGCCGACGGTATGATACTTATATGTGATGACGGGAAAAGAAATGTTATTGCGGAAAATATTATCCGACAAACAATGTGGAACAGAAAAACGTTGTTAAATGCAGAATACACAGAGCGTAAAAAACCGGTGCGCTTTTCAAGAGCACCCATCAAATTGCGTACGCAGTATGAGCACGTCTATCTCGTCGAGCAGAGTTCCGTAAAAGGAAAACTTAAATTGATATATAATGAAGAATACATAATTGAGCATACGATTGAGAACGGCAGAAGATTGAACGACCCAAAGCTCGGTGATATCGAAATTTGGCCTATACGTTATTTCATAAATCCGGATTTTGATTTACTGAAGCTTGTATATTTCTTTTCTGCTGTAAAGCTTGATAATGAGATGGCAAAGAAATCTGAGCATATAATATTAAATACACAATATACGATTGTTATGCATAAAAAAGATTTAAAAATTTTGAAGATGTACCCCGATGTTATCGGTTCAAAAAAGGTGGCAATTTATGAATTTGGATTTAACTAAAACTCTTAACGGAATAGAAAAACTATTAAAACAAAGTGATATATACGATATACAAAATCTTCAAAAGGCTTACGAACAAACATTGCGCCTGCGCAGTCAGCTTATTTCGGTTATCTATGACAACCGAGAATTTATTTATGAGAAAAAAACCGAGACAAAAGCACCGATACAAATAAGATCCGTTAATAAAGATATGATTGAGCTTGTGATAAATGAGCCGTTGCCGGCTTTGAAGGAATTGACTGCCGCTGTTGAAGAACATTGGGTAAGTATGATACATAATGCCATTAAAAAAGAAAGCGAAACGGGAATACCCAAATATAAAAGAGCATTTGTTTTAATAGATATTATAACGCCGCGAGGAACTAATAATAAACAGGTTTGGGACACCTCGAACCGTGCCGTTAATCTTGTTATCAACAACCTGAAAGGGATATTTTTTGAGGATGATAATTTTGAACATATGGCTTTCGGCGTTGTGGCAAATTGGGGTGAATACAGTGAAACTATTATTCGGATATGTGAGCTTGATAAGCTTTTTGAATGTGCTGTTTTCGGTGTAAAAACAGAAAAACCATGACGTTTTAAATAATGTCATGGATAAGAAAAGTCAGTTATTTATAAATGTACTTAAAATGTCACGCTATGATGTGTTTAGCTATAATGTTTTACTTGATATTAAGAAAAATATTATACAGAAACCGAGGGGTTCTGAGAGGAATTTTCGCGTCAGCGCAAGTTCCTCTCAGAACGGCAGAAATAAATCAACCTTAATTTCAAGGTAGATTTGAAAATATGGTATTAAAAAAGTAAAGCATAGCAGTAAATATTATTCTGATTTAACACCGTAAATAAATTCTCGGAGTGCCTTTGCGTTGGTATCAAAATCCACCGAAAAAAGGCTGCGCCCGCCGAGCCCCCTCATTCCGCCGTAGCTGCCGCTTATCGGAACGGTCATCTGCTTAATCTGCACCCCGCGATATTTCGGCGCGGAGAGCAGCAGCTCGGTAATTTCAAGCCTTGTAAGATTTGTCTGCACGAGCGGAAGAACATTATTTAACAGTGTATTAAGCTCTCCCACGCTTAAATCCTTAGTCTTTGTAACTACCGCCTGAATAACGTTGCGCTGACGCTCTATTCTGTGCCAGTCGCTGTCTATATGCCTGCAGCGGGCATACGCAAGCGCAGCATCACTGTCAAGGTGATTTACACCTGCCGTATAGCTTTTGCGCCAGGTGTATTTATTTACATACGCAGCCTCAGCGGCGGTAAGCGTAATGTCTATTCCGCCCACCGAGTCTATGCCTTTCTTAAATGTGGTGAAGTTTACACGGATATATCTTTCAACATCCACCTTAAAGCATTCGCGCACCTCGCGCATCATAAGGTCTGCGCCGCCGTAGCGGAAGGTGTGGGTAAGCCAATCGTACTGACCCTTATATTTCCCCTCAAGTATGGGTACGCCCATACCGCGTTCAAGGCTTGCAAGCTTTAACGAGCCGTCCTTTTTGCCTATCGACATGATCATACAGCTGTCGCCTCTCGCGTTCTCGCTGAAGTTTTCGGTGCGTTCATCCGTGCCTATAAGCAGAATATTTAAAAAGTTTTTATCCTTATAAATTTCGCCCGTAGCGTCAACAGCGTCTTTTTCTTCAAGGTCGGCTATCGCTTCGTTCATTCGGCTTTCTTCATCAAGCGTTTCGCTGTCGCTCGCGTCAATCGAGCCGTCCCCTGCAAATTTGCCGTCGCTGAATTTAATTAAATTAAGCTTGGAAAGATAAAATATTACTCCGCTTGCAAGCAACAGTACAATAACAAGCGCAACCGCTGTTATTATTTTAACGGACCGTTTGATTTTTTTCATGTCTCACTCCATACCGTTTTATCGGCAACCTATGTATTTTAATCTCTGAAATACAGATCCCTTGTATAGACCTTATCCAAAACATCCTTAATATCGTCGTTATAACGGTTCGCAACAATAACGTCGCTCACCTTTTTAAACTCGCCGAGATCGCGTATAACGCGGCTGTTAAAGAATGTATCTTCGCGCATTGTCGGCTCGTATATCACCACTTCAATGCCCTTTGCCTTGATTCGTTTCATAACGCCCTGAATGGATGACTGGCGGAAATTATCGCTGCCCGATTTCATAGTAAGCCTGTAAACGCCCACGGTTTTAGGCTTTTTTGCAATTATCTGGTCGGCAATAAAGTCTTTGCGGGTGCGGTTTGCGTCTACTATTGCGGAAATAATATTCTGCGGAACGTCATTGTAATTTGCAAGCAGCTGTTTTGTGTCCTTAGGCAGGCAATAGCCGCCGTACCCGAAGGACGGGTTATTATAATGGCTGCCTATTCTCGGGTCAAGACCCACGCCCTCGATTATCGACTTACTGTCAAGTCCTCTGACTGCGGCATAGGTATCGAGCTCATTAAAGAAAGAAACTCTGAGCGCCAAATATGTATTTGCAAAAAGCTTTACCGCCTCGGCCTCGGTCGGGTTCATAAAGCGAACCTCAATATCTTCCTTTATTGCACCATCTTTTAGCAAATCGGCAAACTTTTCAGCCGCTTTGTGCAATCTTGCATTCTTAACCGGCACGCCCACTATTATGCGGCTGGGGTAAAGGTTATCGTAAAGCGCTCTGCCCTCACGCAAAAACTCAGGGCTGAAAAGAATATTATCGCAGCTGTATTCTTCTCTTACCGATTCCGTAAAACCGACGGGAACGGTGGATTTAACAATCATTACCGCGTCGGGGTTTACCGCTATTACCTGCCTTATTACGCTTTCTACCGATGAAGTGTCAAAATAGTTTTTCTTTTCATCGTAGTTTGTCGGGGTGGATATGATTACAAGCTCGGCGTCCTTATAAGCGCTGTCGCCGTCGGTTGTAGCCACCAAATCAAGCTTCTTTGTTGCCAAATACTCTTCAATCTCTTTATCCACTATGGGGGATTTTTTGTTATTCAGCATTTCTACCTTCTGCGGTACAATGTCAACCGCCTTTACGGTGTTGTGCTGCGCCAATAATACTGCCATTGATAGACCGACATAGCCGGTTCCCGCTACTGCTATTTTCATTAATAATTACTCCTTAATAAAATTTCAAAAGCAAGTCCTGTCCCTATGGTGTCTCCTATGGCAACTAAGAAATGCTGTTTTTATACCTTATAAAAGCCTTTGTACCACTCGGCAAATTTGCGAAGACCTGTTCTTAGGTCGGTTGACGGTTTAAAGCCGAAATCACGCTCAAGCGCCGATGTATCGGCATATGTAACGGGCACGTCGCCCGGCTGCATGGGAACTAATTCCTTATGCGCCTCAAAATCGTAATTTTGGGGTAAGACCTCGGCGCGAATAAGCTCTTCCTGCAATATTGAAACAAAGTCAAGCAGGTTTTCGGGGTGGTTGTTTCCTATGTTGTACACCCTGTAAGGCGGCAGCGGCAGTCCGTCCTCGCCGTTTGCCTTTTCGGGCGCGCACTGCATAACCCTTTTTACACCCTCTACTATATCGTCAACAAATGTGAAATCCCGCTTGCAGTTGCCGTAATTAAATATCTTTATTGTTTCGCCCTTTATAAGCTTGTTTGTAAATCCGAAATACGCCATGTCGGGTCTGCCCGCAGGTCCGTAAACCGTGAAAAACCTAAGCCCGGTAGACGGTATATTATAAAGCTTTGAATAGGCGTGCGCCAAAAGCTCGTTTGATTTTTTGGTGGCGGCATACAGCGATACGGGGTTATCCACCTTATCGTCGGTTGAGTAGGGCACTTTTTTGTTTGAGCCGTAAACCGATGAGCTTGACGCATACACCAAATGCTCAACCGGGTAATTGCGGCAAGCCTCTAAAATATTGTAAAAGCCTATTAAATTAGACTCTATGTAAACATCGGGATTGGTAATGGAATACCGCACGCCCGCCTGTGCGGCAAGGTTTACCACCACCTGCGGTTTATACGCTTTAAAAAGGTTTTCTATAACCGTTTTATCGGCAAGGTTGCCTTTTATAAACGTCCATTTACAGCTTTTGGTTTCGGCAAGCTTTTCTATTTCAGCCAAGCGGTATTCTTTAATGGAAACATCATAATAATCGTTCATATTATCAAGACCGACTATAAGCGACGTCTCATTGCCTTTAAGCAGCTCTTTCACAAGGTTTGCGCCTATAAAGCCTGCGGCGCCCGTTACAAGCACGGTCTTGTTTTTAAGGCTAATGTTCTTATCTAACATATATATACACTCCTTAAATTAAATTTTTTTCCACACCATTTTATTAACCACACCAGTGTAGGATTGTATAAGCTTTACAACCTTGGTCGAAACATTTTCGTCGGTATAGTTGGGCACGGGTGTGCCGATGTCGCCGTTTTCGTTCATATCTATTGCGGTTGTAACTGCCTGTAAAAGGCTCTTTTCATCAATGCCCGCCAGTATAAAGCAAGCCTTGTCAAGCGCCTCAGGGCGTTCGGTTGAGGTGCGTATGCACACAGCGGGGAACGGATTTCCGACGCTTGTAAAAAAGCTGCTTTCTTCAGGCAGAGTGCCTGAGTCGGATACAACGCAGAATGCGTTCATCTGTAGCTTATTATAATCGTGGAAGCCGAGCGGCTCGTGCTGAATAACGCGTTTATCAAGCTTAAAGCCGCTTTGCTCCAGTCTCTTTTTGGAGCGCGGGTGGCAGGAATAAAGTATAGGCATATCATACCTTTCCGCAAGCTTGTTTATAGCCGTAAAGAGGGATAAAAAGTTCTTTTCGGTATCAATATTTTCTTCCCTGTGAGCGGAAAGCAAAATATACTTTTTAGGCTGTAATTTAAGTCTTTCGAGAATATCCGATTGTTTTATTTCCTCTAAGTTTTGGTGTAAAACCTCTGCCATAGGCGAGCCTGTAACATATGTGCGCTCCTTCGGCAGCCCGCACTCGGCAAGATAGCGGCGCGCGTGCTCGGAATACGCCATATTAACGTCCGAAATAATATCTACAATTCGTCTGTTAGTCTCCTCGGGCAGACATTCATCCTTGCACCTGTTTCCTGCTTCCATATGAAATATGGGTATATGCAAACGCTTTGCAGCAATAGCCGAAAGGCAGGAGTTTGTGTCACCTAAAATTAACAGCGCGTCGGGTTTAATTTCGTTCATCAGCTTGTACGAGCAATTTATTATATTGCCCACGGTAGCGCCTAAATCGTCGCCTACCGCGTCCATATATACCTCTGGGTCTTTGAGTTTCAGGTCTTTGAAAAACACGCCGTTAAGGTTGTAATCATAGTTTTGCCCCGTGTGCGCTAATATACAGTCAAAATATTCACGGCATTTGTTTATTACCGCTGCAAGCCTTATTATCTCGGGGCGAGTACCGACTATTATTAAAAGCTTTAGCTTACCGTCATCTTTAAATTTAATATCGCTGTAATCAGTTTTTATTTCCATTTTTTATACCTCCTCAAAATAAGTGTCGGGGTGATTTGGGTCAAACTGTTCATTAGCCCACATAAGGGTCACAAGGTCTTCCGTATCGGAAAGATTTATTATATTGTGGGTGTAGCCCGGCAGCATATGTATTGCTTCTATTTTTTCGCCCGTGACCTCAAAGCGCAAAACCTCATCACTGCCGATTTTCCGTTCCTCAATAAGTCCGTGACCCGATACCACAATAAAAAATTCCCACTTAGAGTTATGCCAGTGCTGACCCTTCGTAATTCCCGGCTTTGAAATATTAACGCTGAACTGACCGCAGTTTGCGGTTTTTAAAAGCTCTGTAAAGCTGCCGCGTTCGTCAATATTCATTTTAAGCGGAAAGCTGACCTTACTCCCCGGTAAATACGAAAGATATGTGGAATACAGCTTTTTTGCAAAGGAGTTATTCGGTATTTCGGGCATTAAAAGCGTTTTGGGCTGGTTTTTAAACCGCTCCAATAAATCCACTATTTCACCGAGGGTTACTTTATGTGTGGTAGGTACGGCGCAATATTTCCCGTTTTCGGTAATTACGGTGTTTATTCCGTCAAATTCGCAGTGATGCTCATTATTCTCAAGCGCGTCAAGCATTTCGGCAACCAAATCGTCTATGTAAAGCAGTTCAAGCTCGGTGTTTCGGTCATTTACGGTTATGGGTAAATCATTCGCGGTATTGTTGCAGAAGGTTGCAACGGCGCTGTTGTAGTTTGGTCTGCACCATTTGCCGAACAGGTTCGGGAAACGGTAAACCAGCACCTTTGCGCCCGTTTCCTCGGAATATTTAAAAAACAGGTCTTCCCCCGCTTTTTTGCTTCTGCCGTAGTCGCTGTCATACCGTCCAATAAGGGTCGCCTGAATAGAGGAAGAGAGCATTACCGGGCATTTATTGTTGTGCTTTTTAAGGGCTTCCAATAGCTCGCTTGCAAACCCGAAATTGCCCTGCATAAACTCGGCGGTTTCTTTCGGTCGGTTTACGCCCGCAAGGTTAAACACAAAATCCGCCTTTGCGCAAAAGCCGTTAAGCAGCGTCTTTTCCGTGTCAATATCGTACTCAAAAATTTCTTCTATTTTAATATTCCGCGTTCTGTCCTTGCCGTCGCGTATGTTTTTAAGCGCAGCGCAAAGCTTCCCGGACATCCGGTCGGCCAGCTCATCCGCCTGCACCAGATGCAGAGCATCCCGCACCTGCATCTTGTCCTGCTCGGACAGGATGCCCAGCCGCCCGGTATAGGGGATGCGCCCGGCG
>OGNF01003097.1_pt1 | contig 11551 bp, 9 predicted proteins | sample 1573321 | NCBI WGS metagenome assembly OGNF01 (sample SAMEA2581911, study PRJEB24529) | metagenome | biome: Human gut stool | place: China | collected 2011
TAAGCCGGAGAAGGTTGATATATTCTTTGAAAGTTCAGCTGGAAAGCTTCAGATAGTAAAGGACGGAACTGCTACTGATTACAGCGAGGAGAAAGCAACAGAAATACTTTCACAGAATCCTGTAACTGCTATAGCAGATATAAAGCAGGGCAGTGCTAAAGCTACGGCATGGGGCTGCGACCTTACATTTGATTATATAAAGATAAATGCAGATTATCGCTCTTAACAAGATTTAAAAATCACCAATCCGGTGCGATAGCGCGTGTTCGTGAGTGTACGTATTAAGAAAGAGTAAATTATATTAAGGAGTCAAAAATGAGTACAATAGATATGGAAGAAGAGTTAAAAAAAGCACAGGTATTAGTTGAAGCTCTTCCTTATATACAGAAGTTCAGCAGAAAGATTATTGTTGTAAAGTATGGTGGAAGCGCCATGGTTGATGAAGAACTTAAAAGAAAGGTTATTCAGGATGTAGTTCTTTTAAAGCTTGTAGGTTTCAAGCCTATTATCGTTCATGGTGGTGGCAAGGAAATCAGTAAGTGGGTTGAAAAGTCAGGCATGACACCAGAATTCAAGAATGGCTTAAGAGTGACAGACGAGCCAACTATGGAAATAGCAGAGATGGTTCTTAACAGAGTTAACAAGAGTCTTGTATCGCTTATAGAGGAGCTTGGTGTAAAGGCATGTGGCATATCTGGTAAAGATGGTGGAATGCTTAAGGTAGAAAAGAAATATTCAAAGGGTGAGGATATAGGATATGTCGGTGAAGTAAAGGATGTTGACACAACTCTTATACATTCACTTCTTAAGGATGACTTTATTCCAGTTATATGTCCTATAGGATATGATGATGATTTCCATTCATATAATATCAATGCGGATGATGCGGCATGTGCCATAGCAAGGGCAGTTAATGCTGAGAAGCTTGCATTCTTAACAGATATAGAGGGTGTGTACAGAGATTATAACGATAAATCAAGCCTTATATCAGAGCTTTCTACAACAGAGGCAAGAAAGCTTTTAGCAGGTGGTACAATAGGCGGTGGTATGCTTCCAAAGCTTAATAACTGCATAGATGCTATCGAGCATGGTGTTTCAAGGGTACATATTCTTGATGGACGTATCCCACATTGCCTGCTTCTTGAAATATTTACTAACAAGGGTGTTGGTACAGCTATTCTTTCAGAAGGAGCAGAGAAGTTTTTTGAAACAAATCTGTAATATCGTAAGGCTTAAGAAAGCAGAATGATTCCAACATCATAAAACGTCATAAAATGTATGATAAAAAAGAGCATATGGTGTTATTCTTTTTTTATCATATATCAGGAAAGGAAAAGTATATGGAAACTAAACAGATTATAGAAACAGCAGAAGAAAAGCTGATTCATACATATAACAGATATCAGATTGTACTTGATAAAGGTGATGGAGTAAGGTTGTATGATACTGATGGAAAAGAGTATCTTGATTTTGGTGCAGGTATTGCTGTATTCGCACTTGGTTATAACAATAAAGAATATAACGATGCACTTAAGTCCCAGATAGATAAGCTTATTCATACATCAAACTATTTTTATAACGAACCAGCTGTCAGCGCTGCACAGGCTATAACTAAGGCATCTGGCATGGACAGGGTATTTTTTACAAATAGTGGTACAGAATCTATAGAAGGTGCTATAAAGCTTGCTAAGAAGTATGCTTATTTAAAGACAGGAAGAACAGATTCTGAAATCATTGCAATGCATCATTCATTTCATGGAAGAAGTATGGGAGCACTTGCTGTTACAGGTAATAAACATTACCAGGAAGCATTTGGTCCTATGATACCAGGAATAAAATTTGCGAATTATAATGATCTTGAAAGCGTTAAACAGTTGGTAAATGACAAAACTTGTGCTATTATATTTGAGACAGTACAGGGTGAAGGTGGAATATATCCAGCAACTAATGAGTTCATACAGGGTGTAAGAAAGCTCTGTGATGAGAAGGGTATTCTTCTTATACTTGACGAAATACAGTGTGGTATGGGAAGAACAGGTACAATGTTTGCATTCCAGCAGTATGGCGTAAAGCCGGATATTCTTACAGTTGCTAAGGCTTTAGGCTGTGGTGTGCCTGTAGGAGCTTTCCTTGCTACAGAAGAGGTGGCAAAGGCATTAGTTCCAGGTGACCATGGTACAACATATGGAGGAAACCCACTTGCATGTGCTGCAGCTACGAAAGTATTTGAGTTGTTTGAGAAACAGAATATACTTGCTAATGTTAAGGAAGTATCAGCTTATCTGGAAAAGAAGCTTGATGAGCTTGTGAAGGACTATGATTTTATAGTTGAAAGAAGAGGACTAGGACTTATGCAGGGACTTGAACTTTCAATCAGTCCGAAGGATGTTATAGCCAGGGCATTAGATAACGGACTTATTCTTTTCTCAGCAGGAACTAATGTAATCAGAATGGTTCCACCACTTGTGATAACTAAGATTGATGTTGACGAGATGATAGATAAATTAAAGAAGTCATTCTAAAGCATTAATAAAAACATCGTATGGTCAATGGTGGATTATCTGGTTGAGTGTTCCTTAAGTATATGAAAAGGTTGGAAAGATTATGAAGATAATTAAAAGACTTATATCAGTCACCATGGTATGTGTTATGCTTATATCAGTAACGGCATGTGGCGGGACTGACAGGGATGAGGAAGCAAGAAAACTTGATATAGAAACACCTGTAACGATTAATGTCTGGTATGATAATAAAGATTATGAAAGATACCTTAATACCGTTGCATCAGGGCTTAAAGCTGCTAATAACCTTGTTACGGTTAATCCTGTGTATATAGAAGCACAGGATATAATAGACACATTATATACTGAAACTGTAAGAAACAATAATGCACCAGATGTATATCTTATGTCTGCAGAGAACAGTGATAAGGCATATCTTCTTGGACTTATGCTTGAAAATGATTCATATGGTGATATATATAACGAAAATATATATGGAAAAGCTGCTATTAAATCAGCATCATATAAAGGAAAGTTATATGGTTATCCCGTAAGCTTTGATATGCCGGTTATGGTATATAATAAAAAATATGCTTCATCTGTTGATTCATATTATGAGATAAAACAGATAAGTGATAATTACCAGGTTACAGAAGAAAACCAGAATATAAAGAAGGTATTTGATTTTGATGCATCAGATATGCTTATTAATTATCCATACGTTGGACGATATATGAATATAGGTGGAGATGTATCAGAGAATGCTGATATATTTACGATAGATGAGCTAAACTTTAAGAGAGCACTTAAGGAATATGCTTTATTAAAAAACACATTTGGAATAGACAGAAATGAGTCAACACACGAATCATGTCTTGATGAGTTTATACAGAATAAACTTCTGTATACGATAGTAAATACAAGTGATTTAAAAAAGATTGATGATTCAGGTGTGTCATATGGCATTATACCGGTTCCTTATCTTTCAGAGGGTCTTGAATCAGTTCCTATGTCTATAACGACACTTGCTGTTGTCAATCCGTATACATCTGATATTTCAGTTGCAAAGACAGTTGCCAGAGCGATATCATATGATTATGCAGCGGATATGCAGGCACTCAGCGGTCATGTGAGTGCACGTGCAGACATTATTAAAAAAGGGAGAAAAGCAGATAACACAGATTATAATATGCTGCATGATATATATTCTGATAGTATAGTTAAAGCTAAGTATGTGGGCGTACAGAATATATATACAAGATATGAAATACTTATTCATCAGATATGGGATGGAAAGAGTGTTGATGATGCGTACAATGAGTTCCATAAAGGCGTAGAGAGTTTTCTTACATCTATAAGATAAGGACTTTATAGTTATAAGAGCTGTAAGAGATATAAAAAATTATATACAACGGGTATAAATCCTGCTATTTGACCAATATTAATTAGTAGTTAAACTAATTATGGAGGTTGGTTAGATGGCAGGATTTATTATTGCTATTGTATCCGGAGCTCTTATGAGTATTCAGGGAATATTTAACACAAATGTTACGAAAAGCAGCAGTATATGGGTGGCAGCTGGCTTTGTACAGCTGACAGCACTTGCAACGTGTCTTATTATGTGGTTTTTTAATGGAAGACCTGAGGTTAGCGGGGTATTAAGAGTTGATAACAAGGTGTCGCTTTTGGGCGGTGTTATAGGTGCATTTATTACATTTACAGTGGTAAAGAGCGTATCAGAGCTTGGAATAGCCAAAGCAGAAATAACAATAGTGGTGTCACAGGTAATAGTAGCTTATTTAATAGAGCTTTTTGGATTGTTTGGAAGTAAAAAAGCTGAGTTTTCGTGGCTTAAACTGCTCGCACTCATAATAGCAGCCGGAGGCGTGTTTATGTTTTATATGGTCGGGAAAAATGAGTCATAAAAATGTATACACTTAATATTTTAATGATTTAAACTAATATAATGATGTGAATGTCAAAAGTAAATTTTGACTCATTCATCATACAATTATAATGACAAAATATCAAAAAAAATATATAATGTGCGTGAACGAAAAACTAAAAAATCTAAATATATAGTGTATGGTTTAATTAAGAAAAATAAGCATAGAATAAAGCTTGAAAGAAAGTCATAATAAAGTATAAATAATGATAAAATCATAATAGATAAGAGAGGTTGATATACATGGAAGATTTATTTAAAGTAACAGGAGAAGTAACACTGAAAAAAGGCGGCGGACGTGAACTTAAGGCTGGTGGTATGTGGATATATGATAACGAAATTGATACATATTCCAGTGGTGTCATAGATGGAGGACTTATAGAGCTTCATGATTTTGATGGATATTTTATGGGGATAGGTTTTGTTAACAGAAAGTCTAAAATAACAGTAAGAATGTTATCAAGACATGAAAGAAATATAGATGAAGCATTTATAGAACAGAGGGTAAGGGCAGCAGTAGAATATCGTCTTAAAACAGTTGATACATCTTCATGCAGACTTATATTTGGTGAGGCAGATTTTCTGCCAGGTATAGTTATAGATAAGTTTTCAGATGTGCTTGTAGTAGAATCTTTAGCACTTGGTATAGACAGACTTAAGCCTTTGATAGTTGATAAACTAAAGATGGTTTTAGCTGAAAATGGTATGACTGTCCGTGGCGTATACGAAAGAAGCGATGCCAAAGTAAGACTTCTTGAAGGAATGGATAGATTCAAGGGCTTCATAGGAGAAGAATTCGATACAAAGGTAGAGATAGCCGAGAATGGTGTGAAATATTATGTTGATGTACAGGATGGACAAAAGACAGGCTTTTTCCTTGACCAGAAATATAACAGAAGGGCTATTGGACATCTCTGTAAGGGTGCTAAAGTGCTTGACTGTTTTACACATACGGGTTCTTTTGCGCTTAATGCAGGAATATCAGGTGCCACAAGCGTTCTTGGAGTGGATGCATCAGAGCTTGCAGTAAGTCAGGCAAGAGAGAATGCGAAGCTTAATGGACTTGAGAATATAGTTCATTTCCAGTGTGCAGATGTGTTTGATCTTTTACCAGAGCTTGAGAAGAAGGGCGAAAAGTTTGATGTTGTTATATTAGACCCACCAGCGTTTACCAAGTCAAGAAATTCTATTAAGAATGCAGTTAAGGGTTACAGGGAGATTAATCTTCGAGGTATGAAGCTTGTTAAAGACGGAGGATTTCTTGCAACATGCTCATGCTCACATTTTATGGATCCAGAGCTATTTACCAAGACTGTCGGTGAAGCAGCAAGAAATGTACATAAAAGACTAAGACAGATAGAATACAGAACACAGTCTCCTGACCATCCTATATTATGGGCGGCTGATGAATCACTGTATCTTAAGTTTTACATCTTCCAGGTTGTAGACGAACGCTAGGCGTTTGTCTGCAACCTGAAAATAAGGATCCTGCTTATATGGCTGTTAATATTCAGAAGCTTTTTCAGAAAGCTTTTCAAGTACTTCATAAGGCACGAAAAGATGTCCAAGACCACGTCCTAACTTGATGTTTGGTTTGTTTGCACCATGATAATCAGAGCCGCCTGATATAAGAAGCTTATGTTCAGTGGCTATTTTTCTTATATAGCGTTCATCTGCCGGCTTGTATGTTGAATATATGGCTTCTATTCCGTCAATGCCAGCACTGCATACATGTTCAAGCAATGCATTCATCTGGTCTTTTCCTAAGTGATATAAAACAGGATGTGCCAGTATGGCAGCACCATGAGCTTTATGTATCACAGCTATTGCTTCTTCTGGGTCAACCTTGTGTCTGTTTACAAAACAGGGCTTTCCAGGTGATAAATATCTGTCAAAGGCTTCATTTCTATCACCTGTATATTTGTTTTTTACAAGATAATCAGCAAAATGAGCTCTTGTAATAACAGCATCAGGATAAAGCTCACACATTTTATCATAAGTGATGTTAATGCCGATATCACAGAATTTCTCGCACATCTGGATATTTCTGTCAATTCTTGACTGGCGCTGGTATATAAGATAATCATTAATCTGTTTGTTGTTATGATCTAAAAACAGTCCGACAATATGAACCTCGGTGTTATTAAAGTTAGTGCTTAGCTCAACACCTGGAATTAATTCGACAGAGCTGTTTTTAGCTGCATCAAGGGCATCGGGTATACCATCAAGAGTATCGTGGTCAGTAAGTGCAATAGCACTTAAGCCTTCATTCTCTGCAAGTTTAATAAGTTCTTTAGGAGTGTTGGTTCCATCAGAATATGTTGAATGAACATGTAAATCAACCTTTTTCATAGTAATCCTCCATTCTTGCGCTGCTTCTTTGCGCATCTCAAGTTAAAATGTATCTGGTATTTTAGATGTATTATAACCCATAAAACATATAAATGCATGGTTTTGTTGTTTATATAAATCATTGATAAGTTGTTTCATCAGATAAATTATCTGGTGAATATTTTATAGATATTTCAGATAAATTATTTCACACATAGTTCATTGAGAGTATGACATAGAATATGGTATACTATGTATAAACTTGAGCTGCGCAAAGAAGCTGCGCAAGAATGGAGGATTATTATGGCAAGACAATTAGTCATTGGTGGATTTTACAGACATTTTAAAGATAAATTATATCAGGTTAAAGGAACAGCAATACATTCTGAAACTAAAGAAAAGATGGTTATATATCAGGGACTTTATGGTAGCTATGAGATGTATGTAAGACCATATGATATGTTTCTTAGTGAAGTTGATCATATAAAATATCCTGATGTGGTACAAAAATACAGATTCGAACTTATTGATATAAAGACAGGTAAATCACTAGAAGCTGATTATGAAGAGAACAATCAGAATATGGAATCAGAGAAATCAGAAGAATTAGAAAAATTAGAAGAATTAGAAGAATTAGAAGAATCGAAAGAATCGAAAGAATCAGAAGAATCGAAAGAATCAGAAGAATCGGAAGAATCAGAGGAAGACAGCAAGCTTATAAGATTCCTTGATGCGTATGATTATAAAGAGAAGCTTGATATTCTCACATCAATGAGGGGAGAACTTAATGATGGACTTATAGATATCATGGCAGAGTCAATAGAGGTGGCTGTTCCAGAGGGAGACATAACAGACAGATATAATTCACTTAGAAAATGTCTGATGGCACATACAAAATATGAAGGCCTTAGATTAAGACAATAATAAAAAATAATAAACTATTCAGATAATATAGTGAAATAGTTGTTTTGAATAACATAATTATCTGACAATTAACATAATATATGCATAAAAAGAAAAAATATTCAATAAAATTTGCAATTCACTTAAAATGTGTATAACTATGTGGATATTGTGGAAAAGTATATGGAAAAGTTAGACTAAATATAATACTGATTGCATAAGTTGTTAATAAGTGATATTATTTACGCGGTAACAAGAGAAATTAAATAATCACATAGGTATGATGATGGAGGTCAATTATGAATATAGTAGTATTAGCCGGAGGTACAAGTACAGAAAGAGACATTTCTATTATGACAAGTGTTAAGGTATGTGAGTCACTTAGAAGAAATGGTCATAATGCTAATATTATAGATGTATTTTTTGGAATAGAAGACAAGGCGGCAGAGACATTTTTTAATGATAACGGCAATGATCTTGAAAAGATAGCAGCTGATATGAAGAAAAAAGATATTCTTGTTGATGATGAGCTTGCAGATAGAAAAAAGAGTGGCAAGGGCTTCTTTGGTGATAATGTGTTAGCACTCTGTTTGAAGGCTGATATTGTATTCATGGGACTTCATGGAAGCAATGGTGAAGATGGTAAGATTCAGGCAGTGTTTGAGCTTATGGGAATAAAGTATACAGGTACAGACTATATAAGCAGTGCTATATCAATGAGTAAGGAGCTTACAAAGAAAGTACTTGTTCCAGATGGTATTCCTATGCCTAAGGGAGTGGCACTTAAGAAGGGACATAAGATAGAATACGTTCCTTATCCTTGTGTTGTTAAGCCATGCTGTGGTGGTTCAAGTGTAGGTGTATCTATTGTTTCCAATGAATCTGAATTCAAGAGTGCTTTAACAGAAGCATTTTCGTATGAGGATAATATACTTGTGGAGGAATATATAAAGGGCAGGGAATTCTCTGTAGGTGTACTTGATGGAAAAGCACTTCCAGTTATAGAGATAGAACCTTTAGAAGGCTTCTATGATTATAAAAACAAGTATAAGGCAGGAGCAACTAAGGAGACATGTCCAGCGGACCTTCCTAAGGAGATATCAGAAAAAATGCAGAGATGGGCAGAAAAAGCATGTGAATCTGCCGGGGTAACTACATATGCAAGAGTTGATCAGCTGCTTACAGAAGATGGCAGCATATACTGCCTTGAGATTAACACTCTTCCTGGTATGACAGCTACAAGTCTTTTACCACAGGAGGCACAGGCAGCTGGTATTTCATATGATGAATTAACTGAAAAGATAATAGAGATATCGCTTAAAAGATATGAATAAAAATATGGAGAACGAATATGCGTGGAATGACGTTAAGAGCCATGACAGAAGCCTGTAATGGCGTATATTATGGAAATGAAGCTAATCTTGAAAAAGAAGTTTCTGATATAACAACTGATAGCAGAAAGGTTACTAAAGGAAGCCTGTTTATTGCGATATGTGGAGAAAGAACAGACGGACACAAGTATATTGATGGCTGTTTTGAAGCAGGAGCTCTCTGTGTTATATCAGAAAAAGAACTTCCGGGACAGAAGAATTCATATATCAGGGTAAAGTCAAGTCTTCAGGCATTGAAGGATCTGGCGTTATTGTACAGAAATAATCTTGATATCAAAGTTGTTGGCATAACAGGAAGCGTTGGCAAAACAAGTACGAAAGAAACAATAAGCTATGTTCTTGAAGAAAAATATAAGGTTTTAAAGACAGAGGGAAACTTTAACAACGAAATAGGACTTCCGCTTACCGTATTCAGATTAAGAGATGATGATGAAATAGCAGTTCTTGAGATGGGAATAAGTGATTTTGGTGAGATGGAAAGACTATCAGAGATTGCACAGCCTGATATAGGTGTTATAACTAATATAGGTTTGTGTCATCTTGAAAATCTTAAGACAAGAGATGGAATACTGAAGGCAAAAACAGAGATGTTTAAACATCTTAAACCGGATGGTATTGCCATACTTAATGGTGATGATGATAAGCTTATAACAGTTGATGAGGTCAATGGAAAAAAACCGGTAAGATTCGGAATCAGCTACAAGGATGGTGTTTATGCGAGTGATATTAAGAATCTTGGGTTAGATGGAACAAGCTTTGTTATCAATGGTCTTAGCTGTGATGATACAAGCAAAGCATTTGAAGTGACAGTTCCAGTACCGGGATATCATATGGTATATAACGCACTGGCAGCAGCCTGCGTAGGTGCACAGTCAGGACTTACCAGTGTCCAGATACAGACAGGAATCTCTAAACTAAAAACTATAGCAGGAAGAAACAATATAATAAAAACAGATAAATATACAATCATAGATGATTGCTATAATGCTAACCCTGTTTCAATGAAAGCATCGGTTGATGTAGTTAATATGGCGCTTGGAAGAAAGGTATGTATATTAGGCAGCATGTTCGAGCTTGGAAGTGATGAAAAAAATCTTCATTATGATGTAGGGCAGTATATAGGAACAAGGAATATAGATGTGTTAATAACTATAGGTGAGCTTGCAAAGCATATAGCTATGGGAGCGGCTGATTACAAGGAAACACATTATGAAGCATATGAGTGTGATATACACAGCTATGAAACTATAGATGATTTTGAAAAAGAAGCCGGCAGTATTATAAAAAATGGTGACAGTATTCTTATAAAGGCATCACATGCTATGAACTTTGACAGGATAGTTACTATGCTGTCAGAACAATAAAACAGATTACAGAACGGAGAATAAATATATGAAGAAAATGAAAAGAATTATAATATGCGTTACTGCAATTATGCTTATGTTGTCCTTTGTGGCATGTAAAAACAGCAAAAATTCAGAGCTTACAGGAAGCTGGACAGGCAGTAACGGAGGCTATGAGATAGCTTTTACTTTTAATGAGGATGGAACAGGTGTAATGTCTATAAGTGGTATCCAGTTAAATATAAGTTATTCAGTTGATGGTGAGAAGCTTACAATCAATAAGACAGTTCTTGATGGAACACAGACAGAAGATTATACATACAAGTTATCTAATAAAGGCAAGAAGCTTACACTTACGAGTGCTTCTGGCGAAACAGAGCTTACAAAGAACTAAAATGATACTGGGATTGTGGGAGTGCGTAACATAAGAACAATCCGTGTGTATAAAAGCAAGCCGGGGGTTTTTGCCCCCGGCTTCATTAAAATATAATTCTATATATTAAATATCTTATTCATAGCTGGTATTTTTTTCATAAGAAGTTTTGTGATATAGTAAGCAGCTATGCCATATATAATGCCTGTTATAGTTCCTGCTAATACATCTGTAGGATAGTGTACAGTTAAATATAGTCTTGATACAGCTATTAATGCAGCAAGAACAAGTGCTGCAGTTCCTTCTTTTTTCTGCCACATGAATATAGCTGTTGCAGCTGCAAATGATGCAGAGGAGTGACCAGAAGGAAATGAATAATCATGTATTGTCTGAAATATTCCATAAAGATTTTCAAAATTGTTACTGATTACAAAATTCTGGCCTTCAACCCAGAACGCACGAGGCCTTGCCCACATATGCTTCATAATACCATTGCAGAAGATGAGTGAAAGAATAAGGGCTATTGCCATTGACAGACCAACCTTTTTATATCGTTTTGGCAATATAATAAGCATAGCAGCAGCTAATATTATCCAAAATATCCCTCCATTACCAAGAGTTGTTATAAAGTACATTATAGGGTCTGTTATCGGGTTATGAAGAGATTCAAACCAGTGTAATATCTGAATTTCCATATATAACATTTCCACAACAAGATCGGAAGAGCGTCGTGTAGGGAAAGAGTGTAGATCTCGGTGGTCGCC
>OGNF01003099.1_pt1 | contig 11547 bp, 5 predicted proteins | sample 1573321 | NCBI WGS metagenome assembly OGNF01 (sample SAMEA2581911, study PRJEB24529) | metagenome | biome: Human gut stool | place: China | collected 2011
TTGTCTCGGGCTTCGTCGAGGGGACTATCGGGCTCGCGGGATCGGAGGGATCGAGCGGCTCGCTCGGATTCGACGGGTCTGAGGGCTCTTCCGGCTTCTCGGGCTTTCCGGGCCAATGGGGCAGACCGGGGATTTCGGGAAGCTCGGGCAGGTCGGGAAGACCGGGCTTCTCGGGCTTTTCGGGCTTTTCGGGATTCTCGGGCTCTTCCTTCTCTGACTTCGAGAGCGCGAAGGAGTCGATTCTCGTTGCGCCGTCCTTTGCCTCATTGTCGAGCATATAAGCGTCGAAATAGAGCTTGCTGCCGTCGATGGTTATCGCGGAGAACACTGCGCTGTGGGCATCGTAGATAGCCTCGGCTCTCGGGAAGAGCTTGTCGGTATCCTTGACATCCTTGGTCTGGTAGTCCTTGACACCCGCGCATGCGCTGATGACATAGACGGTGCCCTCGGGATTGAGCTTGGCGGTGTACTCTCTGCCGCCGAAGGTTATCTTCTGCTCCTCTGCCTTGACAACTTTATTGTTATCCATGACATCGGTGCGCAGGTAGACATGGTCGTGACCCTGGAGGACGATGTCGATGCCGAGGTCGGGCATGAGTCCGCAGAGTTGCTTACGCATAGCCTTGACATCCTTGTCGTCATAGTGCGAGCCGTTGGAATAGAGCGCCTTGTGGAGAACGACTATCTTCCACTGAGCGTCGCTTGCCTGGGCATCCGCCTTGAGCCATGCGAGCTGATCGTCGCTGAGCGCCTTATCCTCGCTGAGGTTGTTGGTGTTGAGGACGATGAAGTGAGCGTTGTTGTAATCATAGGAATAGAACACGCCGCTCTCTCTGTCCTGATCGACTGTCTCGGGCAGGACAAAGTTCTGGTCGAGCATATATCCGCTCTTCTCATGGTTGCCCGCTGCGGGCATGATAGCGGTGTTCTTGATGTTCTCAGAGGCATTGAAGAACCACTGCCACTGCTTGAAGTGCTTGGTGTAATCGACCTGGTCGCCCGCGCTGGCAAAGAACTTGCCCTCGGGGAACATCCTGAGCGCGGTATCGACTACCTTGCCCCATGTGCCGTACTGAACAGCGTTCTGCGACTGCTCGTCGCTGACATGGAAGAAGGTGAAGGAATCGGAATTGTCCGCAGTCTCGATTATACCCGTACCGCTCCACCAGCCGTACTTTGCATCGCCGACTCTGTAGCAATACTTCGTGCCGGGCTTGAGACCGGTTATGGTCGCGGTGTGGCGGTTGACATTGATGCCGTAGGAGATGAAGCCGATAATGCCGAGATCGACGCCGGGATACTCCCTCTTGACGAGCTCGGAGGCCGTGCTGACCTTGACTCCCTTGGGAAGCTTATCGGTGAAGGTCGGATTCTCCGAATACTCGGCTATCTGAATGTCGGAATTTTTGAGGCTGTACTTTGTATACCAGTTGATGCTTCTCTCGGTCGATGCGTCGCCGGTGAAAGTTGTGCCTATATTCGAGGGCAGGCGCATATTGTCCTGCGTGACCTCGGGCTCGACGGGGCCGTCATAGACGAGAGTCACATCGAGGTCGGACTTCTCGGCAGGATTCGTATCCTCAACGAGGCTGCGAAGCATTCTGCCGACAGTGTAGCCGATGCTGTCATACTGGCTCTGAGTCATATACTCATCCATGACGACGGTGTTGAGTATATTGCGCAGGCTGCTGTACTTCTCGGGCAGGAGGTTGAGCACGCTGTAGATAACGTTCTCATAGCTCGGGTTGCCGCGGAAGATTATATTCATGAAGATGTCGGTCATAACGCCTATGGGGCTGGTGACAGAACCGGCGGGGAAGAGCTTGCCGGGGTTGAACTGGAGGGTCGAGAGGATCTCACCCTCGACGACATCGTTGAGCAGAGTGTCGATAAGGAAGTTGATGAGTTCCTTTGCGCCGTCTCTGTTCTCGAAGTAATCAAGGACATCGTTCATGAACTTGTCGTCGCTGATGTCCTCGTTGGCGTTGTAAAGAGTGTAAAGAACGGTGTAAGCGGCATCCTCAAAGGTGCCCTTCTCGTTCTTGCTCTCCATGCCCATAGCCTCATAGAACTTTGTGCATTTATAGTCAGAGACCTGATAGTTGAGAGCCTTTGTGACTACGCCGTCAATGACCTCCATAACATGGTCGGGGTTATTGATATAAGCCTCGTCGACCTGCGCGCACAGATCCTTGATGAAGCTCATAATGTTGCTGCTGACCGTAAATATCTCAACGCTGCCGACCTCGAAGCCGTTCGTGCCGAGCGTGTCGATGATTATCTTCTCAAGGTCGATTCCCGAAGCCTCGAGATATGCATAGAGTCCGCCTGCCTCCTGAATGTCCTCGAAGATGCCGGAAAGGGCATTGTCGATCATGGTCATGGCGAAGTTGTGGAGATCGCCGGGGCCATAGGTCTTGAAGAACGAGAAGCTGTCCTTATAGGGCTGGGCATAGGTCTTCGATGTGCCGTTGGGGAAGTTGACAACAATGGGGCCGTCCTCGTCAATGTCGTGGGACTTCGCATCGCAGATTATCTTGCCGTCCTGAGTGTTGTCAAAGGTGACGGTTCTGAACTTGTTCGGGAAGCCCGAAAGGGATGTTGTCTCGATATCATAGAGAGTCTCGCCGTTGTCGCTGACATGGGAGGCTATATCGGGAGTGTGGAGATGTCCGCTGAAGGTGAAGTGCATACCCGCGTCTGCAAGGGTCTCGGCGCACTCCATCCAATCGTCGAGCACGAAAGCGAAGAACAGCTCAGGCTCGATGGTCATGTGCGGCGCGAAGTTGTGGTGACCCATGCCGATGATGGTCTCGCCGTTCTTCTTCGCTTTTTCGCACTGCTTGAGCACCCACTGCATGAGCTCGGGGGTGATGCTGCCCGCGGTCTCCTGAACATCGTCGCCCTTGGCGGTGACATCGGACGAATACTTGTTGGTATCCATGACGATGAGTCTGTAGCCGCCCTTGAGGCTTATAGCGTAGGAGAGCTGACCCGCCTGACCTGTGGTGGGGGTGAAGACATCTTCTTTTTCGTCCGTCACAAGGTCGCGTCCGAGATTCTTATAGATCTCGCGGAACGCCTCGGGAGAGGTGACTTCGCCGGACTCTTTGACGCCGTTTTTGAATGTAACGCCGTTATAGTTGTTGACATCGTGGTTGCCGTTTACAACGATGACCTGTATTCCGCTCTCCTTTTCAAAGGCTTCGAGCTTTGCGGCAAGAGCCTTGTGGCCCGCCAGCTCGCCGTTGAGGGTCAGATCGCCGGGAAGGAACACATAGTCGCTCTTCTCCTCAGCGGCCTTGTCGAGAGCCGCTGTCAGGAGCGCGTCAACCTCGTTGTGCTGACGGGAGCCTTTGTCGTTCCATTCGTTGTAGGCTTCGCTGAATCCGTTTTCCGTGTCTCCGGTTCCTTTTTCGGAATCAGCAAAATAGTGAATGTCGGAGATGGATGTGACTTTGAGCTTGCCCTTCTCGGTCTGCGCAAAGGCACTGAAAACTCCGGTCGGGAGGGCGGCAAGGACGAGGGTCATGCAGACTATAACTGCAATGATGCGTCTTGCCAGTCTTCCTTTGTTTTTCATTTCGTTTCCTCCTTTTTTTCTGGTTTTATATTAAACAAAAACGAAAATGCTTAGTCCTCCGAGCCGTCCGTCTGCTCGGCTATGCCGAGATATGCGTCCGCCTCCGCGGCGTCCATGCTCTCGATTCCCTTGAGCTTGCCCGCCATGATACGGTTTCTGTCCTGCGCGGCGACAAGAGTGCGCCCCGCCTCGTCTATCTTTTTCTTCGCCTTGTCGAGCACATCGCCGAACTTCTCATACTGCGCCTTGGCGACGGAGAGCAGACGGCGGACTTCGTTCGCCTTCTCGTTTATCGCCACGGCTCTGAAGCCCATGGAGAGGGAGTTGAGAAGCGCCGTTATCGTAGTCGGTCCCGCTATCATGATGTTATATTCGCGCTGGATGCGCTCGGCTATTCCCGTGCGCGAGGACGCGATTTCGGCATAGAGTCCCTCGGTCGCGAGATACATTATCGCAAACGGGGTCGTCGCCGGAACGTTTATGTATTTTGTGACGAGCTTTGCTTCGCTCAGGACTCTGTCTTCAAGAGCCTTGCGCGCCTTGGCGACTTCTTCGGCGTCCGCGCTGTCCGCGGCGGAGCAGAGGCGCACATAGTCCTCCATCGGAAACTTCGAGTCAACGGGAAGATAAGCGTCCGCGCCGCCGTCGCCGGCAGGGATGCGTATAGCAAACTCGACGCGCTCGGAGCTGCCCGGGCGGGTGGCAAAGTTTTTTTCGTACATATTGGGTATCGTCTGGTCGAGTATACCCTCGAGCTGGACTTCCGCCCATGTGCCGCGCGCCTTGACATTCGTCAGCACGCGGTTAAGATTCGTGACATTTGTTGTAACACCGGTCGAAAGCTCTTTCATCTCGCCGAGCGATTTGTAGACATTTTCGAGCTGCTCGGAAACGGTCTTGAACGAGCTGTCGAGTCTGGTAGTGAGGGTCGAGGAGAGCTTCTCGTCGACGGTCGCGCGCATCTCATCGAGCTTTTTCTCGTTGCTCTGCTGCATTTTTTCTATCGACTCTGCAATAATTCTCGACTGCCTGTCGTTTTGTTCTATGTTGTTGCGGCGGATAGTGTCGAGCGATTTCGAGAACATATCCGTCAGCTGCTGCTGATGCTTGAAATTCGCCTCGGTCATGAGTGCGAGACGCTCGTTCATCTTGTCGAGCGATTCGGTGAGCTCGGAGCGCATGTCCTTCTGATTGCCCGCGCTCTCTCTGCGGCTGCGCTCGAACTCGTCGCGCAGCTGACCTTCGAGCGAGCTGACTTTATGCTCAAGCTCCTTTATCTGCCCGTCCTGCGCGGAGGGGCGGTTGAGCTTCATTATAATGATCACAAGCAGCACGGCGCAGACAGCCGAAAGAGCCGCCGCGATATATAAAACAGCGTCCATAATTCCAATCTCCAAAATCTGTAAGATATGATAAAGAATTGTAACAGATTTTTAAAAAAATTGCAACATTTATACAGATATATTTTTAACAATAAAAATTTTTTGAACAATATTATATTTGCCGGATAATCTTTGTAATTAACGGTTGATAACGGGAGTGGTTTTATGCTACTATATAATGTATCTGAAAGGGGCTGCGCGCCCAAAAAAAATTATGCCTCAGACCGCCCGCAGAATTTGTATAAATACGCCGCGGTTTTTAATATACGGAGGAAAAGCATGAAAAAAATCACGAGAATAGCTTCAATATTTCTTTCGCTCGCGCTGATATTCTCAGCCGCCGCCTGCGGCAAGGACGGCTCGGGCGCGGCGCTGAGCTATCCGATAGCAACCCAGCCGGATTGTCTCGACCCGCAGATAGCGCAGGGCGCGGAGGCAAAGACCGTTGTGCTCAACTGCTTCGAGGGGCTTGTCCGCAAGGACGCGGATGGCAAGTATTCCCCCGCCGCGGCGACGAGCTGGAGCTATGACGCATCCTCCCTCACCTATACTTTCAAGCTCCGCGAGGACGCGCGCTGGGTCATAATGAAAAAGGCATTCAAGCCCATACTCGGCGACAACATAGACAAGACTTTCGACTCCCGCGTCACGGCGGCGGATTTTGTCTTTGCGCTCAGGCGCGCGGTAGCCCCCGCAACGGGTGCGCCCGAAGCGCTGAGCCTCGGCGTCATAAAGAACGCAAAGAGCATAATAAACGGCAAGATGTCCTCCGACAAGCTCGGCGTGCAGGCGGTCGGCGACTTTGAGCTACGCATAACGCTCGAAAGCGCAACTGACGAATCGGCTTTTCTCGATCTGCTGACAAAGGCAATATGCATGCCCTGCAACGAGACTTTCTTCAACGCGACCAAAGGGCGCTACGGGCTCGACTATTCGACGCTCCTGTGCAACGGTCCGTTCTATCTCTCATATTGGCTGCACGATTCCGCACTGACTATAAAAAACAACGACGACTACACCGGACCTTTCCCGGCGAAGCCCGCGAGCGTGTCGCTCGTAATCGACAGCGACAACGAGCAGAAGCTCACTTCCCTGCTCGACGGCACTTACTGCGCCGCCCAGCTCGGCACGACTGCGCCCGATTCGTCCGGCCTCTCCGTAACAAAGAACTACGACACCGTCTGGGCGCTGTGCTTCAACTGCGCCGACGCGCCGCTCTCCAATGTGTCGCTGCGCCGCGCGCTCTGCACGGCGGTCGACTATAACTCGCTGACGCTCGAAAGCGAGGATATGCAAAAAACTTATTCTGTAATCCCGCCCGCCTGCTCTGTCGGCGAGGGAGCGGATCTTGGCAGCGAGCCCGTCAGCATTCTCGGCTACGACATGAACAGATCCGCCGGATACTGGGCTCAGGCGCAGAAAGATCTCACGGGCAAACTGAGCCTTGAGATAATCTGCCTGCCCGAGCACGAAAACGCCATGCGACGCATGATACAGGGCTGGCAGAAAGTGTTCGGTCTGAGCGTCAATTTTACAGTCACTGCGCTCGACAGCGCGACTCTTTCCTCGCGCGTGCAGGACGGCGACTATCAGATAGCCCTGGCCTCCATGTCCGCGGGCATAACGGACGCTGCAGGTTTCCTTTCGACGCTCACCTCGCAGGGGACGAATAATATAGTCAGACTCAGCGACGCGCAGTTTGACGCATCCGTCAAAAACCTCAAGGCGCTAAGCGGCTCTGAGCTTGTCAAGGCTTGCCGCAGCGCGGAGGGCAGACTGCTCTCGCTCGGCGCGGTGCTCCCGATGTTCATAACCCCGAGCTATTTTGCAACGGCGAAGGGCGTCAACGGCCTGAGCGTTGACCCGGAGAGCTCGGCAGTTGATTTTGTTTTCGTAACGGCGAAGGACTGACAAGATGAAAAAGGAAAACAGACTCAGATATATACTCCCCGAAAATCGGACGGTGCGCATCGTGCTCGCCGTCTTTTTCTGGTTATTGGCGGCGGCGTGCGCCGGATGCATATTCTGGCTTTCGAGCCGTGACGGCAACCAGTCAAAGGACATGAGCGACAATGTACGCGGAATTTTAGCCAAAATTCTCGGTTCGCCGCTCGGCAGCTTCATTGTGCGAAAATTCGCGCATTTCTTTGAATATGCGGCGCTCGGATTTCTTATCGGCTGCGCGCTTTTCCTCAGCCGCAGGCGTTTTTCGCCCGTTATCTCCGTCATTTGCAGTGCCCTTTATTCAGTCAGCGACGAGATACACCAGTATTTCGTCCCCGGACGAGCATGCCGCATTTTCGATGTCGGAGTCGACACCCTCGGCGCGCTGACGGGTACACTTATCCTCACGCTCATAATTCTTATAGTAAACTCAATCGCAATGCGCAGAAAGGAAAAATATTCCGCGTAAATTTTTAGCATTTCTATTGTCGTTTTATAACAGTATATGATATAATAAAGCTTATATAGAGACTTTTTGGCTGAGAGGTATATTCAATGGATCATAAAGAGGGGCTCATAGTCGGGCGCAACGCAGTGCTTCAGGCTCTCGAAAGCGGCAGAACGATAGACAGCGTGACCGTTGCACAGGGTCAGCGCGGCGGACAGGCAGGCAGAATAATCGACATCTGCCGCGAGCGCAAGATCCCCGTCAAATTTGCCGATCAGCGCAGGCTCGACCGCCTCTGCGACGGCGCGGCGCACCAGGGCGTTGCGGCATTTGCCGCGGCTCACGAATACGCCGAGATGGACGATATTTTTGCCCTCGCCGAGAGCAGGAACGAAAGCCCGTTCATAGTCGTGTGTGACTCACTTGAAGACCCGCACAACCTCGGCGCCATACTCAGAAGCGCGGAGGCAGCCGGAGTTCACGGGGTAATTATCCCGAAGCGCAACTCCGTGACCCTCAACTACACAGTCGCAAAGACCTCGGCGGGCGCTATTGAATATGTCCCCGTAGTAAAGGTCGCGAACCTCCCCGCCGCCATCGACGAACTCAAATCGCGCGGCGTCTGGATATTCGGCGCGGACATGGACGGCACGGATTACACCGCCCTCGACTACAGCGGCAGCATCGCTCTCGTCATCGGCTCTGAGGGCAAGGGCATAGGCCGCCTCGTGCGCGAAAAATGCGACTTCATCGCCTCCCTGCCGATGCGCGGCAAGATAAATTCTCTCAACGCCTCCGTCGCGGCGGGAATTCTCATGTTTGAAGCGGCGAAACACAGAAACTGACTTTTATCCGATTTTTTCAGCATATAAGCATATATAAATTGGGGTGAGATGAGTGGAAAACAAACCTTCCGATAAGCGGAGCAACATGCCGCTTGACAAAGTTCTCTACCAAGTGGCGAAGATTGAACACGACAGCGGCGAACCGGACAAGATCTGGAAAATAACCGACATAGACGATCTGATAGCGAGCACGGACGCCGATTCCACAGCACTTGACTACGATGACGACGATGAGCTTCTGATGAGCATCGCCTACTATAAAAACAGATACTCTGACGATGACATATCGTCGGAGTATGAGACTATATATACAGACCCGAAAGAGCCGGAATCCGAGCCCGACGAAGAGCCCGAGCCGGAAGAAGCTGAACCCGAAATTCCGGCGGACGAACCGGAGGCTTCGGCAGAAGCAGAAACCGAAGAGCCTGCCGAGCCCGCAGAATCAGACGAGGCGGAGCAGACCGTCGAAAACAAAGAACCTGTAAGCGAAGTGTCTTTTGCGAAGCCTGAAGAGACGGAATCAGCCGGCGAATCATATTTTGAAAGCGAAGCGGCAACAGAAGCTCCCGTAGAGCCGGAAGAAGCCAAAGCGGCGCAGGAGTCTGCCGACGAAATTGAGCCGGAAGCCGAGGAAGTTAAGGCTGAAGAAGTTCCCGCCGATGAGAGCGAGGATATATACTCCGATTCAAAAATCGAGCTGTCTGTTGTGAAAGCCGACGGCGAAGATGATGATATACAGGAATCGGAACCTAAAGATGAAGTTGACACGGACGAATCAAATAAAACCGACGAGTCCGACAACAGCGATAACATTCTGACGCTCCACGGCGAGGAAGAAGAATCCGAGGACGAGGATGAAGCCGAGAAAAAGCCGACGGTAGAGGAGCTTTTCGGCGCGCCCGCTTCGAGATATTTCGGCGAGCCGACAGAAGAGCCGGAGGAGGACTCCGAGCGTGAGAGCCGCGCCATACCCGGCCTGTTCGGCGACACAGTTGTGTTCGGTCCGATGAAAACCCTTTCCGAGCCGACGCAGAATAAACCCGACGACGAATATAAAACAAAGCTCATGACCGCGATAGGCTCGGCAAAAGCGCCGCAGAGCGCCGAGACGATAGAGAAGCCCGGCGTTATCTTAAAGCGCGGTCCTCTCTCCGAGACATCGGGGCTCGAGCCCCTGCCGCAGGTCATTCCCGCCGAAGAATTTGTCGGCTCGGGGGACGATAAGCCCGCGTCGATAGAGGATCAGCCTTTCACTAATCCCGCCGCCGGCAATCAGCCGGAGGAGGAGCAGATGATGCTCAGCGGCTTCGGCGAAGAGCCGGAGACTGAAAAAATAGACGAAGACGAGCTTCGCAGCGAGCTCGACAAAAAGAGGGCGGAGAAGAAGAAAAAGTTCGTTCTGCTCGGCGGACTCGGCGACGATGAGCCGCAGGAGGACGAAAATCCGCCCGAAGAGAAAGAGGACGAGCCGGAGGAGCAGCCCGAGAAAAAGAGAAAGCACTCCGAGAAAGCTCCCCTCGAATACGAGAAGCCCGAACAGCGCGGCAGAGTCTATAACAGCCTCAAGAACGCCGCATCGCAGTTCAAGACCTCGGTTATCGGTCTGTGCGTGCTTGAAGGCGTGTCGCTGCTTCTGCTGCTCATACCGAAAATTCTCGAGTGGGCGGCGATAGACGCGCCCGCGTTCGACCGCGGAGGCGCAGGACTCGCGGCAGCTAATATAGTGCTTCTGCTCGCGTCGTTCTATCTCGCGTTCCCGAATATTTTATCCGGCGTAAAGGCGCTTGCAAACGGCCGCGTGACCGGCGGCGCAGTCGGCGGGCTGACATTTATACTCGCCCTCGTCCAGACGATACTCTCGTTCTTCAACAAATCACCCGAGGGTGCTTCGGGCATGTTCTACTGCGCGGCGGCGATATTCGCTCTGCTCATGACCGCCGAAAACAGCAGCCGCGGCACGGCGCGCGTGATGCAGAATTTCCTCTTCTGCACCGCAAAACGCAAATCAGGGCTCTACGGCATAAGGGCTATAGAGAGCGAGAAAGACGCATTTGAAGTCGGACGCGCGCTCAAGATGGGCAACCCGGACATTTTATATTCCGGCAGGGTCGAGTTCCCCGCCGACTTCATCAAAAATTCCGAAGCCAACTCCCCTGCGGACAGCTGCATAAAGCGCAGTCTGATAATCTCTTCAGCCGTCTCCGTGCTGCTCGCGGTTATATCGGGCATAATAACAAAAGATATCTTCCAGGCGTTCGGCGTGCTCACCGGCGCGTTCTGCCTGACCTCGCCCTGCGCCATTGAACTCGCGCTGATGATTCCGCTCTATCTTGAGAACAGGAAGCTCAACTCAGAGGGCGGCATGATAGCGGGCTACGACGCGGCTCTCGAATGTTCCGAGGCGGTCGCCGCCTCCGTTGACAGCGCCGATCTCTTCGACCGCGCGGCGTGCGAGATGCACGGAATGAAGGACTTCCACACCGTGCGCATAGACGATGTTCTGCTCTACGCAGTCGCTATAGTGCTCAAATCCGGCGGTCCGCTCACAGATGTCTTCAACCGCATTATCGGCGGCTCGACCGAGCTTCTGCCGCCCGTGCGCGACATGATATACGAAGACAGACTCGGTCTTTCAGCCACAATATATAATCAGCGCGTGCTGCTCGGCAACCGCAACCTGCTCACGCACCACAATATTGAAGTACCGCTCAAGTCCGAGGAGGACAAGGTAAAGCGCAACGGGCGCAAGATTCTCTACATAGCCATCGACTCGCAGGTCGCGGCGATGTTCGTTTTCAACTACGCCGAGGACGCATCGCTCAAGGATTCGATAAACGAGATGGCGGACAACGGCTTCAGCCTTGTCGTTCGCACAGACGACCCAAATGTGACCGACGAGCTCATCGCCGCCCGCTTCGGCATAGCGCAGAAAGATATCAAAATGACGCTCTCCCACGGCGCGCGCATATTCAGCGCATACCGCGACAGCGTTGTTGATTCAGCCCCCGCAAAGGTCATGCACGACGGCTCCGCCCGATCTTACTTCAAGAGCATCGCGGCGTGCGGCAGGCTCGCAAACTTCGCTTCGCGCTGGGCAGTGTTCGCCCTTATCGTGCAGGCGGTTGTGGCGGCGGGTGCGATACTCTGCGTCGCGCTGAAGGCGTTCGCGTTTGTGTCGCCCCTGACGGCGGTTATAGTTCAGGCCGCGATAGTGGCTTTCAGCGTAATACTGGAAAAATTCAAAAGATAAATATACTACCCTGTAACATCTAAAAGTCTACATCCGGTTGAAGGATGAAAACGCAGGCAGGCTGCCGCCTGTCAAGTTTGAGGACGCAGTTAAAC
>OGNF01003101.1_pt1 | contig 11541 bp, 22 predicted proteins | sample 1573321 | NCBI WGS metagenome assembly OGNF01 (sample SAMEA2581911, study PRJEB24529) | metagenome | biome: Human gut stool | place: China | collected 2011
AGCTGTGAGTAACCTGCATCAGAACATCACACTAGAAATGATCATCGAAGCAATGGTCAAGGTTGTCGTGGCAAATGTCCTGTATCTCAATATCTTAAATATAATGACAACCATACTACAAAAGGAACAGGGTTTATATGGAAACCAAGAGATGTTAATGGAACAGCAAGTACCCTAAGAGCCAATAGTGCTTTAGCTCCAGCTCCAACCGATAATACTATTCTTGAAACTAATCATTGTGTTGAAGTAGGCTCTTTGTCTGGTGGCAAATGGGACAAAATTTACGAATCTGCAAGAAGGTATTATTCTACAGATGGAATTTCACCCACGATACATACTTGTGGTGGAGGAAATACTGAACCTAAAATAGCAGAGCCAATAGCTTATGTGAAAGAAGCAACTAAGAAAGGCTCTGCAGAAATTTATGAGGGTGATAGTGTAAATTTAGAGCAACCTAATTCTAAGACAAGAAGAGGCAGGGTCGGAAAGGGTTATGCACAAACATTGACTACAAGTTGTAACCAAGCTGTAGTTGAACCCGAAGCCAAAAATTTTCGTGTTCGTAAATTAACTCCTAGAGAATGTTATAGGCTTATGGGATTTACTGATGAACAATTCGATAGATCACAAGCTTTTAGTTCAGATAGTCAGCTTTACAAACAGGCAGGAAATTCAATAGTAGTCGATGTGCTTTATTACATATTTGGAAAGCTATTTAAGGTTAATACTGAAAATTTTACATAAGCCCCACTACGATGGGTTGTGTAGACAAACCATCGTTGGTTGGGGGAGTAGGAGAAATCAATTTCGGCAAACAGTATAGACAAGGAAACAGAATATATTCGGCAGGACATATAGCGATGTGTCTAACAGCACAACCAGTAGGAAACGCAGGTGGATATACTTATTTATATCTAGTAGAACAAGACAAGTAGGGTGATACAAATATATAGGTGTAATCGGTGTAACGAAAAATTTGATACTCCAAAACCAGATCGTGAGTATTTTGAATACTGGGGAGCATCTTGTACAAGGATAATTTATGTTTGTCCTAAATGCGAAAGTGGAGATATAGAAGAAATGTGGGAAAGAGAAGATGAAGGGAGTGATTTTGATATTGAAGAAGACGAATAAAAATAATTTAAGTGCTATTATAATTTCTATTCTATTGGCAATAGCTCTATTCGCAATCTCAAAAATTACAGTGTCTAATAACGAATATTTACATAATAAGCAGAGTGGTAGGGTAGTCGCTACAACATATAGTCAGATAGAGCAGAAAACTGACACAGCAAGGACTATTGAAATTGCTTTGTGTGAAGAAGCGACTACTTATGCAAGAATTGGTATAGCTAAAACAATTCTAACAGCAACAAATAATATTCCTGCGGTTAATGATATTTTGGAAATAGATAATACAAACTCTGTTGTACAAGAAAATGTGATACAAGATACTCCGGACTCTATCTATGCGGGAATATTTGAAGCTACATGGTATTGTGCTACGGATATGGGGTATACAATCGCGCCTTATGGTTCTTCGGGCAGAACACTTGAAACAGCGTATAGTGTAGCTTCAAATTATTTTTCACAAGGCACGTTGCTGTATATAGAGGGTGGTGGGCTGTCAGGCACTTATCGTGTAGACGATACTGGAGCAATGGCTACAAACGTAATAGACTTCTATTATTGGGATAGATCATACGTTCCCGCAGATTTTCTCACTGCGGGTAGAATAAAAATACAAGTTTACATAATTGAGTAAAACTCAAAGAAAGGTTAATTGATGTACGATAAAAAGGCGGCAAGACGTAGATACCTTGCACAATTAGAAATAAGAAAGGAACTGGCAAGGTATCAATCTGAGTGCAAAGAACTCAGAATTTATCAAATGACAGAAGAAGAATTTGCGAAAGCTCAGGAAGAGCGTAAAGCAAGACAGGAAGAAATTAAACAGCATAGAGAAAATGACAGGAAGAGAGGTTTCACAAAATATGAGGACAGCTATTGTCAAGATGACAACAATTAAAGACATTCAACAGTTTGTACGTAAGGCAAGTACAATTGCAGGAGAGGTTGATTTGATACAAGGCAAGTATCGTGTGCCTGCAACAAGTTTAATGAGTATTTTTGCACTCGATCTTGAAAAGCCTATTAAGATTGAATTTGACGAAACTATTTATGAAGAAGTTAATTATAAGCTTAGTGAATTTATACCAACAATAATTTCGCAGAAAAAATAAGGAGGACAAAATATGCAGCTTAAAGATGCATCCATTTATAAAGAAGATAATTTGTATTACATGAAACTCATTTATAACTATAAAGATAATGAGAGAAACGAACATTGTATGGTATTCCCCAAAGTATGTTTTCCAACGGAATTGTATGACATTCCCACAATAGAGAACAATTTCTGTCGTTAGGAGGCTTCGATGATGTAGCTTTCGTAGACTGGATAACTGAATACGCTACACAAGACATGACTCTTGAAGAGATTGAAAACAAACTTGGACATAAAGTTAAAATTGTATCGGAGAAAGAAAAGTCTACTGGCAATAAGGTTAAGAAATGAGATAGTCAATCTAACTATGAAGATAATATAGATGAAAGGGAAGAGCAATATGACGAATTTATTGAAAGGACTTAAGGAACAATTGAATCCAGAAAGACGTTGGGGAGGGAAACCATTTGTATCATTGACAAAAAACTGTCCATGTAATAAATGTGATATTCAGAAACAATACGAAGAAAGATCCCGTTACTATGATCCTTGTGATGACTTGGGTGAATTATGTCGTGGGTGTATTAAACATTTTAATTGGTTATTGGATTGCAATAGCAAGCTAAGATGGTATGAAGAGAAAGACGAGGCGTTAAATAATAATCAAAATGAACGTAGAACAAAAATAACCATACTTGAATATCCAACAGATGAAGATTGGATTGCAGTTAAGCAAAGAGCATTAGTTACGGTAGGCTTAAAAGCAAAGACTCCACCAACAAATGAATGGAAATATTCGATACTGAAAGCACGACACTCGCCAATACGCAGGCTTAGATTTTCTGTACTTTTTGAAGATATTCCTAATTGGGTAGCGGTTCACCTTGTAAGACACGTTCATTCGCAGCCATATGTTAAATCTCAGAGAAACGATAGGCAGTCTGACTATGACCGAAACAAAGCCCCGCAGAATACACCTGTAAATATGATATGGGATTTTAATGGTGAAGAACTTATGAATATCGCCAATAAAAGATTGTGTAAGCAAGCTGCTAAAGAAACAAGAGAAATCATAAAAGATATGTGTGATAAAATTATTGAACTCGACAATATTTGGACTGATTTTCTTGTGCCTATGTGCAAGTATGTTGGAGAGTGCAAAGAAATGTTCCCGTGTTATTTAAAGGAGAATAAAAATGACTAAACCATTATTTTGTATACTTGGAGCTTCGGCAAGTGGTAAAACAACACTTGTAAAAATGTTTGAAAAAGAATTTAACATGAAGCAGATACCCTCTTATACAACACGATCGCCTAGATTTGAGGGAGAAGAAGGACACACATTTGTTACCGAAAAAGAGTTTAAGCAACTCAACAACATCGTAGCATATAACTATTATCTTAACAATCATTATGGTGTTACTGCAAGTCAAATTGACGATGAGTCTTATTGTTTGTATGTTGTTGATTTCACAGGTCTTAGAGAACTGAAAGAAAAGTATAAAGGTGAAAGACCTATCTATTCAATTTTTATTGATTGTGATACAGATACAAGACGTTCCAGATTGTTTACTCGATATTCTAAAATGTATAAGAGTCCTCATAAGGCTATGGACGTAACTATTGACAGATTGTGTGCAGATGCGATTGAATTTAAAGATGTAAAGGATAAAGTTGATAAAGTCATAAGCAACAATGATGATATTAGCAAAGCTATAAGTGAGTTAAGGCTTTATGTGTATCGCATAAATGTGTATCACACAATTGCGGAGGTTTGCCTATGAATAGAATAACCAAAGAGCATTATAACAGTATAGTTTACCTATCACACCCTTATGGGAATGACCCAGAAAACCTTAAAAAGGTGATACAGTGTCAGAAAATACTTACAACTCTGCACCCCGAGAACATATATTTAAACCCAGTTGCAATGTTCGCAGGCTTATATGACGTAACTGATTATAAAGATGGGCTAAACATGACGTTATTTCTGCTTGACACATTGGCTGATGAAATGCTGATATGTTCTGAGGATTATATGAAGTCAAAGGGTTGTGTTGCTGAAATCGAGTATTGTGATGGTTTGGGTATACCTTATAAATACACAACACTTACAGAACTTAAAAAGCAGTTAAATACATACAATTCTCAGCGTGAAAGGGGGTGATAAAATGAAGATAGGCGTTGATTGTGACAATGTTTTAAATAACCTCACAGAAAGTGTTCTTGAAATTTATAACTCCGACCATAGCGATACGCTCACTACGAACGATATTACAAAATATTTTGTGGAACATTTTATTAAAGACGAAGTAAAAGACAATTTTCATGAATACTTTGTAGACAAAAGAGTGTGGAAGAATATTAAGGTTCTTGATGGTGCAGTAAAAACGTTGAAAAAATATCATGATTTAGGACATGAAATATTCATTATAACAGCCACAAGACCCGAAAATATTCCTAAAAAAGCGCGTTGGATAGCTAAAAACTTCCCATTTTTGAACGTAAATAAAACTCTGATTTTATTGAACAGAAAACAGCTTTTGAGTGGGAATATTGACGTTTTAATTGATGATTGTCTTGATAATTTGGTCTATGGTGATTACGAACGTATTGTTTTTGACTATCCGTGGAACAAAGAAGATATTCTGTTAAGTGAACATCGTTGCAAAAATTGGAACGAAATAGACAAAACATTAGATAAGATTATGCGTTTAAAGGAGTGTGATTGATGATAGGTTTTATAATAGGAACTATTCTAGGTGGGATTGTCGGTGCAGGAATTATCTGCATTGTAGTAGCAGGGAAGGACGATAAAAAGAAATGATTAAAGTAATCAAAAGAAACGGAGATATTGTTGACTTTAATGAGGATAAAATTTACAATGCTATTTTAAAAGCATTTAATGAAATTTATCCGCAGGAGAACAATAAAACTAAATGTGCTTTTATTCAGATGAAAGTTGTAGATACAATTAAAGCAAGCTATTCCGATGATGAAAGCATTTCAGTAGAAACAATTCAAGATCTTGTTGAAAATCATCTTATGACAAATTATCGTGATGTGGCTAAAGCATACATAAAGTATAGGTATAAAAGAGAGCTTGTAAGACAAAGTAACACTACTGACAAGAGTATTTTGGAACTAATTGATGGCGTAAATGATTATTGGAATAAAGAAAATTCTAATAAAAATGCTACGCTAGTAACTACTCAAAGAGATTATCTTGCGGGAATAACTAGTACGGATATTACTGAACGTTTTCTGTTGCCGGAAGATGTAGTAAAAGCCGACAAAAAAGGAATACTACATTTTCATGACAAGGATTATTTCGCTCAACATATAACCAATTGCTGTTTAGTTAATCTTGAAGATATGCTTCAAAATGGTACAGCTATAAATGGTGTTAAAATTGAAAAACCGCATCGTCTTATAACTGCGACCACAATAACAACTCAAATAATAACGGCTGTTGCCAGTTCGCAATATGGTGGTACAAGCATTACGCTCACACATTTAGCTCCGTTTGTTAGAGATAGTTATTACTATCATCTAAAAAAATACTGTGATCGTGGTTTAGATGAAGAGAGAAGTCTTACTTTTGCTAGACTAGATACAGAAAAAGAGATAGAAGATAGTGTACAAACTTTTAACTACCAAATCAATAGTATGTCTACTACAAATGGACAAACTCCATTTTTGACAGTGTTTATGTATCTTGGTGAAACTGATGAATACAAAGATGAATTGGCTGCTCTAATTCGTGAATTTATTAAACAGCGTAAACTTGGTTTAAAAAATGAATGTGGTGCTTATGTCACTCAATCATTCCCAAAACTTATTTACGTTCTCGAAGAAGATAATATTTCGGAGAATAGTAGATATTGGGATATTACAGTTGAAGCAGCTAAGTGTACAGCCAAAAGACTAGTTCCAGATTACATAAGCGAAAAGAAAATAAAAGAATCAAAAGAAGGCAATTGCTTTCCGTCTATGGGTTGCAGAAGCTTTTTAGCTCCATACAAAGATGAAAACGGTAATTATAAATTCTATGGTCGCTGTAATCAGGGTGTTGTAACATTAAATCTTGTTGACATAGCTCTTTCATCTCATAAAAATGTTGATGAATTTTGGAAGCTCTTTGAAGAAAGAACAGAACTATGCCACAAGGCTTTACGTTGCAGACATGAAAGACTTAAAGGAACTTCATCAGATGTTGCGCCAATTCTATGGCAAGATGGAGCATTTGTCAGACTAAAGAAAGGCGAAAAAATAGATAAATATCTTTATGGAGGTTATTCTTCTATATCTTTAGGCTATGCAGGTCTTTATGAATGTGTAAAATATATGACAGGTCACAGCCATACTGATAGTGGCATCGGTGAAAAATTTGGTCTTGAAGTAATGACAAGACTTAATGAGAAATGCGAGCAATGGAAAGCCGCTGAAAATATTGGATATTCATTATATGGGTCACCAATAGAATCTACAACATATAAATTTGCTAAATGTCTTAAAAAGCGTTTTGGTATCATCGAGGGAATAACAGATAAGGATTATATTACAAATTCATATCATGTTCCTGTTTTTGAAAAAATTGACCCATTTAAAAAATTAGCCATTGAAAGTAAATTTCAATCATTAAGTCTTGGCGGTGCAATAAGTTATGTGGAATGTGCCGATTTGCAAAACAACATTCCCGCCGTACTTGAAGTAATTAAATTTATTTATGATAATATCATGTACGCAGAACTGAACACTAAAAGTGATTATTGTCAAGTTTGTGGTTATGACGGAGAAATCAACATTATTGATGAAAACAATCAACTCATTTGGGAATGCCCTAATTGTGGTAATAGAGATCAATCAAAAATGAATGTATCTCGTAGAACTTGTGGATTGCATTAACAATATAGTCCACGTTAAATAGGTTAAATTGCGGAAAACTCCCCATAATCCTAATTCACCACAACGGAATTGGAAACGATAAACGTGACGGTGGTGTGAATTTAAAATTCAACAGTCCGATAGGATAGAAACCATAAAAAGTAATTAGGGCAGGGACAATCGAGTGTGCAAGTCACTCAAACGCATCGAAGCTCCTTAACACATAATGGTGATGGAGAACGTTCAACGACTATAATACCTATTGATAATATTAAATTGCTTATAATAAAAAGAAAAGGAATGACAAAATATACAAGAGAATATTAAACCTATCCCAGATTTCAAGGGCTATTTTATTAGCAATTTTGGAAAAGTATATTGTAATTTGGGGCAGGGAAATAGAAATAAAGACAAAACAGTTGATTTATATGAAATCAAACCTCGATTAGCCAAAAATGGCTATGCTAGAATATATGCTAGACAAACGTCTACAAACAAAAGGAAAGATTTGTATATACATAGATTAGTAGCAGAATTATTTATACCAAATAATGAAAATAAGAAATATGTCAACCATATTAACTGCATTAGAAGTGACAATAGAGTAGAAAATCTTGAATGGTGTACTGCACAAGAAAATACACATTACACCGAGTATTTACATCATGTTATCAGAGATAGTAATGGTAGGTTTGTGAGCAATTTTACCTATTAAAATAAATAATAATATTATCAAATTGTATAGTCTACTCCCCTCATAAATATCGGGAAACCGAGGGTAGAAAGGATATTGGTAGCAATTTTTGGAATCAAGGTAGAACGCAAGAGATAAAAGAAAGATATGTTCATCTTGACAATCACGAAGTAGGAGAATAATAAAATGAGAATTGCTAGTATAAGGAAAATGGATATTAGTAATGGAGAGGGCATTGGTGTTGCATTGTTCGTACAAGGTTGTCATTTTCATTGCTTTAACTGTTTTAATCCTAGTACTTGGGATTTTGCAGGTGGCAAAGCATTTAATTCCTATGAACTTGATAACTTTATAAAAGCTATAGAACAACCTTTCGTACAACGTGTTTCATTTCTTGGGGGCGAACCACTTTGCTTTGAAAACAGAACTATGATAACAGTTTTTTCAGAAACAATAAGAAGAAAATATCCAACCAAAACTCAATGGCTTTATACAGGGTATACATGGGAGGAGATTAAAGACCTTCCCATCATGAAATATCTTGATGTAGTTGTTGACGGCAGGTATGAAGATGATAAAAGAGATATAACGCTCAAATGGCGTGGTTCGAGTAATCAAAGAGTTATTGATGTCCAAAAGAGTTTAGCCGAAAATAAGGTTGTATTGTGGTGTGATTAAATGACTGGAATACCAAGGAATGAAAAGATTTGGCTTCAAATATGAAGTCGAAGGGAATAAGGCAACTAAAACAAAATATAAATCAAAAGACCCTACGGAATTAGAGAAAAAATTAAGAAAGGTGTGAGTGTGTGATAAAAATAATCATAGTATCTTCTTTGATAGTCACTCTGATTTGTTGGATAGGAACTATCTTGTTACGCTCGGATATTATCAAAGAACTTAATAGAGAAATTCGTAAACGTCATGGTAGAAATCATAAGTATATAAGCAATTCGTCAAGAACAGATAAATTTAAAAACTTGATTAAGTTTTGTATGTTGCAACTTATACCTTTTTATAATGTATGGTTTTTAATTAACATAATGGTATCATATAATGACATTGTTTATCAAGGTGTAATGAAACTGCTTACAGCATATGAAAAGAATATACATAACAAAGAAAAGGAGATAATTAAATGAGAACAGCTATTAAATTTGCAAAAACTAAACCCGATGCGATCATACCAACTAAAAGACTTGAAGATGCAGGCTATGATATTTATGCTTGCTTCGATGAAGAAGAGATGAAAATACCCCCTCATACAACCGTTATGATACCAACAGGAATAGCTTCGGCTTGTGATACCGACTTCTGTTTTGTACTTAAAGAGAGAGGTTCAACAGGAAGTATAGGTATGGCTCAGAGGTGTGGTATAATTGACAGTGGCTATAGAAATGAATGGTTTGTACCTGTAACAAACACCAATGATAAGCCAATAATCATTAGTAAGAATTGTGCTAAAATTGGCACAAAAGCCCATGAATTTGAAAATTTTATATACTATCCATATACAAAAGCTATTTGTCAGGCACTTGTCCTCCCAGTCCCAGAGAATGACGTTGAAGAGTATACTTATGAAGAATTGAAAGCAATTCCGTCTGAACGTGAGAATGGTCGTTTGGGTAGTAGTGGAAAGTAAATATTATAATAGAATAAAATATATGAATTGTAAATTTAAAGAATATAACTTATCTAATTTAATGACTATAAAGGAGCTTCAAGAATATTTACATATTGGTAAGAATAAGGCTTATTATCTTGTAAATAACAATGAAGTTCCTACGGTACGAATAGGCAATAAGACTTATATTGTAGTTGATAGATTACAACGATACATAGACAGAAATATAATTTTATAACTAATAAGGGAGTAGACAATATCTACTCCCTTATTAGTTAATTAAAGTATTGGTCAATCAACATATTATCCAACTTAATAATAATATCAAATGGCTGTTCCGAGAAAGGTGATGCTGAGTATTCATGAAGCTTGTCTACTGTGATTTTCAAATTCTCGGCAATATCTTCTTCTGGCAGAGTAAGCTTTTCAAGATAATAGTCAATAGGATTTATTAAGGGCTTGCTTTGTGCGAGTGTAAAAGAACCAAACTGTTCTCTTGTCATAGGTGTAAGCAAACTGTTAGTATTAACTTCGGAAAGTTTAGATGCTAAATACTTCTTCGCTTGTTTGTCAAAACCTTGCTTTTTTACTACACCATATGATTTTTCCTCTTTGTACGGGATATGCGAAACTTTATTGTGTGCGACAGCAAGAGCCTTCAACAAGTCAGTTTGGTATAAACATCTTATACTTGCATCATCACAAACCATTCTGCTTTCAAGTAATTTCATTACTTGCCCCATAATGCAACTTTCTTTGTCTGTCATAATTTATTCCTCCTTAATAGTATGCAAAGTTGTTGTGTCTATTTCTTTATCTCCATTTACAAATACCGCTCCTATCCATTTGACAACAAGAGTTTTATTCTCTCCGCTTCCCGTCCAAAAGCTATGAAAATGACTTCTGCGTATGTGTGGAACTTTGGGTGTGCCATGATGCTCAGATAATTTATTTTTGTCAACATATTTGATGTTAGCTTGTTTTGGTTTTAGACTTGCACCAATGCGATACCCCACGTTAGATATTTGTGTTTTTGATTGAGTAGTTGGCTTTGGGTTGTCATTTGTGTTAGAAGTTCGTTTGGCAATTGCTCCTTTTGTAATGGGTTCTATTTCGGCGTTAATCGCTGACAGATACACAATATATTGAAACCTTTCACAAATTACGTCAACAGTAGCATCAATAGATTGTTGATCTTTTTCTGAATCACCTGATAAATACTTTTTCGCTTCATCACTATTCGTCCTAATTGCACTTTCAAATAAATCACGAATCGTTGTTTGGTCTGCGATAGGACAAATTATAGACGAAATGCCAGTTGGGTAAATGTCTACAATAATAACCACTTCTTCATCAACGCTTACGAAAAAGCCTGCACTATTATTGAATTGCCGCTCCACAAAGAAGTTGTCACACGGTAAGTGTTTCAGAGTTTCAATTGAAACTGTTACATCTGATTTATTTTGAGTTGAAAGAAGTTTTGATAATTCTTCATCAAATTTATACATCTGCCGTCCACAATAATACCATTTAGCAATAGCTAAGATATTCACACAAAAATCTAAATTGTTGTCACTCATCTCTTCGAGATTTTTAACAAGTAAGTTGGTGATTTCTTCATTAGAATAATATGGGTATAACTTTTCAAGTTTTTCTTCAACTAAGTCGGCGAATATAGATACGGCTGTATTTTTAGTAAGAGGTTGGTCACGAAAACGCTGGATATATTGGAAAATTTCTTTAACAATTTGATCGGGTAATAATTGATTTTTATGTTTCGCCATGTATATTCTCCTCTATTATTGTACAAAAATTGAGTGTAGAAATTTCTCTATTTATTATAGCAAATTTTGTAGAGAATGTCAATAGGGGAAGAATAATTCGCAAAAAGAGTTATAAAATCATCGTGTAGAAATCGTGTAAAAATATATGAAAAGAAGAAACACATAGGGAAAAACAGTGACAATAGAGATCACACTCAAAAGACAGCAGAGTGAGATAATACCATATAAAAAGTCCTTGAAACACAATAAAATCAAGCATTTCAAGGACTTTTTATATGGTGCCGGTGGTCGGGCTCGAACCGACACGGTATCGCTACCAACGGATTTT
>OGNF01003105.1_pt1 | contig 11528 bp, 8 predicted proteins | sample 1573321 | NCBI WGS metagenome assembly OGNF01 (sample SAMEA2581911, study PRJEB24529) | metagenome | biome: Human gut stool | place: China | collected 2011
TGCTGTGAAAAGTTTTCGTAACTTTCGGTTGTGGATGCCGCCCGGGCCGCATCGGGCTGTATTCGCTCACGGCATTTCCATGAAACCAACTGTATGAAAAGAAAAAAATACTATGAAACGTCACCAACTGTTATTTACGCTTTTCTTCCTTCTTTCCACAAAAGTGTTTTCACAATCTCAGGATACGGTCTATGTCAGGGACTTTGTACAACCGGGCACGTATCGGAACTGTGTGGAGGAAATACAAAAGGCCATTGATGCCTGCAAGGAAAGGGGAGCGAAAGTGCTGCTCTTCGAAAAGGGGCGGTATGACATCTGGCCTGAAAAGGCACAACGGCGCGAGTATTTCATATCCAACACTTCCAGCGAGCAGGAGTGCCCCTCGAAGGTCAAGACCGTGGGTCTTCTTTTTGAAAGAATCAACGGCCTGGAGGTCATCGGGCAGGATGCATTACTGATGTTTCACGGGAAGATGATTATGATGGCATTCGATCAATGCCGGCAGATCAAGGTCCGTTCATTGCGTACGGATTTTGAACGGCCTACCGCTTCAGAAATCAAATATGTCAAGAAAACCGGCGACGGAGTGGAAGTGGCTTTGCACCGCGACACGAGATATGACCTTGCCGACGGCCGGTTGCATCTGATTGGCGAAGGATGGGAGTCGGAGCGTTTCCATTGCATAGAATGGGACAAGGACACCCATTTCTTTACCTACAGCAGCGGCTGGAACACCTTGCACAAGGCCAGGGCCAGGGAGGTATCACCCGGTATCATTCATTTCGATACGCCCGCATCCTTTCAGCCCAAAATCGGCAATATCCTTACGGTCAGAGACATCATACGCGACCAGGTGGGCATGTTTATTAAGGAAACCAGCCAAATCACTTTGCAGGATTTACACATCGCTTATATGCACGGACTGGGAATTGTCAGCCAATACAGCACGGACATTACGATGGACCGGGTGCGCTGCACTCCGAATGAGGAAAGGGGACGGATATTGGCTTCGTCGGCCGATTTCATGCATTTTTCCGGCTGCCGGGGTAAAATCACCATACGGAACTGCCGGCTGGAAGGTGCGCACGACGACCCGATTAACATTCACGGGACGAACCTGAGAATTATGGAAAAGACGGACAGCCATACCCTACGGTTGCGCTTTATGCATGCGCAGAGCTATGGTTTCACGGCCTTTCATGCGGGCGACACGGTGGCCCTCGTGCAGGCAAAGACGATGATGCGGTGCAAAACACCCTACCGGGTCAGATGGGCCAGAAAATTGTCGGACAGGGAAATACTCGTTTCCTTCACTGCTCCCGTAACGGATGATTTTGAAATCGGGCATGACTGTGTAGAAAACCTCAGTTATACGCCCGAGGTGCATATCCATCATAATTATTTCACGAGAACCAGTACGCGCGGACTTTTGGTGACTACGCCCAGAAAGGTGGTCATCGAGGACAATGTGTTTGAGAAGACGGGGATGAGTGCCATCCTGATAGAAAGTGACGCGGAAGGATGGTTTGAGTCGGGACCGGTGAAAGATGTGCTTATCCGCAATAATACCTTCATCGACTGTGCCTATCAGGGGGGACCCGGAAATGCCGTTATCGCGTTGAACCCTTCCAATACGGTGGTTGATTCCCGTCAGCCGGTGCATCAGAACATCCGGATTGTCAATAACCGCTTTCTTACCTTCGATTATCCCGTTCTGTTTGCGAAGAGTACCCACCATCTTTTGTTCTCGGGAAATTCCATCGAACGGACTCACACCACTTCTTCATTATGCGGGAATAAAAATACGTTCTATTTCAACGGCTGCCATCGCGTCACCATCAAGGACAATCAATGGAGCGGATGGTCCGAACAGCCTCAAACTGTGATTAAAAATATGAGCAGGAAGTCGATAAGGCAGGAGGGTACGGTATTGCTGGAGCAATGACAGGACCCCGAAGGCCGTCAGCCGGTTCCGATGGGTATATCTTCGCGGCCATTGGTGTGAGTGGTATCCGGCCATGCGTTCACGGGGCCCGCTGGACGGTTACCGGGAAATATCATGGTCCGCCCGGGAAAATCCCGGCCAAAGGCTGATTCCTGCGAAAAGTTTTCGTAACTTTCGATTGCAAAAAAGCAGATTCTTTTTCCGGGCTTATGGATATGGTGTGTCTGTCCGTCCGGGGGCTATTGACGGTTTCTGCCGCTGTTGCATACGATGAAATCACAGCCGGAGGGCGTGCCTCTCCTTCGGGAAACATCGGCAATCTGTATGGATGGTTGGGATATTACGGAGAGGGGCCGAGTAGCCGTATAGGCAATTGTAAGCGGAGTCTTGCAGGACTCCTATGTACGGAAAGACACCGTCCGGAAGAAGAAATCATGAAACAGTTGGACGCTTTGCGGTTCAACGCAAATGTAGGTAGCAATGAGTAAAGAAATACAATTCTTGTTATACAGCCTTCCCGATGAAGAGGGGAAGGTTCAGGTCGTCATAAAGGACGAAACCATCTGGTGTACCCAAAAGGCTATGGCACAACTTTTCGGAGTTGACAAATCTGGTATCAGCCGCCATATAAACAATATATTCAAGGAGGGAGAACTTGAACAGGACGCGACAGTTGCAAAAATTGCAACCGTCGTAAATCGAGGGATAAGAGGTGAAGTGGAAGATTTTGTCGATTTCTATCATCTTGATATGATAATTGCGGTCGGCTATCGTGTTTCTTCGCCCAAAGCCACCAGGTTCCGTCAATGGGCCACCAGGATTCTGAACGAGTATATCCGCAAAGGCTTCGTACTTGATGATGAGCGGTTGAAACAAGGAACGGCTGTGTTTGGCAAGGATTATTTCCGCGAATTGCTCGAAAGGGTACGTTCTATCCGTGCCAGCGAACGCCGCATCTGGCAACAGATTACGGATATTTATGCCGAGTGCAGTATGGATTACGATAAAAATGCCCCGACCACGCATGACTTCTATGCTATGGTTCAGAATCGTTTTCATTATGCGATTACAGGGCAGACTGCAGCAGAAATTATCTATTCGAAAACCGATCATACTAAAGAGCACATGGGGCTGACGACCTGGAAAAACGCTCCAGACGGCCGCATACTCAAATCGGATGTAACGGTAGCCAAGAACTATCTGACAGAAAAAGAGATCAGGCTATTGGAAAGGACTGTAACATCATATTTTGATTACATTGAAAATCAGATTGAACGGCATAACACTTTCACCATGGAGCAGTTTGCCGCCAGTGTCGACAAGTTCCTTTCCTTTAACGATTATCAGATTCTACCGGACAAAGGTAGCGTTTCATCTGCGCAAGCCAAGGCCAAGGCCGAGAAAGAATATGATATTTTTAATAAAACCCAACGGATAGATTCTGACTTTGACAAAGAGGTCAGGGGGATGTTGGGCAAGCAATAAAGAACTCTTTGGCGGGATTAAAATGTGCTGATATTTTCTGTTAGAAGGTGGAACTTTTCGGGTATCTTCTTTCGGATAATCGTTGCAGGTTTTATCCTACCATCTCTTTGTGACAGGTTTTGGTCTTCAAATACCTTTCGGCAGGGGAAAAACGTGCCGCTTTCGTTACGGCCGGGGGACTTCGGCGGGCTGGGCCGGCGGGGGCTGCATCCGGAACAGGAAACGAAAGCACGGTTATGAAAAACGCAAAATAACGTGAGTTCGGTAACTACCCCAAAGACAGATTACCGGAAATTCAGGAGAAAAACAGTCAGTACTTTCGTAAAAACTAAAGTACTGACAGAAATTTCTATCAGTACTTTAGAAATTCCTGTCAGTAGGATTGTGAAACCGTGATGCGGCAACAGCATACAATGGCTCTCTGCTGGGGATAAATAATTATACCGAACTCATGTCAAAATAAGAAAAACGGGACAACTATGAAACACAATGGAATGGGAACCCTTCTTTGCAGTCTCTTGCTGCTGGGGTGTGCGCGGCAGCCGGCGATGGAAAGCCTGGTGCCCAAGGAGCCTTCGAGCGCGCCGGATTATATGTGTACCTGGAATCTGCAGGGGTATGTGACGAGTTATGCCGGCAATGAGCAGATGCGGCGGGCGATGAACGAGGAAAATCTGTTTGGCAAAGGGGCATATCAGAACTGGGCGGAACTGTTTCCCGCCATCCGCGCCGACCTTTATTTCGTGATGGACGACTCGTGGGATATTCCGCTGGAAGAAAATGCGGCGGGCGACAATCCTTATCTGGGTACCGTGGAACTGAACGAGGAGCGTTTTCCTTCCTTTGAGGGTACGCCGGCCGAACGGCTGAAGCAGCTGACGCAAAGGCTGAAAAAACTGGGCTGGAAGGGTGCCGGCGGATGGATTTGTGCGCAGCGGGCGCCGCGGCTGGCTGCTGTGCCGGAGGAGGACTACTGGACGGAGCGGCTGCGGGCTGCCCATGAAGCCGGTTTTTCCTACTGGAAGGTGGACTGGGGACGTGAGGCGGGAAACGACAGCTGGCGCCGCATGCTGACGGAACTGGGCCGGAAACACGCGCCGCAGCTCTGGATTGAGCATGCCATGAAGTATGAGTATGTCGAGTTCAGTGACGTTTTCCGTACGTATGACGTGGAAAACGTCATTGCGCAGCCGGTGACCATTCAACGGGTGGTGCAGCTGCTGCCCCGCCGGGCGGCGGATGGTGCGAAGGGCATTGTCAACTGCGAGGATGAACCGTATATTGCTGCGGGGCTGGGCTGCGCCATCGGCATCATGCGGCATCCGTTTGCCGGCAGTTTGCCCGACGGACGGCAGGACGAGGCTTTTTCGCCGGTGGGGCATAATTACAAGAAATGCCTGGATGAAGTGGTGCGAGCCGTGCGCTGGCACCGTCTGGCGGAACCTTTTGCCGTCGACGGCCGCTATGCCGTTGATTCCGTGTGGCTGACGGATACCTGGGAACTGCGGGAAAACGAAACCTGGAACAAGGGCCGGCCGGTGGGCACGGTGCTGTGTGAGCGTGCGCCGGCCCGGGTGAGCCGCGGCATGCCGTTGCCGGAGGTGGCCGACACGTCGGCCCTGCGGCCGTATGTGCTGGCTTCGTGCTATCCCAACGGTGCGGTGGCAGTGGCGGCCATCGGGCGGGCTGCCGGGCGTGAATATGTGGAACGTGAGGCGGCCGTCACGGTGGCGGGCAGCGACTGGCAGGCTCCCGTGGGGCTGTTCGGACGCTTTGGCGCGGTGACGCTGGTCTATCCTTCAGTGCCGGCGGAGATGGCGGGCATGGAAGTGTGGGCGCAGGACCTGGCTGGTGACAGTCCGGTCAACATTACGTCGGAAGTGAAGGTGGAGGGCAACCGGCTGACGGTGCCGGGGACTGTTATTACCCGGGTGGGATTGATGAACGCCACGCCGGGCGACAAGTCTGCACCGGGACTGGTGTTGAAGATGCGGTTGCCTGACGGTTCCGGCCGGCATGCTGAATGAACGGCCGTGCGTCACAGATGGGGAGAAAGCTGCTGCTCTTCCCACGACGGATGGAGCATCAGCGCCGGGAGTGCAGTTGCGGCTTGATGTTGTAGGTCACCACGCCCCAGATGACGAAATCGTTGTCGGGGCCGACGTGGATGGGCGGATACTCGTCGTTGGCGGGAAGGAGCCACACGCTGCGCCGTGCCTTGTCGATGCGGAGACGCTTGAGGGTGAACTCGCCGTCGATGAGCGCCACCACGATGTCGCCGCTGCGGGGAGAGAGGGAACGGTCGACGATGAGAAGGTCGCCGTTGTCGATGCCGCAGCCCTGCATGGAATTGCCCGACACGCGGACGTAGAACGTGCTGGACGGGTGACGGATAAGTTCGCGGTTGAGGTCGATGCGTTCGGCGGGGTCGTCGTGAGCAGGCGATGGGAAACCGGCCTTGACGCCCTGTTCGGCCAGAGGCAGCGAGAGCTCGCTCTCGGTGTCGGCCGGAATGATGGTGAGTTTCATGGCATTGCTTTTGGAGTTATCCTTGTGGTTCCTTTTGCATTTAGCTGCTGTGTGTTCCTTTCCCAGAACACCCCGTCGCTGTAGCCCTGTATGTGGCGGTCGTGTTCGGCCAGCAGCAGTCGCTTGGCGGCCAGCAGGGCATATTCTTCGCTGATTTCTACACCGCAGAATTGCCGGCCGAGCTTTTTGGCCACGACGGCCGTCGTGCCGCTGCCCAGGAAGGGGTCGAACACGACGCCGCCTTCGGGGCAGGAAGCCAGAATGAGTTTGGCCACCAGCTTCTCGGGCTTTTGGGTGGGGTGGTCGGTGTTTTCGGGCATCGACCAGTAGGGGATGCTGATGTCGTCCCAGAAATTGGAGGGATGCGTCAGCCGGAAGTTGCCGTTTTCCGTTTCCTCCCAGTCCTTGGGCTTCCCGTTTTCGCGATAGGGGGCCAGCACGCGGCGCTTCTGCTTGACCGCTTCCACGTTGAAATAATAGTGGCGGTCGTCCCTGACGGCAAACCAGATGTCCTCCATGGCATTTTTCCAGTTGGTTTTGGCTCCGCGGCCCTTTTCGCGCTGCCAGGTGATGCGGTTCTTGATGACGGCGTGCTCGCCGAGCACCTGAAAGATGGCGCTGGAAGATTTCCAGTCGCAGCAGACGTAGACGCTGCCGTCGGGCTTGAGGCAGCGCAATACTTGCGGCAGCCAGCTGCGCACGTAGTCCTGGTATCCGTCATCGCTCGAGGCCTTGAACTTGAGGCCGGCAAAGTCCTTGGAAAGATTATAGGGCGGATCGATGACGAGCAGGTCGGCAAAGCCCTCCGGCAGCAGTTCCAACACCTCGAAGAGGTCCTGGCGGATGATTTTCCCGAGCAGGTCGGCGGCCGTGCAGCCGGCGGTGATGCGGCTCAGGTATTGCGGGAGTGTTTGCCGGTCGGCCTCAGTCAGTACAAGAGTGCGGTTTCTTTCCGCGCGTATTTTTTTCATGACGTTTTACGTAATTGGGAATACAAATTTACTCAAAATCCCTTAGCGGAAGAGGGGGCGGACCGGCAAAAAAAATGGTGCGGGCACCGGATGGAGCGCTGTGGCGGGTTGCATTTAATTTTTACGGTCTTTCTTGCGTAACCGTGATTTTTTCTCTAAATTGCCGCAGCTTGCCGGGCGGCAGGGGGCAGCGGCATTCCTGTCGGGCCTGCGGGGAAACCGTGCCGGACGGGTTCCTTTGCGGGCATTGCAGGCCAGCCACCCTGCATGAGAGAGGGTGAACGGAATCTAAAAAAAAAACATCTGAACTATGAAAAAAAATGAAATTGTCTGCGGAATGATTGGGCTGGCCCTTTTGGGCCTGACGTCCTGTTCCGCCTTAAAGGAAAAGCATGCATCAGGAGGTAACGGACAAGTCGCAGCATGTGCTGCCCGTCCTTTGAATCCGATTGTACCACAAGGTGTCTTTATTGCCGACCCGGAAGTGCGCCAGATGCCCGACGGTCGCATTTATGTGTATGGTTCCCGCGACGAACCGATGAACGCCTGGTGTTCCCATTCCTATAATGTGCTTTCCACCTCCGACCTGGTGCACTGGGATATGGAACAGATGTCCTTTGCCACCCGCGGGGCCGGCAAGCAGGCTTCCTATACCGACGACATTCTGTATGCTCCCGACTGTATTCACCATAACGGGAAATATTATCTGTATTACTGTCTGGCTTCAGGTGGTGAAGGGGTGGCCGTCGCTTCATCGCCTTACGGCCCTTTCAGGGACGGGCGGGAAATCAAGGGCATCTGGGGCATCGACCCCTCCGTCTTCATTGATGACGACGGACAGGCTTATCTGTTCTGGGGGCAGGCCTATGCCAAAGGGGCCCGGCTGAGCAAGGACCTGCTTTCGATTGAGGGCGAAGTGCACGACAGCCTGCTGACTTATGAAACCCATGCGTTCAATGAGGCCAGTTCTGTCAGGAAACGCAACGGCATTTATTATTACATCTATGGCGGCCATCAGCGCCACGGGGAATCCAACTGCGCTACACTGAACTATGCCACCGCCACGTCGCCTCTGGGCCCTTATACGTACCGGGGAGTCATTATCGACAACTGGGGCAGCGGAAAGAATCTGGTGAACAATCACGGCTGCATCGTCGAGATAGACGGCAACTGGTATGTGGCCTATCATCGCCCTACGCATGGCACGTCGTCGATGCGCAAGGCCTGTCTTGAACCCATTACCTTCAATGCCGACGGTACGATACAGGAGGTGGAAATGACGACACAGGGCGTGGGCGGCCCCATGTCCCCGCTGTTGCGGATGGACGCGTCGCGGGCCTGCTTGATGTCGGGCCATCTGATGGTGACGGTGCGCCGGCCGGTGCACGATGTGCCCGTAGAATATCTTTCGGAGATACGCGACGGCGATTGCGCCTACTGGAAATATTATGATTTCGACCAGGCGAAGGTCCGCCGCTTCCAGTGCAAAACCTGGGGAGACAACAAGGCTTCGGCTATTGAAATCCGTCTGGACAGCCCCGACGGCCGTCTCATCGGGCGTTGCGAACTGGAGCCCATGCAGGGAGAAACGGCTTATGCCATTCAAACGGCTACGGTGGAGCCGGTGGAGGGGAAGCACGCCTTGGTGCTGGTCTTCCGGGCCAAAGGGGATACCGGAAAACAGGAAACGCTGATGAACCTGGAGTGGTTCCGTTTCCTGGAATAAGAGAAGGCAGGAGTGTGTGCACGGCAGGATGATTCGTTGAGGCCCGGGCCTGTTTCTCCCGATGTGGCGGCTGCATTGCGGCAGACCGTTTTTCCGGTGTCCGGGGTTGCGGATTTCGTTATTTTTTCAGAATTTTGCAGACAATAACCCTGTTTATCTTTTTTATTCATCCCATACCTGATGGCTTGCCGGCGGGGCAGACGCGCAACGCAGAAGACAGGCCATGAGAGGAGAGGGTGTGGAAGAGAAGCACAACAAGCGTCAACGTAATCATGAGAAAACTGAACATTTGGATGGCAGCGCTGTTGCTGGGTGCCAGTGGAGGCGCCGTGGCGCAGAGCCAGCTATGGAAGCACGGCAACTGGGAAGGAAGTATTTCGGCCGACGGTTGCCTGGAGCACTTGGTATTCAAACATCGGGAAGGCAATGACACCGTACCCTTTTTCCGCGAGGGAGACCACCGTGGTCCTTCGTTTTATGCCGTGACCGGAGGCAAGGAGCAGACTGCTGCGTGGATTCCCGACGGCCGCCGGGCCTATCGCGCCCGCATTGATGGCGTGGAATGCCGGCTCACCTACCGCGAATGGCACGGGCAGCCGGCCCTTGAGGTGGTGTTGCGCAACGAGGGCTTTGTGCCTTTTCAGCCTGAAAAGGCGGGGCTGAAATTGGGTGTCGACACCTATATGGACAAGTATCCTGCCTGGTTTGGCAAGTATTTTCCCACGCTGATGCGTAGTGAGAAAACCCATTTCTACGGCTATTTGCAGACACCGGCGGGCAAGATGCTGGGCATCGTTTCGCCGCAGCCGGTGGCTTCGTGGAGCGTGGCCTACAATCTCGGCTATCAGGACCCGCCTTTCTGGTTTATGGGCCACCGCATCGAGTCGCTTCACCTCGACCTGCTCAATGCGCTGCCCTTGCCCCAGCGGCATCCGCAGCATTTGTGGCAGCTCGCGCGCGGGGAAGAGCGTCGCTGGATTTTTGCACTGGTCGACATTCCGCAGCCCGATGCGCTGGAAGAGCGGTTGCACGAGGTGGCGGACGTGCCTTTCCTCCGCATGGAGCAGACCTCGTTTGCTCCGGGCGAGACGGCCGGCTTTGAAGTGCTTTCGGCCAAAGGCCGTGTGAGCGTGACCGACGACAGTGGCCGGCAGTTGCCGCTCACCGAGCAGCCGGCAGGAAAAGGGGTGCGCCGCGTGGAATGCCGCCTGCCCGAAGCCGGACTCTACACCGTGCGGGTGGACGAAGGCGACCATGTGGCCGAAGGCGTTCTCACCGCCCATACCTCCTGGCAGTGGACACTGGAAAAGGCGCGCGAAGGAGCCTGGCAGTATCGGCAGAAGGCCACTTCGCACATTGAGAGCTGGTATGGCTTCCATTCCGCCTTTCTGGCTGCCCGCTATTTCCCCGACCGCGAGCTCGACGCCCGTTTGCGCCAGCGTTTCGACTATTTGTTCAATCTTCTGCACGACGGGGAGAAGATGGAGCCCAAATATTATGCTTCCCGCATTCAGAATACGTCCGGCACCATCGGTATGCTGGTGGACAAGTATGAGGCGTATGGCGACGTGGCTGACCTGGAGAAAGCTTCGCGGCTGGCCGACTGGCTGATGAAGACCCGCCAGCGGGCCGACGGGGCATACGTCAATCACAATACGGTTTATACCAGTGTCATTTATGTGGCCAAGAGCATGCTCGAACTGGTGATGGCCGAGCGGCAACTGGCGGCCACCGATGCAAAGTGGGCGGAGGCGGCACAGCGGCACTATGTTTCGGCCAAGCGGGCCATCGACCAGCTGGTGGCTTCGCAGGGTGACTTTCAGACGGAGGGCGAACTGACGTTTGAGGACGGCATGGTGTCCTGCTCGGCGCTGCAGATTGGCCTGCTCGCCCTGATGCAGGAGGATGCCGGAGAACGCGAGCGCTACACCCGTGCCATGCTCGATATTCTCAACAGCCACGACTGTCTGGCCCAACTCCGTGTGCCCGACGGGCGGCGGCGTGGCGGCACCATGCGCTACTGGGAAGCCCAGTATGATGTGCAGATGTTGCCCAACATGTTCAATTCGCCTCACGGCTGGAGCGGCTGGCGCGCCTATGCCACCTATTATGCCTATCTGCTCACAGGAGAGGAACGCTGGCTGCGCGAAACCTACAACGCCATGGGGGCTTTTGCCAATCTTGTGGACTACCGCACGGGCCGTTTGCGCTGGGCGTTTGTGGTGGACCCCTATCTCAAGGTGAAACAGGCTTGCAGTGCCGACACGCATGTGACGGCCGATTCGCTCAGTTTCGGCAATCCGCACCCGCAGCTTTATGATACGCGCGATTATGTCATCGGCGAACAGTATGTCGACATGATTAGCGACTGGCAGACGGTGAATACGCAAGACAACGACGTGCACGAACTGTTCAAGTGCATGGGAGAGGCGATGCTGACCAATGCTTTTGTCGTGGAACGTCCCGACGGACAGGTGGTGGGCTACAACTGTCATGTGGAGCGTGACGGCAACCGCTTGAAGGTGAAGCCCTGTGAGAAACAGATGACCCGCCTTCACTGCCGGTTGGAGGGAACATTCCGCGTCAGCTTCGGCGGAGAGCAGCGCGACTTGCCGGCCGGTTTCCTGGGATGGGCGTTTGGCGGTAATCCCTATGGCGAAGGTCTGGCCCGCTGACAATGGATGGACACAAGGCTGTGACCCTCTGTTTTTCAGACGGGGCCGGAAGCCGGAAAAATGACAGACACGTGAGTCCGGCATAATGATTTATCCCCAGCAGAGGGGCTTTGAATGCTGTTGCCGCATCACGGTTTCACAGTCCTTACTTTCGTAAAAACTAAAGTACTGACAGAAATTTCTAACAGTACTTTAGT
>OGNF01003109.1_pt1 | contig 11516 bp, 10 predicted proteins | sample 1573321 | NCBI WGS metagenome assembly OGNF01 (sample SAMEA2581911, study PRJEB24529) | metagenome | biome: Human gut stool | place: China | collected 2011
TGTGTCGTGATCATGGACGTAAACTCTGAGGAAAGGTCTACGTTCGACATTTCCAACTCTCCGGTTGTCATGGAAGATCCGTCTGCGGAAATCTCCACACCGATTCCATCGAACTCACCGGAGTTTAAGGTTGTGCGGTAGCAGCTCTCTCCGACTTTCTCAAGACCGGATGCATTCGAGAACTGTGCAACTGCGATCTGTCCTAACAGCTCTGTGTTACCATTGTCATATGTACCGTAGATACGTCCGCTTGTATCAATGGAAATACCTGTCATGGCACCAAGCTTACGTCCTTTTCCGGTTTTTCCGTCAGTTGCTCCGGCATCTGCACCGATTGTGGATTTACCACCGTTCTCATAGTTTAAGCACTGTGAGAAGTCCACAGTGATATTCTGGAAGTTTCTGTTGTTGTTGATCAGACCTGAAGAGAGTGCCCCCATGTTCAGCATTACAGATGGATTCTCCCCACCAATAGACTTAAACTTACCTGAACTCGTATCAAATACCAGGTCATAAGAAGCCTGCTCACCTGTTACCGTTGCCTGTCCAGTAGTAGTATCAAGTTTTACCTTATAGTTATTCGTACCATTCTTTATATTATTAGCAATGGTTGTTGTAATACCGGAGAAAATCTCTGTAATGCTTGCTGTATCACCCGAACCATCTGTTGCTTCAAACAAAGTTGCATCTGTTACAGACTGTTTAAATTCCTTACCATCTGCATTTACATATGTCCGATTTGCACTATTATATTTATAATCTTTTGTCAAACCATATTGTCCAAGTGTTGCATCTGCTTGGTAATTACCGAAAAGCTGCGACATCTGCTTCTTTGTAAGTTTAGCAGTAATATTCTGATTATTGCTATCCAAAACAGATGTCAGTTCAACGGTATATTTTCCATCTGTTCCAGTAGACTTGATTGCAAACTTCGCAGTATACTGATAGCCAAGGTTATCGTAGAAGTTTAAGTTCATTACCCTGCCGGCATCATTTTTAACATCTGTATCATTCTCATCCAGCACACCGGCGATGGTTGCCTGTGTGGTTGCTTCCGGTGCAGAAGTCAGGTTCTTCTCCTGCATGATACGGAGTGCCGAAACAGTGTCCTTGCGGATCTCACCTGTTGTCTCGTCAACCTGCCATCCCATAACCGTATAGCCTGTTGAGGACATACACAAGTTACCGGAACCGTCTACGTAGAAAGAACCGGAACGGGTAAATACATTCTCAGAACCATTGTTTACAATAAAGAAGTTTGTTGAGTTTTTATCAGTCAGACGGATATCAAATGGATTTCCGGTTGTCTCAGATGCACCTGCAGAAGTGATGCTGACTTTGGTTGCTGCCGCAGTTGTACCGAGACCGATCTGCTTTGCATTGACACCGCCGGTACCGGTTGTTGCATTTGCTCCGGATGCATTCGAAGTGGTCTGATATAAGATATCACTGAATGTTACGGAAGAAGATTTAAAAGCTACTGTGTTGACGTTGGCGATATTATTACCGATCACGTCCATTCTTGTCTGATGTGTCTTTAAACCTGACACAGCAGAGTACATTGATCTCATCATAATGAAATGACCTCCTAAAGTTCTTTTGGCGCAGGGCGTCTGGTTTCTTCTGTCAGTCAGAAACCGATTGCTCCCCTAAGGTCCAGCTATATGATCACTGCGCCATCAATATTGGTATAAATGTTGTCATCGGATTCCGTGCGGTCCATTGCCGTCACAACTGTTTTGTTTGGGACATTTACAATGAATGCCAGAGAATCAACGATTACGAGTGACTCCCGAATTCCCTTTTCACTTGCTTTTTGAACTCCACTCTCCAGCCGTTCGCTCTGTTCTTTTGACAGATTGATTTTTCTGTTCTCCAGTCTCATGGAGGCATGTTTGGAAAATTTCAGTTCCAAGCTCTCAGAAACATCCTGTTTCTGTTTTAAAATTTCCTCAAAGGACAATCCCGATGCATTGACTGTGGAATTTCCTTTTCCGGTACCAAGATAACGGTCCGTGATCTGTTCAATCGAAGTGAATTGGTTATTAATTTTATTCATAACCCCATCTCCTGTTACTCTGTCCTGTCTGAACTGTTATCGGTTGTATCTCCTGATCCTGCACTTTCTGTTTCTTCCGTTTTGTCTGTCCTGCCAGCATCTTCCGATTTGTCTGTACTGTCTGTTTTGCCTGTACTATCAGATTTGTCTGTGCTATCCGTCTTGCCTGTACTGTCAGCTTTGTCTGTACTGTCCGTCTTGCCTGTGCTGTCAGCTTTGTCTGTACTGTCCGTCTTGCCTGTGCTGTCAGTCTTGTCTGTTCCCTCCGCTTTGTCAGATTTGTCTGTTTTGTCAGATCCATCTGCAGATTCGTTTGCCTTGATCAGTTCTTTTAATCTTGCCTCAAGTTCTTCAAACTTCTTCCAGGAATCTTTGGAAACGAATTTCTTCTGGTAATCGTTCAGTCCATCATACATCTTACGGATGCTCTCAATATCATCTTTGTTTGCAAGCGAGATTGAATTTTTGGATGGCAGTAATGAAATTGCGGATTTAATTGTCTCTGCAAGTGTCACTGCTTCCATATAAGTTGCGTCTGCAACAGTATCCAGATCCTTCAGGTTGTAAAGTCCATCATTGACAGAAAGAAATGTTTCTCCGTTTTTGTGAAGTACATAATCACAGGTTCCTGCGATATAGCTTGTCTCTCCTGTTGTAGATGAAGTCACTTTCATGATGACATACTTGCCAACCAGATCATTTGCCGAAGAAGCCTCGATCGTACTCTGCACACTAAGCTGTGACTCCAGCTGTGAGAAGGTCGCAAGCTGTGCAATATACTCGGTATTACTTGTCGGTTCCAACGGATCCTGATACTGCATCTCTGCGCATAAAATCTGTAAGAACTGGTCATAACCAAGCTTGTTGGTCTTTTTATCTTTCTCGGACGATTTTGTTGATGTACTGCTTTTACCGGTAGTCTCATCTACAAATTTTCCATCTTTTACCTGCTGAATTAACGCCATTGTCTCTCTCCTTTCTCAAAACTTATGCAGTGTAATCTACACTGTTTCCCTGTTCTGCCATCATTTTGGCTGCCAGAGTTTCTTCTTCCGACATCACGCCGGATAATTCACTTAAATCATTCAGATTTAATCTGCGGGTTCTGCCTTTTTCTTTTTCCTGCTGCTCGCCCTGCTGTTTTTCACCTTCTGCATTCTGCTCAAGGTTTTTCTCAAACTCATGGCTTGCAACGGTCACTTCAACAGCATCCACTTTCACACCAGCCTGCCCTAAATTCTGTCTGAGTTCTACGGTCTGGGCTTCTAATGCCTCTTTTACCACTGCATTCTGTGTCATGATCTTTGCTGTCACTGCACCTTCCTGCTCGGTAACCTTAAGAATGATCTTTCCGAGGTTCTGCGGGTTCAGCTGTAACTCCATGCTCGTCTTATCTTCTGTCAGGATCACTCTTGCGGACTCTACGATCTGATCGATCACATCCTGTGTATTTACACTCTGCGGTAACGGTTCTACTGTCTCAACATTAGCAAATTCCTGTACCACCTGACTCTGTGGTGTGATAACCGCCCCGTCTGCAGTATGGGCTGTCTCATTTGTAAAACGGAACCTGCCGGGTGTATCAGAAGAATTGTTCTGATCTGTGGAATCCTCTGCCGCATTTTCGGATGTCATCCTATTCTGTACAGTTTCCTGTTCCGGAATATCTTCCGTTACCTCAGAAGACTGTGTATCCTGCGCAGCCACCTTCTGTTCTTTCACAGGTGCATTTTCTGCTGCTTTTGTCTGTCTTCCATCCTCTACCACAAATTTCTGTGTTGATGCACCGGTATCCTCTGTGACTGTCTGATCTGTAACAACTGCCTCATCCACAGATGCTTCTGTTTCCTGTCCGGTAACAGCATCTGACGATCCGGCATTATCGTCCATCACTTTGGCAACTGCGCTCTGAAACTCTTCCAGACTCATGTCAAGTGCATTTAAAATATCTTTTCCAATGTCATTGACACTCTGCAGTACATTTACAAACTGTTCACTGCACAAAAGCTGTGGTACGCTGTCTGCTCCGGTAAGTTCTGCCACAAGATTTGCAAGATTATTCTGATTCAGCAGATCCTGGAACTGTAAGCCAAGGGTCTGCATTGCTGCTTCAATCGCTTCATCGGACACGCCAAGCTCCTCTTTCAGAACTTCTTTTACATCTTCTGTAAACTGTTCGAACTGCTCTTTGACAACATCCTCAGATGTGACCTGTTTTATCTCTGATGCGATCGTATTATCCTTGTACTGATACTTCTGATAATCATCTGCCGCTTTCACAGTGTCCTTACTGCCATTTGCTGCTGTCTTTACTGTTTCGTTGTAGTCAATCCCTGCATAAGATGCTGTCTGACGGTTTCCGGACTGTTTCATCATAGAACCAAAATCTACTTTTCCAGTGGTGATCCGGGTATTGCTTTCTGTCCCCTGCACAGACTGTGTGCTTTGGTTAAACATTTTTCCTAATTCAGAAATTGTTGTACCAGCCATATGCTTCCTCCTTTCTTCTTTTATCGTCTTACTGTCTGGCAGTATGCACTGCCCGGAAAAGATCCTCAGATCTCTCCCTCTATTCTGAAGGCTCCATGATCTCAGTTACTTTTGCTGCCGTATCTGAGTTCATCTTACCGAGAATATCTCCTCTGGACTGTGTGTCCATATTGGATAATATATCTGCTACCAATTGAAGGTTGTCTGTCATTGTATCAAAAATAGCTGCCGCCTCTTTCGGCTTCATGCTGGAATAAGTCTTCACATAATCATCCATCTGTTCATCCGTCAGAGTCTGTTCTACCACCTGTTTATAAAGCACTTCAGCATTTGCTGCATCAATGCTCTCATAATACTCTTTGTAATTACTTATATCGGGAGCATCTTCCGAAAAGACAACATCCTCATACCATTTTTCTTTTTCCTTCTCAAAATCTGCCTCATTCTGCTTATAGGTATCCAGCTCTTTCGCCTTCTCCTCTAACTGAGCAATATAATCTGCATCAGAATTTGCACTGTTCTGGGCATCTGCAAGCTCAATCTCAAGCTCTTTGATCCGGCTGATCGCATCATCCAGATTTGTGTATGCATACTGGCTGTCTTCCGTGGAAATCTCCTCTGTGACAGAATCCGGCAAAATCTTATTCAGATAAGGAACATCTTTGATCACAGGAGCTAAGACTCCCGAGCCAAATCCGCCCACATCCAGCTTGATCAGCATTGCAAAGATGGCAAGCCAGATCAGAATGATAATAATCGTGACAAAGAAAACAAGGATTTTGCCTCCAACGGTTTCCTCATCTCCATCCAGATCATCCGGATTTTTCTGTTTTCTCTTCTTTTTTTCCAGCTTTTTTGCCGCCTTTAACTGTTTTTTATCTAAAACTTCATTTTCCTTCTGTAATTCTTCCTGCTGCTTTTGTTCTGCCATAATCTCGTCCATGCCTTTCTCGTATATTGCCCTGTCAAAATTACCGGGTTTCTGTCATCCCCTCATGATAGGTGTAACTTACAAGCTCATCAATTTCTTTATTCTCTGCATATTGCATTTCCTGTTTAAAAACTTCAAACGCCTGCTCTTTCAGTCTCTCATGCGTCTTTCTTTCCATCATGACTTCATTGAGTTTCAACCGGGCAGCCTCTACATTTTTTTCTGCGACATGCACATTCATCATCTGGCTGCGCTGCATCGTTTTCATGGTATCTACTGCCCGCTTGCATTCTTTGATCTTAGGTACATCAATGGTTCCATTCACCAAATTTCTCGCCTGGCTTTCATAACCTGCCTTGCGTATCATGATCTGCTGGAGTTTTCCCTGTTCATCCATGAGTTTTGCATTTGCAACTCCATATGCAATCTTCGCCTGGCCTTCCATTTTTTCTTTTATATCTAATATGCTTTGCATCCGATATGCAAATTTTGCCATATCCTATCAACCTCTAATCATTAAAAAGTGCACGCAGCAGATCGATCTCCTGTTCAAACTGGAATTTTTCGTCGGTCTTCTGCATCAGGAAATCATTTACAGCATCGATTTTCTGGATGGCATAATCGATATTCCTGTTAGAACCGCTCTTATAGGCTCCAATATTGATCAGATCTTCCGCCTCATTGTATGTAGCAAGTACATTTTTTAACCTGCCTGCCAGTTCTTTATGTTCCGGCGTTGCAATGGAACTCATAACCCTGGAAATACTCTGTAAAATATCAATGGCCGGATAGTGGTTTTTATGTCCCAGTTTTCTGGACAGCATGATGTGTCCGTCTAAAATGCTCCGGGCTGTATCTGTGATCGGTTCATTAAAATCATCACCATCTACCAGTACTGTATATAATCCGGTGATCGATCCTTTATCTGAAGTTCCTGCACGCTCTAACAGTTTTGGCATCTCCGAATATACACTCGGCGGATATCCTCTGGTTACAGGCGGTTCTCCGGATGCAAGTCCGATCTCGCGCTGTGCCATGGAAAAACGTGTCAGGGAATCCATCATCAGAAGCACATCTTTTCCCTGATCCCTGAAATACTCTGCAATGGATGTCGCCGTCATTGCTGCCTTCTTACGGATCAATGCCGGTTTGTCAGAAGTCGCCACAACGACAATGGAACGTTTCATACCCTCTTCTCCGAGATCCCGTTCTACGAACTCACGCACCTCACGGCCACGCTCACCGATCAGGGCAATGACATTGATATCTGCTTTTGTATTTCTTGCAAACATACCAAGCAGTGTACTTTTTCCGACACCGGAACCTGCAAAAATTCCGATACGCTGTCCTTTTCCGACTGTGATCAATCCATCGACCGCTTTCACGCCGAGAGGAAGTACCTCACTGATGATCTTTCTTGACATCGGATCCGGAGGCTGTGCATCGACCGGATATTCATAAGGTGTCTCTAATTTGTCGATATCCGTCGGACGGCCAATTCCGTCTAAAGTATGTCCTAAGAGTTCATTTCCTACAGAGACAGATAAAGGATGCCCCGTATTTTCAACGATACATCCTACTCCTATTCCCTCTACACTCTCATAAGGCATCAAAAGCAGTCTTTTATCCCTGAAACCCACAACCTCAGCCATTACCACGGTGTTCGCATTTTCATCGATGATAATTCTGCACAAGTCATTCAGTTTTGCATCCGGACCAACGGATTCAATGGTCAATCCAACAATTTTAACAACTTTTCCAAGCCGTTTAAAATATGTATTCTCCGCCAGTCGTAAATACTTGTTATACCTGCTGTCCACTTTCAACCATCCTTATAAGCATAGTGATTTTATATCTTTAATAAGATTTTCGAGCTGCACACCAAGGCTGCAGTCGAATACTCCTGAGTCTGTCTCGATCACACAGGAATTTCCATCCATGGAGGAATCTGCGACAATCTCAATCTCAATTCCAGCTCCCACTCGTTCCAGGATTTCTTCTTTATGATTCTCCAAAAACATTACATTGCTGTTAGCAACCTTGATGCGGAATTTTTTATCTCCCTCGATATTTAAAATTGCATCATCGATGAGATACATCAGAATGTGTTTTTTATGGTCAAACTGTATATGGAATACTTTGTTAAAAACCTCAAGGATCACATCTACCAGATCCTTTTCCATATTTTGTTGTTTCTCCCTGAATTCATTCTGAAGCGTTTCCTGTTTGCTCTGATATTCGTTCTGTAACTCTTCACGCTGCGTTGCCAGTTCACTCTCCAGGCTCTGTCTTCCCTCCTGATATCCGGTATTTTTTGCATTCTCCCGGATATCTTCAGCTTCCTGATCCGCCTGATTTAAAATTGCTTGTGCCTTCGCCTGTGCTTCCGCCAGAATTTTTTCAGCTTCTTTTTTTGCTTCAGCGACATGGTCGATTTCCTCCACATAATCTGTGTCAGGACCGACAATTCCTGCTGAGAAGCCATTCTCATCCGTTGTTTTTTGTTCCCTGCGCTTAAGCTCTGCCATCTTCTCTAAACGTTTTTCTACAATATCATTTGAGTTAATGACGCGTGTTTTATCCGGCTCATTGTGCACGAAATATTGTTTGTAAAGATTAGGCAATAATCTCGTCACCTCCGCCTCTTGAAATTACAATCTCACCTGCATCTTCGAGTTTTCGGATCACACTGACAATCTTCTGCTGTGCCTCCTCAACATCCTTCATACGCACAGGTCCCATAAATTCCATATCCTCTTTGATCATGGCAGCCAGACGTTTTGACAGGTTGTTAAAGATCGCATTCTGAACATCTTCGTTTGCACCCTTCAATGCAATACCAAGATCTGAGTTTTCAACATCACGAAGAACACGCTGGATAGCTCTGTCATCGAGAAGAAGGATATCCTCAAATACGAACATCTTCTTACGGATTTCATCTGCAAGCTCAGGTTCTTCAATTTCAAGAGATTCCATAATATGCTTCTCTGTAGAACGGTCTACCGTATTTAAGATATTCACGATCGCATCGACACCTCCGACAATCGTGTAATCCTGGTTGACCAGAGAAGAAAGTCTTCTTTCTAACACTCGCTCCACCTCTTTGATCACATCCGGTGATGTACGATCCATCATTGCGATCCTCTTTGCAACATCCGCCTGTTTCTCCGGTGGAAGTGCTCCTAAAACCATCGCCGCCTGCGATGCTGTCAGATATGATAAAATCATTGCGATCGTCTGTGGATGCTCATCCTGGATAAAGTTCAAAAGCTGACTCGGATCTGTCTTCCGCACGAACTCGAACGGGCGGACCTGTAAGGAAGCAGTCAGCTTGGAGATAACCTCCTGTGCTTTTTCCTGTCCAAGAGCCTTGTCAAGAAGCTCTTTTGCATAACCGATACCACCCTCTGCGATATACTGCTGTGCCAGACACACCTGATAAAACTCATTTAAAATATCTTCTTTTACCTGTGGAGACACGCTTCTTGTATTTGCGATCTCCAGCGTAAGTTCCTCAATCTCTTCTTCTTTCAGATGTTTAAAAATATCTGCGGAACGTTCAGGTCCTAATGTAATCAGCAGGATTGCGGCTTTCTGAACGCCATTGTAATCTGCAGTTGCCATATTCTACTCCCACTCCTCATTCAGCCAGTTTCTAAGTAAGGAAGCTGCCGCTTCCGGATTTTCTTCTACGAATTTTTCTATCAGGACTCTTGTCTCTGATTTTTCATTGAATCCGATATCCTGCAATGTATCTGCAGATTCTTTCGTGGATTCAAGCAGAGACTCCACGGAAAGTTCCGGCTCCGGCTCGACTGCTTTCTCTTTTCTTGTGCTGCGGAATACTACATAACCTAATAGTGCAAAAATCAATACTGCAAGGATGATCTGCAGATAATCCGATATAGTCCGTGTACTTCCTTTGCTATACTGGAACATCGGCTGATCATATGCAATGATCGTGATATTGCTCACCGGTACGCCTGTTGCATTGGAGATCAGCGTATAAAGATCCTGGTCTACTTCCGCCTTTACCGGTTCACTGTTTGCAGCAACATACTCATCAAAGGTCATGTCACCGAGCGTTCCGGAAGCACGCAGTGTATCCTCATCATAGATCACATAGTTCGTTGCGACTGCAGATATGGATGAGCCGTCATAATTAACAGTTCCTACTGCCGGTGTTGTTGTTGTGATCTTCTCGTTATTCTGGTAGTTCGTGTTCGTCTCAGACACACTGGAACTTGTGTAATCATTATCTTCCATCACATAAGTCGTATCGTCGTCATTGGAATCTGTTCCCGGTGTTGCCGCTGCTCCACCGACTGCATTCGATTCATATTCACTCTTTGATCCCACCATACCGTTGGTCTGTCCATCCGGCGCATAATACTCATGTGTGGATTCTGTGGTCTGGTCAAAATTCATCGCAAGATTCAGACCGACTTCTACATTGTCAAACAGTGATGATCCTACAAGGACATCTTTTACCTGACCTTTTACCTGATTTTCGGCTTTGGTCTTTAAAGACAACTGGTTGTTGGCATTTCCTGTCACAGACGTATCATCCTGACCAGAGAAAAGAACATTTGAACTATTATCGAGGATGAGCACATTGGATGTGTCATCATTTCCAACATTTGTTGCAAGATATTTTGCAAGTCCGGCTGCCTGTTCATCATCCATCGTTCCGTTGAGCGTCAGGATCGCTGTCACATATGCCTGTTCGCCTTTGGAGAGGATCGTTCCATCTTCATCCGGCAGATCCAGTGTCACTGCCGCTGCATCTACATTCGATAATGTCTCAAGCTTCTCAGCATAATACTCTTCGAGATATAATTTATATTTTTTTGTTTTATCCGCCTCGGTGGAGCTGAAACCGCCATCAAACACATCGCTTAACTTTGTGCCGCTGGTTGGAATGTCATTTGTTCCAAGAACGATGGAAGCATTTGCGTAATCCTTTTCATTTACCTGAAAGGCAAGTCCATCAGCGGAGAGTTCATAGGAAATATTCTCAGAGTCAAGTATGTTCTTGACCTGCCCGGATTCTGCTGTTGTTTCGCAGGTAACTAATGTTACCATTTTAGGCTTGGAAACGACTGCCGCAAGAATTGCAAGAGCCACAAGCACAACTGCCACAATGCTGATCAGCAGTGTCTTTTGTTTTGTATTGAATTTTTTCCACCATTCTAGGATTCTGTCTAAAACCTTTTGTACCTGTTCCGGCATTTTCATCTACCCTCGTTCACTAAATTTGCATATTCATGATTTCTTTGTATGCATCGATCATTTTATCTCTCACTGCCACCGTATACTGGATCGCAGTAAGTGCTTTGTACTGTGCCGTTGTCAGATCATGTGTGTTCTCTGACTGTCCCAATGCAAAACGGATCACCTCCGACTGTGCGTTGTTCTGCAGGTCGTTTGTCTCCGAAACCATTTTCATCGCAGATGAAAGGACAGAACTGAACGAATCATCATCTGTCGTGACCAGCCTGTTCTGCTGTGCGATCTGATTCAGATAATCTGAACTGATATTTGTCAATGAACTGATATCCATATGTCATACCACCTTACTTATCTTTTATCTTTACTTATTTTCCAATGGAGAGTCCGCTCTGTGCAATTGATTTTGCAGCCTCGAATGCTGTTGTGTTTGCCTCATACGCACGGGATGAATCAATAAGGTTCGTCATCTCTGTGACCGTATTCACATTCGGATAAGAAACATAACCATTCTCATCCGCATCCGGATTGGACGGATCATACTCCATGATAAAATCAGTCTCTGTGTCCTCTTTGACAGAAGATACTTTCACACCATTTCCGACAAACTTAGATCTGGCATTCTGATAATACCTTGAGAAAGAAGTCACTTCCTTCTCTGCAAAAGTAACAATTTTTCTTCGGTATGGAGTTCCATCTTCTGTTCTTGTCGTATTTACATTTGCAATATTCTCTGCAATGGTATCCATACGGAAACGCTCCGCATTCAGTCCCTGGCCACCTTCGGAATGCTCCTCGGCGCATGAC
>OGNF01003110.1_pt1 | contig 11516 bp, 10 predicted proteins | sample 1573321 | NCBI WGS metagenome assembly OGNF01 (sample SAMEA2581911, study PRJEB24529) | metagenome | biome: Human gut stool | place: China | collected 2011
TGAAAGGAAATACTTATGGATAATATGTATCATTACACAACTACAGAACAACAAATTCAAAAACTCAAATCTCAGTTATTAACTTTTGAAAATGAAAAAATAGCTGCACAAATTCTTCAAACGTATGGATACTATAATATTATAAACGGATATCGTAATCCGTATATAATTCGCGAATACGATACAAAAAAATATTGCCCTGATGTAACTTTTGAACAAATCTTTTCTTTATTTATGCTTGATCATTGGAAGAACATTTAAGAGCAGTTGTTGCAGATATCATCGCTGAAGACTTTGGAAGTGATTATAAAAAATATCTCGCAAAGGATAACTATCGTGATCGTGCTGTATCTAATCCAAGATTTAGAAGAAATCTGATATTAGAAGGAATAAGAAAAACTGCTGAATGCTCCAATACTCAACCAATTAAATATTACCGCGAGCAACATGGCATTATTCCACCTTGGATATTATTAAAAGGTATCAACTTTGGAACACTTGTCAATTATATTCGTTTTTTCAAATCACCTCAAAGGAATAAATTGATCAAAAAACTTTATGGCGATGTTATAACTGACGAAAACATAGACGAATACAAAGATTTCTTATCAGATACATTATTCACTTGCCTTGAATATAGAAATCTTGCTGCTCATGGTGGTCGAATTTATAACTATATACCCAATACGAATATCAGATATTTTAATGACTCCGATACTAAAAAGGGACTTCCTCAACTATTATATATTTTAAGCCAATTTAAATATCAGAGACCACATTCAACATTAGATTCAGCTTTAATCGATGCTTTAAATAATTACTGTAGTGCATATCCAAATGATTTGAAACGCATAGAAGCTTCTACTGGTTTTACATTGTATAAAGAAATTCAAGTATGGATAAATCCTAATTCAAAAAAATATCATGCAGATCAACACTGCAGTGGGACTCAATGTACTATGCGTCTTGAAATTAACATGGCAAAAAAATTAGGATACAATGCCTGCCAGCGCTGTTGTAAAAAATTGCTATAGATACTCTACCTATAAAAAAACCGCCCCACTCTACCAAAGCAGGACGGTCACGCTTCCGAATGATACGAAAGCCCTAAGCAAGCATATTGTATCATTCGGTGCAGCCAAACGCAAGCGGAACAAATGTTCCTTGCTGGCTGTTATTTTTGTACCCATTTTTCATATATTTTTATGAGGGAGTGATACTATGTACGAATTAACTCAATCAATGGAATCCTTAAGTGTAAATGAAATCATTGTCTATCTTCGTAAATCCAGATCAGACAGTCCCGAAATGTCTGTCGAGGACGTTTTAAAAAAGCATGAGGAAATGATTCAGGACTATGCCACTACTCACTTTGGCTCTCCTATCCCGGAAAAGAACATCTACCGTGAGGTGGTATCCGGTGAGACGATAGACTCAAGACCACAGGTTAAGATCGTTCTGCAGAAAATAGAATCTCCACAGATAAAAGCTGTTCTCATCGTAGAGCCACAGCGTCTTTCCCGTGGCGATCTGGAAGATTGCGGCCGGCTTATTAATATCCTTCGCTACACAAATACCATGGTTCTCACCCTCACGCACTCATTTAACCTTCAGGAAGAATATGAACGCAAATTTTTTGAGATGGAGATCACCCGAGGTAATGATTATCTGGAATACACCAAACGCATCTTACGGCGCGGCCGTGAATCCTCTGCTGCCAAAGGACATTATATCGGTTCTGTAGATCCTTACGGCTACCGCAAGATTGTGATCAAAAAAGATGGCGTCAACTGCCACACGCTGGAAATCGTCCCTGAGGAAGCCAATGTGGTCAAGCTGATCCATGAGTTATACGCTTATACTCCTGGTGGTATCGGTTTTACAAATATCGCACATAAGCTTGACAGCATGAATCTGAAACCGAAAAAGGCTACACACTGGACACCGGCAATTATCAGTTCTATCCTTTGCAACCCTCTCTACCTCGGACTGATCCGGTGGGATACCAGAAAAGTTGTAAAATACATCAACGACGGACGATTGGAAAAATCACGTCCACGAAGTTCGGATGCGAAATATTATAAAGGGCTGCATGAACCTATCATCTCACAGGAATTATATGATGCATGCATGGCAAGGCGCGGAACTAATCCAAGTCTCCGACGCAATAAAGAATTATGCAATCCATTTGCCGGTCTGCTCTACTGCGGCACCTGTGACCACGCTATGTCTCTTAAGATATATAAGAACCATAATTCCGTTTCCCAGCTCATCTAAAAAAGCAGAATAAAGCACTGATTTCGTTTCCCAGCTCATGTTATGCAACCATCAATCATACTGCCACACGAAATCAGTGCTTTATTCTGCTTTTTTAGAGCGTTTTATCTCTTCTATGGAAAATACTATACATGACTTCGAATTAGCGCTCCTTGCCGACGATGGCAATGCACAGACTGTAAATCAAAGCATCGTTGCAAACCTTGAAACACGTCTTAAAAAATTGCAGGAAAAAGATATGAGGCAGAAAGATGCTTATGAGGATGGGATTTACTCAAAGGAAGAGTTTCTGGAAAGGAATATTAAAACTCAGCAGGAAATCGCTTCTACGATCACTGCTCTGACTGCTGCAAAAGAGACAAAAGAAAACTACGTTGATTATGGGGAGAAAATCCGGCGTTTCCGTGACTGTATCAATGCCTTAAACGATCCGGAGCTGTCCGCTACCGAAAAGAACCAGTTTTTAAAATCCTTTCCAAGATCATATATTATAATAATATGGAGTCAAAAGCAGGTGTCGGACGATACGTGGAGAATGTTTTTTCCTTAGAAATTCAATACAAATAATCATTTCCAACATCTATGTACCGATGAATTAGCGCATCTGGAAATGGTCGCATCCATCGTCCGACAGCTCACCAAAGGCTTAAGTGCAGAAGAACTTGAAGCTGCCGGATTTGCACCATATTATGTCGACCATACCGGTGGTATCTGGCCACAGGCGGCGGGCGGTATTCCTTTTAACGCCTGCGAATTTCAGTCCAAGGGTGATGCCCTCACCGATCTTTTTGAAGATATGGCGGCAGAACAGAAAGCGCGCACCACGTATGACAATATTTTGAGGCTGGTCAAAGACCCTGATGTATGTGATCCGATCCGTTTCTTAAGAGAGCGTGAGATCGTCCACTTCCAGCGTTTCGGTGAAGCCCTGCGCATTATTCAGGATGACCTCGACAGCAAGAATTTCTATGCATTCAACCCAGAGTTTGATATACCAAACTGTCCTCGCAATTAGATAACCTTAACTGTTCCATCAGCTTTTGCATTGCACTGACTGGCGCAGACCAAAAAGCAGAAAGACTGTCACACAAAATCTGCTCTCATCGAGTTCTTTGTATGACAGTCTTTTTTATATACACTATTTATTCATGCCGATCGAATACTCACAGTACATATTCGATCATGTATGTCTTATTCGAACTTTGCAACCTGAAGCTTGCGGATCAGTTCACGCAGATTCTCAGCCTCACTGCTCATCTCCTGACTGGCAGCCGCACATTCCTCGGATGTTGCGGAATTCGTCTGTACAACGTCATTGATCTGCTCGATTCCTTCATTGATCTGATGGATTGCTGTTGTCTGCGTCTCTAATGTATCCGCAATATTTCCAACCTGCTCTGTGATCGTTCTGGAATTATCGGCTACGTCTTCTAACTGTGTTGCTGTCTGATCTGCAATGACCATACCTTTTTCTACTGCTTTGACAGAAGTCTCGATCAGAACTGCTGACTCTTTTGCTGCCTGTGCACTCTGGTCGGCAAGTACTGTTACCTGATCTGCTACCACCGCAAATCCTTTTCCGGCTTCGCCGGCTCTGGCTGCCTCGATAGAAGCATTTAACGCAAGCAGATTTGTCTGGGATGCAATCTCATTGATCGTTGCGATAATCTTATCAATTTCTTTGGAAGCCTCGTTGATCTCATTCATGGAATCAACCATCTCATGCATCTTACCGTTGCTTTCTAAGATTGCATTTCCAAGTTCTCCTACTTTTCCACTGATCTCTTTTGCAGACTGGGCGTTCTGTGCCACCTGATCTGCCACGTTTGTAACAGTTGCAGTCAGTTCTTCCACAACTGCTGCCTGATTGGTAGCGCCCTCGGCAAGATCATTGGAGCTTGCAGCCACCTGTTCTGCTCCTTCGGACACCTCATTGGATGCACTCTGGATGCCCTTGACTGTCTCAGCCATGCTCTTTTCAAATGCCATAAAGGAATCTAAGATTCCTATAAAATCTCCCTTCCATTCCACTTCCGGCTGCACATCAAAATTGCCCTCCGAGAACAATTTCATTGCACGTCCGATATCATCCACATAAGATCCAAGTATGCGGATAGATTTACGCATACTATGTGCAAGTTTTCCAATCTCATCCTCAGAACGATATTCTAATGTACTGTGCAAATTACCCTCTGTGAGTTCCTTTGCAACATCCTCGATCGCATGCAGTGGTTCGAGAATCGAATCAACCACGACATTACTTATTTTCTTCACAAAAAGAATTGCAAATATCACACTTAAGATGATCACCAGAATTCCTGCCACTGTCATGCAGCCTGTAAAGATCACCGCCTGATGGCTTGCCTTGTCAGTCACTGCATCTAACTTTTTCCCAATAGCGACTGCATTGTCTAATGCCGGCGTACATTGGTTAATAATAGCATCCGCAGCTTCCTCTGTCTGTCCACTCATGATCTGTTCCATAATGGAATAGCCGATATTTCCCCAATCAGAAAGTGCGGATGCATATTCCTGATAGAGCTCGTCCGATATGATTCCTGTTGCCTTTAGTGCCTTCAGTTCTGAATCCACCTCAGCAAGCTGTGTTTCTACCTGCTGCTTATAACTGTCGTAAGTTGATGTGTCACTGTTTAATGCCATCTCACGGATATTTCTCGCCGCAGAATTGACATCGATCCTGCAGGTTTTCACTGCAACATCTGCACGTTCTACATTTTCCACATAACGCAGCATATTCCCCATTAATAAACCTATAACAATAAGAGAAAGCACACCGGATACTATCATCCTCAAAATGACTCTTCCGTATCCGTAAATGAGTCTTTCTTTCAGCTGCATTTTTTCAAGTTTCTTCTTCATCCTGTGTACCCTTAATGGTATAACTGCCATTATTTTTCCCTTCGTAATTTATTTTTTTTAAATATTTTATCACTTTTCCAGAAAATAACAATCCATTCTTTAAAATTTATTATTTTTAATTTTTTCAACTGATCATCTCATCTTAGCGGTCATACCGGTTTTTCATCACGGCCGGCTTAACCGGTCAACAGAATCGAGTATATCCTGGATCTGAGGTCTCATCTCCGGCATTTCTTCCATAAACTTTGCCACTTCCGTGCGCTGTTCTTTTAAGATACCGGCATTGTATTCCATCCGGCTTCGAAGCTTCTGTCTGCGCATCACAAGATTATGGGTGATCTCCACCATCTCCTTGTGGTCGATCAGTGCAGCTGCCTGCGGAATCCATACCCGTGAATCATATAAACGATATGCGGAGAGTTCCCGGATCATACGGTTGTTAAAATAATCAATATCATCACTGTTCTGTTCAAACTTCTCTTTCTGTTTGACCGCATCCATATAGCATTCCCAGATATATTCCAGTTCTTTTCCATTGCGGACATGATATTTTTCACATGCATAATCCACTGCATTTGTCATATTGACATATTTGATCTTCACTTTATTCAAAAGAGTGATCGCCTTATCCGCATTTGCCTTTGCTCTCCGGCTCTCGGTCCTGTCATTCATCATTTTCAGATACGGAAGGCAGATGCCCAGTACTGCTATAAAAATAAGGATCATCCAGATGAGTCTCATATCTGTCCCCAGTATGATCTGCGTGATCAGAAGAATCAATGCCGCAGTCACAGACAGTCCTGCTGCCACATACATGAACTTCTGCATTTTTACCCTGTCATGGGAAAGGATCTCCTGATATAACTGCCATTCTCCCTTCTCACGCTCCAGGTATTTCATGTCACGCCTGATAGTCTCCAGATAAGCCTCGTTGGACTGAAGGCGTTTGATCGCATTTGGAATATCACTCTCCTCCTGCTGCATCTGTGCAAACTGCACATCTGCAATTTTTTTCTCGGAATGCATCAGTTCATATCGTGTTTTATTTAAAGCAACAATATTGGATGCGATATCTGTGATCGGCTTTTTTTCTTCCTCTGTCAGCCCTTCCAGAGTCTGGATATCATTCAGATAAGAAGTGACCACTTTGTATTCTGCCTTTTCATCCTCGATCTCTTTCGTTGTCTCGATCATCTGCTCCAGACGTTCAATGACATAATGCTCCACTTTATGTGGATTCTCCCTGTCCTTTTCATTCAGAATGCCTTCATTCAGTTCATCAAATTTATTTTCCAGTGTCTTTTCTTTTTTTCTTCTTTTGAAAAAAAACATATGCTCATCCCTTATAATCTACAACTTTTTTTATACGCTTCTGACCATTTCCTGATCTGTTCCATAAGCGGTTTATTCTCCTCCAGCTGTCCCTGTGCATCTTTTATGAGACGTTCGGCCTCACTTTGCTTTTTTAGAATATCCTCACTTTTTAAAACAGAATTCCATTGGTCTGACATACTCTTAAACGCTTCATCTGAAACATGAAATTCTTCCTTGTATTTTTTTAAAATATCTGTTTTTTTTGCCAGACGGCAGGCTGCCATACACGCAGCCAGTGACTCTCTGTTCTGGTTCAGCCGGTATGCATTCAGAAAATTCGCCGCAGCCTCGTCAAATAAAAATAACCCTGCACAGGCAGTTCCTAGATTGTGCCTGATATTACCCTCTAAGACCGGATTTTTTTTGCACTCCTCCTCCATTCCAAGCAGTTTCCGGTATTCATGGATCGCTTTCACATACTTTTCACTCTCCATGTAACGGTCTGCCCGGATCTTCGAACATTCAAATACAGATTTATTCTGCATATCCAGCAGCACAGAACGGATATGGCGTATCGTGTCTTCTGAACAGTATCCGCAGCTTCTTAAGATCAGTTCCGTAAAATCAGAAAGACTTCCATTTCCGAGCAAAACACTGCGCAGCGACTGTGCCAGATCTTTTTCATCAAGTTCCTGCCCGATCCAGAGACAGAGTTCCTCACTCATAAAATCTGCCTCGATCAGATACAGATGGTTTTCAATATAATAGCAGAGTTCCTCCAGCGAATATACATTGAGTGAGATATTATCAATATAGTATGGCATAGCAGCAATTGGATGGCTGCATAAAATCAATTCTCCCATCTTCCCACTCCCTCTTTACAATGACATTGTATATTCCCATGTCAGATCCGAACTCTTCACAATCTCGCCAAACCCAAGATCACGGATTTTAATCTTTACCTTGGAATCAGAAACCGGTTTTGCACTGATCCGGAGTCTTGTAGTTTTCGGCTTACGTTCCGGCAGATCCGATAATTCCAGCTTTTCTATCCTGGCATCCCTGCTGTGTGGCAGCTGAAGCCAGAAATCAATCTCCTTATCTCCATCCAGCAGCACCTCACAGTCTCCGGAAGCTTCATACCAGTTGTCTCCCGCATTGATCAAAGACAAAAATTCCCATTTCCCACGATTTTTCACTTTCAGGCTGACATTCACTTTCATTTCATTGTCGCCCATATAGACATACGGCCATGGATTTTTCTGTTCACGGACGATCGCCGCATAGCAGGCTCCCTTGGAATAAAGGTTCTTACCTATAAATGCCCTCCGTCCCTTACACATGTAGGAAAGAGACATTTTCATCCAGTCACCGTCAAATCCATCTCCGACAAGATACACAGAGGAACAGATATGTCCATGAAAACTGTCCAGCAGGATCTTATAAAATGACTCATCTTTATGGATTCCGTCTAATGCATGTACTTCCTCTGTGATCGTTACCATCTGTGGCACTGTTCTTGTATCACGGACGGTAGCACAGCATCTCACTTCATCTCCACGGCAGTCAAACAAAAAAATATCATGCAGCCATAACTCCTGCTTCTGGTTGTATACAAAATAATAAAAACTTTCTTTTCTGTCCTGTAAAATCAATTGACTGCGTCCTAATCCGAGATCTTCTGCCACCTTTCCGAACAGCTCCGTCAGTTCTCTTGACAGGGCTTCCACTGTGATCACCAGGCAGTCCGGCAATCCCGGATTTCCCAGACGGCTCGCTAAAAGAAGCAGTTTTTTGATATAGAGGACAAAAAGTTCCTCTGCCTCATACACGATGTTTTCCACAGTCACCTGTTTTTTTGCAAGTGCATTGTCAAGCAGATGACCGATCACATCTTCATTCTGGAGCAATGCCATCTTTTTTGCCTCCTCACCGATAAACCACTGCCCAATCCCCCGCTTTTTGATCAGTGCTACCGGGATCTGGTAAATCTCACTTCCTGCGATCGTACTCAGTGTTTCCGGCTCTCTCATACCGGCTTTGTAATAACTGATGACGGCATTCCTGTCGTCCATATCAATTCCAATATAATAACACTGCTCCGTCATCTTATGTGCCATCCTTTCTAATATTTTTATAGCAATTTAAAAAGATTCTTTACGGTATCATCCATGCCTACATACTTTCGCATACTCTCTGAAAGCATTGCCTCATCCTGCATGGCATAAGCAAACATAATATTGTTGATCACATCATACCGGCTCTGGTCTTTATCCCCATACATATTCTGATTTGAAATCTGCCGGCTTTCCACCACTTTCCACTCCCCATGAAGCTTCTCTGAAATATAATAGGACACGGATTCCCCAAACAACAGCACAAACGCCTTCACATAAATACCGTCATAAACCTCCGGGATCTCTTCCTTATGGTATTCCCCACCGTTTACACTATAGTTTAACAGCACATGCTGGTCTGCCTTTGTATGATATTCCACAAAAAACTTATCATACAGATGATATTTTCTGATCATTGTCTCCCCGAACTTTTTGTAGAAAGCAAAATATAAATTTCTTCCAGTATACTTCATCAAAAGTTCGTCTGCTATTTTGTTGTCAACTGCATCGAGTGCAGAAATTTCAGACAATTGCTTTAACAGTCCGAGCAGGCATGCATCATTTAATGTCTGCCCCGCAAGATAGCGCTCCCTGATCTGTGAAAATACATGTTCCGGTATCATCATATCATTCACCAGATAATAATGGGAAAAATAAGAAAGGTACGCCATGCAGACTAATTCCCTTCCACCCCCGGCAAGATAACTGTCATAAATCCGTTCGATCTCATCCACATAATCTGTTGAATAAAGCATCTGCGTAATAATACGCTCCTCCAGATCAAAGGTATCTATCTCAAATTCTCTGGCAGCTTTCCAGATAGCAGCCATCTGCTTGGTTGGTCCCTGAAAAAATTTGCACAGATAAATCAGGATCACATCATTATATTTTTCATGTAAAAAACAGTTCTGTGCCATTCCGAGCAGATAATCATTCTCCTCAAATGAATGTTCCGTGATCTCATAACTGCACAATTCCACTCCTGCCCTGCTTCCCAGTCTGTCATATCCATAGTGGTGTACCAGCTGAAATGCCCGTTCAAACTGATGTGTCTCTATGAGCATCTCCTCTATATAACACTGATTTTCCTGCGTCATATTACGGATATCCACTTCATTCAGATATGGTTCTATCACAAGCATTTCGCCTTTTTTCTGATAAAAGCGGATGATCTCCGGAATCAGATAAGCTTTATATTCATCACTGACACGCTCCGACTGTGTCAGCATACGAAAATATCTTCCATCTTCCACAGTAAAATCGCCGCATCCTTTTTTGCCATCGAAATAATACAAAAGATATGACAATTCCTCCGGCGCAAGTTCCATACATTTTTCCAGATAATTTTCCGGGTGAAGTAATGCCTCATCCTGATAATCATCGGTATAACAATTTCCCTCGGTATCGCAGAGAATGACTGTGTAATCTTTGGAATATGCCTTAAAATATCCGCATCCGTTCGTCAGTGTAACAACCTGTGGTGCTTTTAACTGCCAGTGCAGGATATATGCCTTTGCGATCCCACGGTTTTCGCAGCATAATTTATGTACAAATAAAACTTCTGCCGCTTTATGCGCCAGTTTCTCATTCAGTATGCTGACAGGAAGGGTCTCCCGGTAAATGACCGCAAGATTGTCATCCATATGTCCGGCTTCCATCTGTGCAAGCGCAAACTGTTCCATATTTCTGCGGTATTTATGGTAAACATCCGGCTGTTTTTCCTTTGCTGCGATGATATTCACATATAAGACCGCCATATGACGGTAAGAAAGCCCACTGTTATACTGAAAATATAACTGGATCATCTTCGGAATCGCAGCCACCTCATTCGGATCCATAGAGATCAAAAACGCCTCGTACAGATTCGTGATACGGATTTCACTGTCAATTCCACGCTCATACCAGACATGATATTTTGGTGCAAACTGCTGTCCACGGATCAGATAAGTGCATATCGCTGCGACCATCTCCTCTGAAGGATCTGCCTCATAACATTTCTCCAGAACCGGATACCATTTTTTCTGATATTCCCTCTGTTCCGGCAGGAGATTGCGCACCTGCAATGCAATATCTTTCGAGATAGCATCCTGTTTTGCTGCCCACCTTAAAATCTTTAATGTAAAATCGTTTAACCCCGATAAAAGATATGTATCCTGCCAGATCAGATAATACGCTTCCAGATACAGATATGGGCTGTGAAAGCCTCGTCCGATCCACTGCTCGATCGCCTTGAATCTTCTGGAACTATTACGGTAAAACTCATCTTTTACAAATAAGAGAATCCAAAACAACATGGAATCATCCGGATAATGATGAAAAATCTGCTCGATCTCCTCCGTCAGACGATCCACATAAGACTCTTCGCGTTCCATCAGTGTACATAGATACAGATAATATCCCCAGACCGGTGTCGTCCGGTCAAGACATTCCCGTTTGTAGTCTGTTAAAATCCAGCTTGCCTCCTGCTTCTGCCGGTTGATCAAAAGTGCCTGCGCCTTCATTAGGCGGTGCATTGGTTCTTCCGGCTCTAAAATTGCCAGATGATCCAACAGTTCCACAGAGCTTTTTGCCCAGACTCCGGTAACGATCCGTTTCAACCGGTAATCAATATAAAGCTGCATAAGTTCTGTCCGCGCCTGTCCGGCTTCCCTATGTTCAGAAACCTCCCGTTCTTCCTCTCTCTCCTTACAGGAAGCGGTAACGGTATAAAGAAAAGACTGATCCGGGAGTTCAAAACACAGTCTTCCAAAATTCTTACCGGCATGCATCGCATCTGCATCGATATAATACTCGTAAAAACAGGTACTTCCGATAAAATCATTCTCTGTGATGATCTGTTTCCCCGGAATCAAAAAGTCTGCATCAGAAGAAACGTGGATACGGACAGCTCTCAAACGCCGCCTGCGGCAGCCGATATTTTGAAAAAAG
>OGNF01003113.1_pt1 | contig 11511 bp, 7 predicted proteins | sample 1573321 | NCBI WGS metagenome assembly OGNF01 (sample SAMEA2581911, study PRJEB24529) | metagenome | biome: Human gut stool | place: China | collected 2011
TTTCTGGGCTATGGGAGGGAGTGAGATAAAATGTTGTTACTTTTTCAGTGCCCTCACATATGTGCTGGAGTATCTTCTTGGCCAATACTGTGCCAGCGATGATGAGGAAGTCATCGCTGAGGGCATTGAGAAAGTCAAGACCGTAATCCGTAACAATTATGTGAACCGTGCGGATGCCGAACAGATAAAGGGTAAGATCAAAGAGAGAGGTAAATTCATGATTATCGACAAAGTGAATGAAACCCTCAATGAACGGGCCGATGAATATCAGGCTTCATTTGCCAATCTTGGCCTTATAAAGGTGCCGATCGCTTCGCAGTATGTTACAAAGAATCCTAAACTACTCTCTGGAAATGGAGTATGGCGCATTGTGACTATCGGATATATCTCCGGAGACGATGTAAAGGTAAGATGGGAAATTCAGACCTTGAAACCGATACAGATTTCCAACATAGACCTTCAGGATTACATTGACCAAAGAAAGAGATTCTCCACAGATGAATGGATAGATTTCCTTATTCATACCGTGGGATTGAATCCCGACAAGATGAACCGACGTGAGAAGTTCATCACAGTGGCCAGACTCCTACCCCACATAGAGAATAACTTCAACTTTATGGAACTCGGTCCCAAAGGGACAGGCAAGAGTCATGTGTTTCAAGAGTTGTCACCTTACGGAGTTTTAGTAAGTGGTGGTGATGTTACAAGTCCCCGACTGTTTGTCAAGATATCCGGCGACCGTGAAATATTGGGACTTTTAGTCTACTGGGATGTAGTGGCCTGGGATGAGTTTGAACAGCAGAAAGGGCAAGTCGGCCGATGCCGTTCTCATCGACACCATGCAGAACTATCTTGCAAGCTACTACAGGCGCCGACGTGCCTACCGAACGTCGGCCACGTCCACGCATTCAGCCTTTGGCATCAAAGCAAATCAATATCCGCATGAATCAGAAGAGGGTGTCGTGGAAATCCCTGCTTGGCGATTATTTCAAGACTGCCAAGAAAATTGTCGTCACCGACCCCTTTGTGCGACTCCCGCACCAGGTTTCCAATTTCATAGAATTGATTCAGGCTATACAGGACTCCAGCATACACGCTGAAGAACTTGTAATAATACCAAAGCAAAGGAGCCATCCGGGGGAATGGCTCCTATGTATTGGGAAGGGGGATTGGATTATTCTTCGGTCTGGGTCTCGGCGTATTCCTTGAGGAGTTTCTCCTGGACGTCGCCGGGAACGAGTTCGTAGTTGGCAAACTGCATGGAGAAGGAACTGCGGCCGCCGGTGATGCTGCTGAGCGATGTGCTGTAGCTTGCCATCTCCTTAAGGGGTACCTTGGCGTTGAGTTTCTCGATGCCGTTTTCAGATTCCATGCCCATGATGATGGCACGGCGTCCCTGCAGGTCGCTCATCACGTCGCCCATGGTGTCGCCGGGGGTGAGTACCTCTACGTCGTAGATGGGCTCCAGAATCTTCGGGTTGGCCTGCTTGAATGCCTGCGAGAAGGCGTTGCGGCCGGCAAGACGGAAGGAGATTTCGTTGGAGTCTACGGGGTGCATCTTGCCGTCATAGATCATTACGCGCACGTCGCGGGCGTAGGAGCCTGTGAGGGGACCCTGTTCCATTCTGTCCATAAGACCCTTTACGATGGCGGGGATGAAGCGGGCGTCGATTGCACCGCCCACGATGCAGTTGTAAACCACAAGTTTGCCACCCCAGTCGAGAGGAATTTCCTGCTTGTCGCGAACGTTGAGCTTGAATTCCTGGCTGCCGAACTTATAGGTGTCGGGCTCGGGCATTCCCTCTGTATAGGGCTCTATAATCAGGTGCACTTCGCCAAACTGACCGGAACCGCCTGACTGTTTCTTGTGGCGATAGTCGGCGCGTGCGGCCTTTGTGATGGTCTCGCGATAGGGTATCTTCTGCTCCACGAATTCTACGGGGAGCTTCTCATTGTTCTCGATACGCCATTTGAGGGTGCGGAGGTGGAATTCTCCCTGACCTTTCACGAGGGTCTGCTTGAGCTCTTTCGACTGCTCGATGAGCCATGTGGGATCCTCTTCGTGCATGCGGGTGAGGATGCCGGCGAGTTTCTCGGCGTCGCTCTCGGTGAGGGGGCGGATGGCACGCACATACTTAGGAGCAGGATATTTGATGAAGTCGAACTGATATTCGCAGCCCTTTTCATCGAGGGTGTTGCCGGTGCGGACATCTTTCAATTTCACGGCAGCGCCAATGTCGCCGGCCTGAAGCTCGTCGATAGGATTGCGGAGCTGACCGCATACGGTGAAAATCTGAGCAAGACGTTCCTTGCCGCCGCGCGATACATTCTCGAGGTCGGCGCCGGCTTTGAGCGTACCGCTCATCACCTTGAAGTAACTTACCTCACCGATGTGAGGCTCAACGCTGGTCTTGAAGAAGAACACTGAGAGCGGGCCGTTCGGGTCGGGCTTAACCTCTTCGCCTGTGATTGTTTCGGATGCCGGCATATCGCTGACGAAGGGACACACGTTGCCGAGGAATTCCATCAGTCGGCGAACGCCCATATCCTTAGCGGCACTCAGCACCACTACAGGATAGATAGAGCGGTCCACAAGACCTTTGCGGATGCCCTCGCGCATCTCATCCTCCGTAAGAGAACCCTCTTCAAAGAATTTGTCCATGAGTGTCTCATCATTTTCGGCTGCTGCCTCCACAAGTTTCTGGTTGAGCTCGCGAGCTTTGTCCATCTCCTCTGCGGGGATTTCGGAAATCGTGGGAACGCCACCGTCAGGTCCCCATTCATATTTCTTCATCAGAAGCACATCGATCATGGAATGGAATCCGGGGCCTGATTCCAGAGGATACTGGATCTGAACCACACGCGGGCCGAATGTCTCGCGCATCTGCTCCATTACATTGTCGAAGTCGGCCTTCTCGCCATCCATCTGGTTGAGGGCGAAAATCACCGGTTTCTTGAGCTGTGCCGTGGTGCGGAAAATGTTCTGGGTGCCAACCTCCACGCCATATTCGGCGTCTACGAGGATAAGGCCCATGTCGCATACGCCAAGGGCAGTGTAGGCATTGCCTACAAAGTCGTCGGCTCCCGGACAGTCAATGATATTCAGCTTCTTATTGTTGAATTCTGCGTTAAACACCGTGGAGAATACCGAATAACCATATTCTTTCTCCACCGGGAAATAGTCGGATACAGTGTTGCCGGCCTCAATCGTGCCGCGACGTTTTATCACACCACACTCGTAAATCATCGATTCAGCGAGTGTGGTTTTCCCCGAGCCCTTAGATCCAAGCAGGGCTATATTCTTAATCTCGTTTGTCTTGTAAATCTTCATGGACGTAAGATTTTATTTGGTGAATTGATTAGTCGAAATGTTTGCTTTGATATGTCCACGGATGGATTAAAACCCTCTTCTATGGCCTTTTTTTCAAAAGCGAACGCAATTTAGGAAAAATTATGGAATTTATAATCTGTTTTCAGTATGTTGTTAAACATATTTTGCTAATTTTGTTTTCACATTATCGCTTAGACCTCCTATGAATATTTATGTTCACATCCCTTTTTGCCGCCGCAAATGCATCTACTGCGATTTCTATTCGGTGGGGGAAAGATTAGCCGACTGGCCTGCATTTGTCGATGCCATTCTTGCAGAGGCATCGCAGCGGATTGAGGAAGAGGAGAAATTTACCATTTCCCCCGCTGTCTGCCAATGGCCCTCCACCATATATATAGGAGGGGGCACCCCCTCGCTGATACCCGAAAAGGAGTTCGGACGTCTTGCCGGCGGCCTCCTGAACTATTTCAACACGCCGCCTCTGGAATTCACCATCGAGGTGAATCCTGATGACGTCACCGATGCCAAGGCGCAGGCGTGGCGCAATGCGGGGGTGAACCGTGTGAGCATGGGTGTGCAGTCGCTTGTAGATTCCGAGCTCGCCACCATAGGACGGCGCCACGATTCCGCGCGCGCACGCGATGCTTACAAGATTCTTCGACGATATTTCGACAATATCAGTCTTGACCTGATGTTCGGTCTTCCCGGGCAGACTCCGGAGTCGCTCCAGCATACGCTTGACGCATTCATAGAGATGGGTCCGGAGCATGTGTCGGCATATTCGCTGATGTATGAGGAAGCCACGGCACTTACCCGCATGCGCGATGCCGGGAAGATTGCAGAAGCTTCCGACTCGGATTCCTGCGGGATGTTCTCTTTGATATGTTCCAGTCTTGCTGAGGCAGGTTATGAGCGGTATGAAATTTCCAATTACTCCCGACCAGGGCGGGAATCAATCCATAACAGCCTGTATTGGCAGGGAGTTCCCTATATCGGTCTTGGACCGGGGGCACACAGTTATGACGGGAATCGCTGCAGGCGGTCGAATCTGCCTGATTTCCGAAGTTACATGGCGCGAGGAGCGGAGGCATCGATTGAAACGCTGACTGATGAGGAATTGCGCGAGGAGATGTTGATGACACGCCTGAGAACTGCCCGCGGGCTTTCACTGGTCGAGTATGGAGGGCGCTTCGGCAGCGCGGCGCTTGCGCAACTGAGGTCGGATGCCAAAGAGTGGATTGCAGATGACAAACTAATCCTCGATGAGCAGAACGGAATGCTGAGGCTGTCAGAGGCCGGGGTGATGATTTCTGACGAAATCATTATCGCGCTGCTGTGAATGTTAATGAACTTTAAAAGAATACAAATGTTTTTATTACATAGAACACCATTCACGTATATGCCTGATTATGCCTGTTGCGATGGATGATTGACATATCCCCGTGGAGAACAATTATTTGATCTATGAAACACACATACACTTTGCTGATTCCCCTCTGCGCTGCACTATTGGGAACCGCACCTGTCGCCTCGGCAAAAGAACTAAGCGACACCACCCAGGAGAAAGAGATGGCCATTGTCTTTGTAAAGACCTCAAAGGCCAAGGAGATAGCCGACATTCTGGCTCGCGACCGCGCTAAGGGACCGGGCGAGACACCTGTGCCTCATTTTGCCATCCACACCCGCGATAATAAATTCGTGCTCACCATCGGCGGCAAAATAAATCCTATCATCGGCGCGGATTTCGGAAACGACCTCTACACAGTTCTCGACAAAAACAACGGATTCATCACGGATGCCATACCCGTTCCGAGCCAGTCGGGTCGACGCTCCAATTTCTACATCAATGCCCTGAACACGGAGGTTGACCTGCAGGCAGTAGGATTCGGCGGCACTGACAATCAGATCACCGGATATGTGCGTCTCGGCACCAACGGACAGTCGGCACAGGTACAGCTTAAACGTGCCTGGATTTCTTGGCGCGGAATCACTATCGGTAAAAAGACCACCCTTTTCGAGGACAACTATGCCGCCTCTCCCACCACCATCGACCCTCAGGGTCCTTGCGGAATCGTGGCCACCACGGTGTATGAGGCAAGTTATGTGTCGAAGTCATACTCCGGTTTCAAATTCGGAATCGGTATCAATATGCCTTCATTCTATACGGCCTCAGGAGTATATCTCGGTGAGGACTATATGAAATGGGAAGGACAGGATATTGTGGGCAAGAATGTGTGCGACCCGATGGGCTGCTCGCAAAGCATCCCTGATGTGCCGCTTTTCGTGGAATGGGGAAAGACACCGCTCAACCGCATCCGCCTGTCAGGCATCCTGCGTAATTTCCGTTATCGCGATATCCTCGAGGGAAAGAACCGTTACTGCCCGGGCTGGGGCGTGCAACTTAGCGGCAACCTCAACCCTATCGAGCCGCTTATTTTCTATGCATCGGCAGTATATGGCGCGGGTATCGGCGCATATATACAGGATCTTCAGGGCGTACCCCTCTCGTTCGTGCCCGACAATGACCATCCCGGCAAGATGAAGGCTTCCCCGATGATGGGTCTCACATTCGGCGTCACTTACAATTTCTCGAAAAAATGGCAGGCGAATGCCGCGATATCACGCACATCTCTTTGGGATGTGGACAAATATGCCGTGCATGCCACCACAAATCCCGGCGCCCAGGACAATTACCGCTATGCCAATTATGTAGCTGCCAATGTGCTCTATAATATCTCATCCTATCTGCAGGTGGGTCTTGAATATCTCTGGGGCCAGCGTGCCACCTATGGCATGGGCAAAGCCCACGACAACCGTCTCGAAATCGGCGTCCAGTTCATGCTTTAATCACACCTATACCTACAAATTCATTTACTGCCGTATTATACAATAAAGGAGGAGAGGCCACCCGGGTCTCTCCTCTTTTATTATAACTCTCTACTGAAAATTATCCCATTGCTGATTAGAACCAGCGCACATAAGCGAAGTCCTGGCGGTGAGGCAGCAGAGGATTCTTCGGATACATGCGGAAGCTGTAGCGATAAGTGCCGGCCTCTTTGAGCTGGTCCTTGATCTCATACGTGAGCACATCGCCATCGCGGCCCACCACCTTGAGATCCTGACGGCCCACATATGTGCTTTCGCCGTCGTGCTCGCGATAGATCACAAGTTCTACGCCGATGGAATCGCCGAGACCCTTGGTGTCAATCACTGCACGGCAATTGAAACGATCGCCTGTGCGGGCTGTGCCGCCATGGGAATCTTCATGCACTTCTGCGGAAAGAATCTGGATGCTGTCCCATTTCGAGACTACATTCTCTTTCCAGTCCACAATCTCGCGAGCCACCTTGGCATCGTTTGCCGCAAGCTTCTTGAAACGCTTTGTCTCGGGGTCGTAGAAGCGGGAGATGTAGTCGTCGAGCTGACGCTTCATGGTGTAATGCGGAGCGATATGGCCTATGGAACGCTTGATATACTGAATCCACTCAGTGCTATAGCCTTTATAGTTCTTGTCGAAGTAAAGGGGAATGATTTCATTCTCGAGCATCGAATAGATTGTGGCGGCATCGAGTTTGTCCTGCTGACCCTGGTCGGTGAATGTGCGCTTGTCGGTAAGAGCCCATCCGGCCTTCTCATCCTTGCGGTAACCCTCATACCACCATCCGTCGAGCACGGAGAAATTGAGCACGCCGTTCATCTCGGCCTTCTCGCCGGATGTGCCGGATGCCTCGAGAGGACGTGTGGGGGTGTTGAGCCAGATGTCGACACCTGTCACAAGGCGCTTGGCCACAATCATATTATAGTCTTCGAGGAAGATGATCTTGCCGGCAAACTGCGGCATTCTCGAGATCTCGATAATGCGCTTGATGAGACCCTGGCCGGCACCGTCGGCGGGGTGTGCCTTACCGGAGAAGATGAACTGTACAGGGTATTTCTCATTGTTTACAATCTTGGCCAGACGGTCAAGGTCGGTGAAGAGAAGATGTGCGCGCTTGTAAGTGGCGAAGCGACGCGCGAAACCGATGATCAGGGCGTTGGGGTTGATTTTGTCCACGATGCGGAGCACCTCTGTGGGGTCGCCCTGGTTCTTAAGCCATTTCTCCTTGAAATCCTTCTTCACGAAGTTGATGAATTTATTCTTCATCGTCATTCGGAGGTTCCAGATCTGCTCATCGGGCACATTGAAGATGCCCTTCCACATCTCGGGATTGCTCTGGTCGAAGAAAAGCTCGGGATTGAGGTGGCTTGCATAGAATTCCTTCCATTCGGAAGCGGCCCATGTGGGCATGTGCACGCCGTTGGTGACGTATCCTACGTGCGACTCCTCAGGAGCATATCCTTTCCATACTCCTGCAAACATCTTCTTCGACACCTCGCCATGGAGCCAGCTTACGCCGTTGGCCTCCTGGCATGTGTTGAGCGCGAACACGCTCATGGAGAAGCGTTCGTTGGTGTCGGGGTTCTCGCGGCCCATGTTCATCAGGTCGCTCCATGAGATACCGAGTTTTGCGGGATATTCGCCGAGGTATTTTCCGAAGAGTGACTCCTCGAAATAGTCATGGCCTGCGGGCACGGGAGTGTGCACAGTGTAAAGTGAGGAAGCACGCACGAGCTCGAGAGCCACGTTGAAGGGAAGATGGTCGTTATTGACATAATCCACGAGGCGCTGGAGATTGAGCAGCGCGGCATGGCCTTCGTTGGCATGGTAGATATCGGTCTTGATGCCGAGTTTGTTGAGCATCAGGATACCGCCGATGCCGAGCATGTATTCCTGCTTGATGCGGTTTTCCCAGTCGCCGCCATAAAGTTTGTGGGTGATTTCACGGTCCCACTGCGAGTTTCTGTCGAGGTCGGTGTCGAGCAGATAGAGCTTCATGCGGCCCACGTTGACGCGCCAGATGCGGGCGTAGACGATACGTCCCGGATAAGGCACCTCGAGAATCATCGGCTCGCCATTCTCGCCCATGATGGGCTCGATGGGGAGCTGGTCGAAGTTCTGGCTCTCATAGTTGGCCACCTGCTGGCCGTCGATAGAGAGCGACTGAGAGAAATAACCGTATTTATAAAGGAAGCCGACTGCGGTCATGTTGACGCGGCTGTCGGAAGCCTGTTTGATGTAGTCGCCGGCGAGGACTCCCAGACCGCCGGAATAGATCTTCAGGCAGTTGCAGAGGCCATATTCCATCGAGAAATATGCCACAGAGGGAATCTTGTCGTCCATGGGTTCATTGAGATAAGCCTTGAACGCAGCATATGTAGCCATGATGCGGTCCATCATTTCGGGATCCGCAAGGATCTCCTTATAGCGCTCATAGGAGAGCTGCTGGAGAAGCATAACAGGGTTTTCACCTACTTTGCGCCAAAGATCATGGTCAAGGTCGCGGAAGAGGGATTTGCCCGCGCTGTTCCAGACCCACCAGAGATTTTTCGACATCTCCTCAAGGGGCTTGAGTTCTTTGGGCATCTCAGCGCTGACCGTGACATTACGCCAGGTGGGATGATTAGAATTGCTGACTTGGAGTTTCATATTAGGGTATTTAGTTTATTATTCTTAATCTGATCAAAGTTTTACGCTCTACATAATAAAACTAAAACTTTGAGCCTAAGGTTCGTTTGTTTCTTTTTTCGAGGGCTATGCGGAAAGCTTCATCATAGTGAATGATGAAATATTTCCAGTCGGTCTTGGCGGATGTGAGGAACGCCATGTTCCGGGCATGGCGGCGGGCATTAGGCGAAGCTGTTTCGAGAGCCACAGCTGCCGTGGCGATGGTGTTGCATGCCTCGGCATAGTTTGTGTCGGAACGGTCCACCACACAGACGCCGCAATTGTCGATGCCATTCTGGAAATTATCGAGCACCCACTGTCCGAAACCAGCCTTGTCGTCGGTGATTGTGGGCACGCCGAAAGCCACACTCTCAAGAGGTGTGTATCCCCATGGCTCATAATATGATGGGAATATCGTGAGGTCGAGGGCCGGCAGAAGGTCATAATATGATATCTGCACGATGCCGTCGCTGCCGTCGAGATAGCATGGCACGTAGATTATCTTGGCATGCTCGAGTTTGCCCTGGTTGCGAAGCTGACGCATGCGCACACACACCTCATCGGAGCCTTCGTTGTGAAGCGAATGGGTGAGATAGAGGTCGGAGCTGTTCCATGCTGCGTTTCCGCTCATCACATTCAGCAGTGTCTCCGACGGGCGGTCGGTCCAGCCAGGCACAAGGACAAATGCGAGGACATCATTTCCGGAAGTCTGGCGCCGTCCGATCTCTGCCACGGTGTCGAGGAAGAGGTCGAGCCCTTTGTTGCGGTATTCATGGCGTCCGGATGTGGCCATAATGAATGTGGAATCGTCATAGTCCTTGCCGGTGAAGGCGCGGGCAATGTCGAGAAGGCGCTGACGGCCGTCGCGGCGCAGACGATTGTATTTCACTGTGCGGGGCACGAAGTCGGGCTCGAAGCCATTAGGGGTCACCACATCCGGGCGTTTCTGGAGAAGCTGCTCGCATTCGCGGGCTGTAACCTCGCTCACTGTGGTGAAACAGTCGGCAGCATGTGCCGCGGCTTTCTCAAGCGAATGTTTCGACTCCATGTTGAGCTCGTGAGCCATCTGGTCGCCGTTATACTGATGGAAGTATTCGTAAAGCGGCTTGCCATTTCCGCAGATGCTCCGGCCTATGCTTGTGGCGTGAGTGGTGAACACTGTGGAAGCCTCGGGCATCTCCATTTCAAGATAGAGGAGGCCCATGCCGGTGGTCCATTCGTTGAAATGCGCGAGGACTTTTGAGTGCTCTACCTTGAGCACCGACGCCACCTCTTTCATCACAATGGCTGTGGCAACGGCAAAAGCGCAGCTTTCATCGTAGTCGCCATACGCATGAAGGGAGTCGACGCCGAAACGCTCCCACACCTTGCCATATATCTCGGGAAGGTGTTTCTGGGTGTCGCCGGGGTGCACAAGGAGCACCTGCGGACTGCCGGGGATGTTCCAGCGGCCACTTCTTACGCGGATGCCCCAGGGGAGATGTAGCTTGGAAGCCACCGACTTCAATATGGTCTTTCTTTCTTTGAAATATGGAGATGGAGTTTCGTCGTCCGGGCCAATGAATATCAGCCGGTCGCCGAATTGTTGTGAAAGGACGCGCGCCTTTGTGCTGAGCACGGCGTAGATACCGCCGACCTTATTGCATACCTCCCAGCTTGTTTCGAAAAGGAGACCTATCTGCTGATCGATATCGGCTGCATTGGCAGCCTTTGCATCAATGCTGCTCATGTTATATACATATATTGTATAATGTGTCAAAATCGGAAATCATCTGCAGCGTGTAATCAAACCTGTAGCTGTGTTAATCTTCGGGAAAACGCGCAGTTTCCGCTCATTTCATGGCGCAAAATTAATAAAAAAATGTGCGAGATGCAAGAATCCGAACTAAAAACGAGCAGTTATTTGATGATTTTTGATGTATTTACACAAACAATAATGCAAGATACTGCACCGTTGTGCAATATCTTGCATTATTAAATTGATATTATTGATTCTGTGTTTGGCTTTAGAAGGGAAGGTCATCGTCCGACGAAGCGCCGGCATCAAAAGCCTGTGCTGGATCGCCGAAATTCTGAGGCGGCATCGCAGGAGGAGGCGTCTGCATCTGTCCGGCGGGATCTTGAACTTCGCGCATAGCGTAACAGTTGACATTGGTAAACCAGCGGCCGTTCCATTCGTGGCTTTCCACGTCAACGGAGATTACATAGCGCTTGCCCACTTCGAATTTAAGGGAGTCAACCCTGTCATTCATCATAGTGAAAGCGATGCTGCGAGGGAATCTCGAACCGTTCTGATATTCAAGCACATACTCTTTCTTTTTCCACGGATTGCCTGCTTTGCTGATTCCTTCCTGCAGGGGAAGTTCGTGAGTGATCACACCTTCGATGTCCATATTTGGTATCTTTTTATATTAGTTTCTACTATAATTTATGAAAAGCAAAGTTAACATTTTTCGCGGAAAAATCAAAGTAAAACATCGTAAAAATACGACAGTAAAAATACGACAGGGATAGAGCAGTACGCGTAATATGTGGGATTTATCGATAATTGAATTGCACGAGTGGGAGATTTGATGTAACTTCCTCTAAAACGTATTTGTCAACATCATACAGGAATAGCATCAAAAAAGGCAAA
>OGNF01003120.1_pt1 | contig 11497 bp, 8 predicted proteins | sample 1573321 | NCBI WGS metagenome assembly OGNF01 (sample SAMEA2581911, study PRJEB24529) | metagenome | biome: Human gut stool | place: China | collected 2011
CAAGGTTATCGAGTTCAACAAAGACAGCAAGCGCATCATCCTGAGCCACAGCCGCATCTTCGAAGATGAGGCCAAGGCCGAGAAGGCAGAGACCCGCAAGGCCAAACGCGCTCCCCGCAAGCAGGAAGAGGCTCCCGTGCTCTCCACCCCCGTTGAGAAAACCACTCTCGGCGACATCGAGGCTCTCGCAGCCCTCAAGGAGAAGCTCTCCGGCAAAGCCTGAGCCATAGCGCTTTCCTAAAAACCGCAACCACCAAGGCGGCGCATCCCCATCCGGATGCGCCGCCTTTCCTTTTGGCAGAAGTGTTTATAGGGCCCACAGGGCTTATAGGCGCTATAAATCTTATATGTCTTATAAAATTTATAAGGCTTATTGGGCCTATAGGGCCTATAAACCCTTGGACATCCGCGTTTGTTATATTAGGGTAAGCAAACTAAAACACACACACCACTATGAACGTACAGACCCACGAAGAGGTGGCACGCAACGCCGCCGAAATCAGCCAGGACGCCGCACGCGTCAGCACTTCGGCCGCCAAAGTGGCCGCCGACCAGGAATTTCAGGCCACCCGCGAGCGCGCTGCCGAGCTTGCCGCCGAAGCCAAGGCCAAAGGTACGGCTGCTTTCGAGCAGGCCAAGACCAAAGGCGCAGCCGCCCTCGATTCCGCCAAAGCCAACGCCGCCGAATATGCCGAGGTTGCCAAAGCCAAGGGCGCTGACGCCCTCAATTCGGCAAAAGCCAAAGGCGCCGAACTTCTCGACAAGGGCGCCGAAGCGCTACATAATCTTGCCGACAAACTGAAATAACCGCCTGTCAGGCACATCTAAACCTTATTCCGTTGCGGCCCGTTGCCCCGGTTCACCCAAGGGCGCCGGGCCGTTTGCAGATATCCTTGAAATATTCGTATCTTTGTAATTCACAACACCAAAATCCTATGTCAGTCCGAAAAATAATCGCCGCCATCCTTGCGGCCTTCGCCATCGGCGGCACACCCGCCGCATCGGCTCAGTTCAGCCTTTCGCGCGCCCTCCAGGGGCTGGGCAAAATCGTGCAGTCGTCGCAGATTTCCGACGAGCAGCTGGCAGCCTACGTGCGCCAGAGCGTCGACCAGATGGACCGCGAGAATCAGGTGGCCCCGGCATCAAGCCCCTACACGGTGCGCCTCACCCGCATAACCTCCGGACTGACCGAAGTCGACGGTATACCGCTGAATTTCAAGGCTTATATCACCAAGGACATCAACGCCTTCGCCTGCGCCGACGGCTCCGTGCGCGTATATTCCGGCCTGATGGACCTCATGACCGACGACGAAGTGCTCGGCGTAGTAGGTCACGAAATAGGCCATGTGGCCCACCACGACACGAAAAACGCCTTCAAGAAAGCCCTGCGCACATCGGCGCTGAAGGATGTTCTCGCTTCCACCTCGGGCAAGGTTGCCGCGCTGACCGACTCCCAGCTCGGAGCCCTGGGCGAAACACTTGTCAATACAAAATACTCGCGCGACCAGGAGGAAAGTGCCGACAACTACGGCTACGACTTCCTTAAATCCCATGGCAAAAACCCATGGGCGATGGCCCTCGCTTTCGAGAAGCTGCAGCAGATGGAGCAGCAGGGAGGCGCGGCTGCCAACTCCGCCATGGCCAAACTATTTTCCGACCATCCCGACACGGCCAAGCGCATCGCCAACATCGAGAAACGCTGCCGGGCCGACGGCTTCAGCCGTCCCACCGCCACACAGGCAGCCTCCGCTACCGGCTTCTCCAAAGCGGCGCCCTCGGCTAAGTCGATAAAGACGTCCGACGCCAAAAAGAAAACCTCCGACACCCCGGCGTTCACCCTCACCCCCTCGAGGCTCCACGCCGGAGCGCTCCGGCCTCACTGATTGCCATAGCGAATCAACCTTGACAACCAATCGATTACCATGAAGATATTTTTTGCAGCAATCCTATTCGCCGCAGGCTCGCTCTGCGCCAGTGCCTCCCGTCCCACCGACTATGTAGATCCTCGCATCGGCTCCGAAGGACTCGGACGCGTATATATCGGTCCTACAACACCGTTCGGCATGGTGCGCCCCGGTCCGGACTGCACGCCAGGCCCCAACAGCGGCTGGCTCCCGATGCCCGTGCGCGTCGACGGTTTCGCCCAGACGCACGTGAGCGGCACGGGCGGAGGTCCCAAATACGGCAACATCCTCATCCAGCCCTTCTCCGGACCGCTCGACTCGGCCGAGCACCACGCCCAACGCCAGACTGAGACCATTCGCTGCGGCTACTACGCCACCACCTTCAGCGGCTCGGGCATCTCCACCGAGATCACCGCAACACCGCGCGCGGCCGTCTACCGCTTCGCCTATCCCGCCGGCTCCCGACCGGCGCTGATGGTCGACGCCGGATTCTTCCTCGGCGAGACCCCGAAGCCCGACGCCCGCGAGGCCCAGCAGTTCATCGGCAGTGAAGTGGCTATCGTGGGCTCCAACGCCGTGGAAGGCTATTCGCGCATTCGCGGCGGCTGGAACAACGGCCCCGCCTACACCGTATATTTCTACCTCGAGGCCGACCGCCCGTTCGCCTCGACGGCCACATTCACTGCAAAACCCTTCTCGGATGATCCGGCCGAAATATCCACGGCACGCGAGCAGTACGACCGCGGCCTCAAGACCGGTGCCCTCCTTGGCTTCGCCGAGGGGACCGACACCCTCAACGTGCGCGTGGGCATCTCTTTCCTCTCCGAGCGAAAGGCACGCGAGAACCTGATGTCGCAGACCTCCGGACGCTCGTTCGAGCAGCTTTATGAGGCGAATCTCGCCGCATGGGATGATGCCATCGGCCGCATCTCGCTGGGCAAGTCAACCCCCGACAGCATCCGGCGGATGCTCTACACCGGCCTGTACCACACCATGCTGATGCCCTCCGACCGCACCGGCGAGAATCCGCTCTGGACCGACCCTGGCACACCCTACTACGATGACTTCTACGCCATCTGGGACACATACCGCACCTCCTCACCGCTGCTCACACTCATAGCGCCCGAGCGTCAGGCCGACATCGTCAACTCGCTGATCAACATCGGCCACCGCGACGGCTTTATGCCCGACGCCCGCAGCGGCAACGCCAACGGACGCACCCAGGGTGGCTCCAATGCCGACATCGTGCTCGCCGACGCATGCGTCAAGGGGCTCCCCGGCATCGACTATAACGCCGCCCTGCGCCAGATGCTCGTCGACGGCGAGGTCGACCCCGGCGCGCGCCACGAGGCCGAAGGCCGCGGCGGCCTTACCGACTACATCCGCCTGGGCTACGTGCCCCACGGCACCGACCGCGCCGGCAACCGCACCGTGGAGTATTCGCTCTGCGACTTCGCCATCGCCCAGGTGGCGCGCCATCTGGCCGCCAACGAGCCCAACGCCATCCGCGCCGACTCGCTGCGCGCCGTAGCCGACAAATACGATCTCCGCAGCCACAACTGGCGCAACCTCTGGCGCCCCGACGCCACTCAGGCCGGCGTGAGCGGCTTCATCATGCCGCGCGACGCCTCGGGCCGGTGGATCGACAGCATCCCCTTCGGTCACTCCGAGCTGCAGCATCCGCGCTTCGCCTACCATCCGCTCATGTTCGAGGGCCCATGGTACACCCCCTGGTGGTCGATGTTCTTCTACGAGGCCTCCTCCTGGGAATACTCGCTGAGCATGCCCCACGACGTGCCGCTGCTCATCGAGGCCTGCGGCGGTCCGGAGGCGTTCGAGAAGCGCCTCGACACCTTTTTCGACCGCGGTTTCTACAACGTAAACAATGAGCCGTCGTTTCTCACCCCCTCGCTCTACCACTGGATCGGCCGCGCCGACCGCAGTTCCGACCGCGCCCGCGAAATAGTGAAGGCGCACTTCAGCGACGCCCCCGACGGCCTCCCCGGCAACGACGACAGCGGCGCCATGTCGTCGTGGCTCGTATGCCATCTGCTCGGTCTCTACCCCAATGCCGCTACCGACCTCTACCTTATTCATGCCCCGATGGTCGAGGAATCGGAAATCGACCTCGGCGCCGGCAAACGCCTGCGCATCGTGGCCGAAGGCTTCGCGCCCGAGGAGCGGCCCCACGTGGTGCACGCCACGCTCAACGGCCGCGAGCTGCCCGACCATTTTCTCTCCCACGCCGACCTGATGCAGGGTGGCGAGCTGCGCCTCACTATGGGACGCGTAGACCGTCCGCGACCCGAAATCAGCGCCGAACCGGTGGTGCGTCTCGACCCGATGCCCTCAAAAAAGGAATACAAGGGGAAGCCCACGATTGTGACCTCCACCTACCGTCTTCACGGCCAGCGCCGCCGCTTCCGCATGGAGTATCAGCCGCTTAAAAACGGCGGAATGCTGCTTACGTGGGGCATCGAGCGTAACCTCCGCTGGTGGCAGGGCTGCTACCTGATGTCACCCGAGGCCGTAGCCGAAGGCACCGTGCTCGACTACACCATGCCGGAAGACGGCAACCGCATCGCCCTCCCCGCCGACGCCACTTTCGGCATCCTCTCGCGCCGGCAGCTCGAGCAGCTGCGCGCCGGCGCCACCACCATCTCCGGCGTGGAATTCCGCCGCACAGATGGGGGCAGCCAAGGCTCGCCCAATGTGTCTAATGTGTCGAATATGTCTGATGGCTCTGATTGCTCCTCTTCCTCCCGGCGCTCCCCCTTCGGGCCGCTGATTGAGGCCGTCGACCCTGCCGAAGGCGCCCGCATCCTCGTGGTCAACCGCCCGGACTTCCCCCTCATCTGGTCCATGACCTCCAACCCCCTCGAAATCGACTGGACCTGCTCCCCCGCCGAATAATCCCCCGACAAAAATATCATGAATATCGAAATAGACGGCCGGTGCGTCCGGATTGATGTCCCGGAAGACGTACGCAAATCGCCCCGGGCAGACTTTCACGACTACTCGGGCGGAGATTATTTCGTAACAATTTGTACTCGCGATAAAATACATTTCTTCGGAGAAATATCTAATGGCGAGATAAGGTATTCAAACATAGGCAAATATTGCACAACGCAGATACAGCAACTGAATCTTCATTATCCCTATGTCGATGTTCCGATGTTTGTCGTTATGCCCAATCATTTGCATGCCATTATTTGTATTAAGCCTGATACCCGGACGCACGAACCGTACGTCCCTACACAGCGAACAGCCCTTTCCGTAGTGATTGGCGGCCTAAACGGGCTGTAACGATGTACGCGCGAAGGAATGGGATAAAGTTTGGTTGGCAACCTCGCTATCATGACCATATTATCCGAGGGCCCCGCGACGGGAACAATATTGCCGAATATATAAAGAATAATGTTGCCCGGTGGGCAAACGATTGTTATAATTCATGATTCCAATAAGGTTCTTGACCACACACATCCTGCATTAGGGGGTCAAAAACATGGGGGTAAACATCAAAATGTAGGGACGCACGGCCCGTGCGTCCGAAGTCTCCATGAATGGCTCGGATGGAATCCGGAGGATGTTGCAGAACCAACTAACTTCGCCCCTCCAATTATTTGAAATTCAATCATTTTACTCGGACGCACGAACCGTGCGTCCCTACTTGCGAGGGTTATTTCAATAAGCTGCCCGCAAATTCGCTTGTAACAAACGCGTTTATTTTCGCGCAAATTCAGCCATTTAGCATAGTTTAACAAACCTTAACGAATGGGGGGGTAAAAGTGCTAATTTCTATTTAATTTTGCAGTAACTATATGCCGACGTAAGCCATCGGCCTATCGTCTGCTTGCCAATGGGTTAACAATCCGACATAACACAGTGACATTTGCCATCTTTTCTTCTCGAAATCCACTTTATCACACATAATTTATCATCAGGTATGAAAAAATTTCTACTTCTCTTAACCTTATTCCTATCATTGGCAGGAATAGCCAAGGGCGATACCAAGGAACAGGTAATGGCAGATCTTGGCTACTCAGATGCAGAAGCCGTCAGCTCATTTAAAGTTGGAGATGTCAATTTTGCTTTTTCAAATGCAAAGTACTATAACTCCGGAAAATCCTTACGAATGTATACGGGCTGCAATATTACAATTACGGCCCCAACCGGATATACCATCACAGGGGTGCAATTCGATGCCAACAGCTCAAGTGGCAACCCTATTCCCGCTAATACAAAAGTCTCTACCGGCACACTTTCTCTCAGTAATAAAATCACCACTTGGACTGGAAGCGTTGATGGAGCCACCGGAATCAAATTGACTTCACTTGCCGCCCAATACCGCGCCACTAAAATCAGTGTAACCTATACCGCTCCAAGCCGTGAGCTTGGCGACATCCAGGTATCCTACTCAGGAGGCGATGTGACGGCAAACTCAACTGTTACAGTTCCTAACGGTACCGTCTTCAACATCGCAGCCGACAACGCCACCTCCATCACCGTAAACGGCACCGCAACCAACGCTGCTACAGCCACATATACCGCAACAACGAGCGAAACGGTAAACGTCTCAGCTACTGACGGCACCAACACGAAGACATTCGCCTTCACCACCGACGTATTTACCGCTCCCGACGCTCCCACTTTCGCCGTTGAAGGTGTTTCGACCAGCGAAGCCAACGACTATTTCTACGGCGCCAAGCTCTCGATGACCGGCGCTGAAAGTATCTACTACACTACCGACGGCAACATCCCCACTGCCTCCAACGGCACAGCCTACAACGGAGCCATCACGCTTCCCGAAGGCACAACCACCTACAAGGCCATCGTAAACGACGGCAGCCACGACAGCGCCGTAACCTCGGCCACCTATACCGTTAAGAAACTAACAGCCGCATGGTCGGTTGCCGACGGCGCCGAAGTATATCCCGGCACTGAAATTACCGCAACCGCCAACGCCGAGGCTGCCAAAATCTTCATCAACGGCGCCGAGGCCACTTCCTACACCATCCCCGAAAACGCAGCAATCGGTTCCGAAATTACCCTCTCAGCCTACGCAACCGCATCCGACGGCACCACCACCGTAACCTCCGAAACCGCCACCATCACCGTCAAAGTGGTAGAGCAACCGACGGACGTTGTTATTGACAGCAAATTCTTTGGCACCCTCACTCAGAGTGCCTACAAACCTTACGATAAAACAGTAGAACCCTATGCTTACTTTGCCACTGTCCTGAACTATCAGAACAGCAAGCTATATTGGAAAACGTCTACTGAAGGCTGCGGATTAATCATAAACTGTTTACCCGGCTATTACGTATCCTCAATTGAAATAGAAAGTCCTTCTGCGAACTGTAAGGTCTATACCTCTGACATAGCGTATGAATCTTCAAAGGTTATCTCTTCATCAACTCAAGCCGGACAAATAACTTCTTCCAATAATACATACACTTTCACTAATTCTACTCCTCAGTATGTAGGCCTCCATGGAAGTCTTAATTTCAAGAGCATCACCGTACATTTCAAGAAAATTGGTAGTGGTAATCCCGCCATCAAACTCGCATGGTCTGAATCGAATTTCACCACCGACATTGTCTCAAAGAATGTTGAAGATGCTCCTGTTCTTAGTGTCACTCCTCCCGCCGAAATGACTGAAAGCGATGCTTTAGCGCTTGTAAAATACTCGTCTTCCAAACCTTCGGTTGCTACAATCGACGATAACGGCAATCTTGAAATCCTTGGACTCGGAGCCACTGAAATCAAGGCCTATATTGATGACACAAATTATCAGTATGAGGAAACAAGCTACAGGCTTGTAGTATTAGACCCGAACGCAGTTACAGCAACTGACCGACTTAACAAGGACTGCTTCGAAGGCATCTCCAATTCATATTCAACTTTCCACTATACCAGCCCTACAACAGGTATCATTTATGCTGCATGTACAAATTACAACACCAGCAAAAGCGGTATGACACTCAACAATTCCGGGAGTGGTTCCAATAAACCGCATTATAACCCGGGATTTGGCGTTTCCTCCAATATAATGGGATGGGTTGCCAAAAAAATTACTGTAAAATACTCCGAAACCATTGACCCCTCTGAGGCAATGCTTATCGTTACAAGAGAAGATAACGGATTCGATATTGTGACAAAAGAAGAAGCGACTGCCAATGACACTTATTTCGGTCATCTTGATGCATGGGCATATCTTAAGGAAGTAGGTGAAAATAACGTTCCCAAAATTGCTACTCCCACCTCCACAGATGAGCCCCTCTCATATACATTCGAGATTGGAAGCGAGCCTAAGTTCCTGGCGGTAATGACCAAAAATGCCCATTACATCGACTACATCGAAATCGAGTGGGAAAAATCCGCCACTCCCGAAGTGAAGATCCTTTCGGAGGACGCCACGAGCATCACTGTAGGCGTCGAGCATGCCGACTACATCCTCCACTACAAGAAGATTCACAACAACGACTGGAACAACCACTGGGGTTCGGAGGCTGCAAATGCTCCCGCACGCGTGGCTCAGGACACTACAGGCGAATCTCTTGCCGACAGCGAGGATTGGGTTTCCACCGGCACCAACACCATCACAATCGACAAGACCATAGCCGACCATCAGAACCGTCACTATAAGTTCACCGCCTTCCACAAGGATGACACCGCGCTGGCCAACGAGCTCAACCACGTGAACTTCCTCATCGACGCCGACGGTACGCTCACCGGCATTGAAGGCATCGGGGCTGAGGCCGGCGCCGACGCTCCCGCCGAGTACTACGACCTGCAGGGCCGCCGCGTGGCAAACCCCGTAAGCGGTCTCTACATTCGCCGCACAGGCTCGAAAGTCGAGAAAGTATTTGTGAAATAATCCCTGAAACACCACCACATAACGGCGCCCCGACGTGAGCCGGGGCCCCGGCCCCGCCGCTTCTGTATGTTCCCAAAAAAGGGTAAGCTAACCACATCGCGCCGCTACAACCCCCTACCGTTGCTTCGATCAAGACCTGGCGGAGTTCAGGGGGAGCTGGCCGTGTAGCACTTACCCGCTGCAAAGTTACGAAATCCGCGCGACTCTGCAAATTTTTTGAAAATTTTCCATCCCACGGGGTTTCAAAACGCACTAAATGCGTTATCTTTGCTATGCAAACAATAGAAAAGGTAACCTTGAGAAAATGACGGATACCACCACATTTCATACCCTTCTTGCCGAAGCTGAGCAGAATGCTCTCGACGGGCGACCCGCATCGGTCGACCTATGCCTGCGGCTGGCCGAGGCATGCGCCGAGGCCGACACCCACAGCCCGGCCGACGCGCCCGAGACACTTTCGCCCGACCGCGAGGCCAATCTGCAGGCGCTCTGCGAGGCTGCCGACCGCATACGCCGCGCCCATTGCGGCGACCATTTCGACACATGCTCGATAATCAACGGCCGCTCTGGCCGCTGCTCCGAAAATTGCCGCTGGTGTGCCCAGGCAGCCGCCCACCATACCGGCTGCGCCGAATATCTCTTCGTCGACCCTGAGGAATTCCACGCCACCGTAGGCCGCAACGACGCCCGCGGCGTAGGCCGTTTCTCGATTGTATGCTCCGGCCGCAAGGTCGGCAAAGCCGACCTCAGGCGCTTCGCCGACATGTACCGCCAGGCTGCCGCAGAGTCGGATATGACCTTCTGCGCCTCGATGGGGCTGCTCGACGACGAAGAGATGGAAATCCTGCGCCAGGCCGGCGTTACCCGCTACCACTGCAACCTGGAGACGGCTGCGTCGCTCTTCCCCTCGCTCTGCTCCACCCACAGCCGCACCGACAAGCTGCGCACCATCCGTGCCGCACAGCGCGCGGGGATGCAGGTGTGCTCCGGAGGCATAATCGGCATGGGCGAGACCCTGCGCCAACGCCTGGAGCTGGCCGAAGAGATCAGGGAAACCGGAGCCACGTCGATGCCCGTCAACCTGCTCAATCCAATCCCCGGCACCCCGCTGGAGGGCACTCCGCTCATCTCCGAGCGCGAAGTGGTGCTCTCCTGCGCCCTGATGCGTCTGATAGCCCCGAAGCTAACCATACGGTTTGCCGGGGGGCGCGCCCGGATAAGCCCCGAGGCCACGGCCAGAATGCTCCGCGGAGGCGTCAACGGCGCCATCGTGGGCGACATGCTCACCACCGCCGGCAACGGCCTCGACTCCGATTTCGAGCTCTTCCGCTCGCTCGGCTACTCCACCGCCCGCACTAACGACTAACTTCCCTATTCTCCCATTCCGCCCATGGAAAACCTCGACAAAACGAAAAACTACGTGATAACCGTCGGACGCCAGTTCGGCAGCGGAGGCCGCGAACTCGGCCGGATGCTCGCCGACCGTTTCGGCATCGCCTACTACGACAAGCAGCTGCTCGTGGAGGCCGCGCGCAAGGCCGGCATGTCGCCCGAAATCTTCGAGACCACCGACGAGCGCATGCCGCGCATGGCGGCCAGCTCCGTAGGCTTCTCGATGGGATTCGGACAGCTGCCGTGGTACAACGGCACGGCCCTGATCACCGACTCCGTCTATACATCGCTCGCCGACGTGATGGAGCATCTGGCCGCCACAGAGCCCTGCGTGATTGTGGGCCGATCGGCCGACTTCGTGCTCCGCGACAGCCCTAACCCCGTGGTAAGTCTTTTCGTACACGCTCCGATGGACGTGCGTGTGGCCCGCATCATCGCCCGCAACGACAAGACCTCCGAGCGCGATGCACGCACCCTGGCCGAGAAGACCGACAAGCTCCGCTCGAGCTACTACAACTTTTACACCGACAAGCGCTGGGGCGACTCCACGAGCTACGACCTGACGTTCAACTCCGCCGTACTCCCGATGGAGGATATGTGCGACATCATCGCCGAATACATACGCCGCCGCTTCAAAATCGAACCGATAAGAACAAAATAACGCAATCGCGCCGCCTCTGCATCAGCAAGGGCGGCGCAATTGTCATAAAATCTATGGCCCTATTAGGGCTTATGCGGCCTATTTTTATTTCTCGGCTTCTGAGGCCTCCTCGGCCTCGGGAGCGGCCGGCTTCGCAGGCTCGGTTGCGGGCGCGTCGGCGATGGCCTTCGGCGTTTCCGCAGTTTTCGGCGCCTCATCTTTTGCAGGCTCTGCGGCCTCGCCCTCTTTCAAGCGCTTGGGCAGCCTGCGGGCCATCACGCTTACGCATATGCCGTTTACACCGAAAAGGATTGCTGAAATGCCCACCATAAGCAGCATCCACCGCTCGGCGCTGAGCTCGTGGAGCGCCGGAACGCAGAGCAATACCACCCCGGCGGCTATCAGAAGCACCGGCACCACATGGAGCCATCCCGGATAGTCGACCGGACGGTTCCGGTGCGACACCTGAAACTCCTGAAAGAGTCCACCGGCCACAAGGAGCGCCCCGAAAGGATAAAACAGCAGCGAGCGGAACACGTCGGGCATGAAAATAATACACAGGCCCAGCACCAGGCCGCCCACCCCGCAGATTATCTGTACCACACGCATCAGAGCCGACATGCGCTGAGCATTTCCCCGGACACCAGGCCCTTGTCTGCACCCACCCGGACGGACACAGCC
>OGNF01003123.1_pt1 | contig 11494 bp, 6 predicted proteins | sample 1573321 | NCBI WGS metagenome assembly OGNF01 (sample SAMEA2581911, study PRJEB24529) | metagenome | biome: Human gut stool | place: China | collected 2011
GCGCCAGATTGAAGAGTACACTGCACAGGGTAAGTCTGCATCCATTGTGGAGGACGAGAGTGCGAAATGGGCGGTGTACGCAATTTCCAGTAACCGCAAAAATCAGTCGTTCTTCAATTATTACGCTCCCCAGAAATTGACAGTAACTGACAATCCGCAGGGTGGCGATGAGACCCCTATCGGCAATGCAGATATTACGCTGAAAAAAGTTTCTGCCGGCACGACTACCGGCCTGGATGGCGCAAGGTTTAATATCTACCACGACGGTCAGATCGTTGGAAGCGATGTAACTCGAAATGGCGGTATCATCGAGGTCAAGGGCGCCGCCGAGGGCCTGTGGTCCTTCGTCGAAACGCAGGCCCCAGAGGGCTTCTGCGCAGTTTCCACGCCCATGAGCGTCTATGTCGATACTGCTGATGGTGACAAGCAATACACGGTCGTTGCCGAAAATTACACCCTGCCCGATATGAAGATCATCAAGCGCGACGCCATGAGCGGTAAGCCTATTGCGGGAACAGTATTTTCGGTCAAGTCTGTCACGGGCAACTTCTCTACATCTGTTACTGTTGGTGCGGATGGTTCCGCTACCCTATCGTCCATCCCCGCTGACGTTTATGTGGTGCGTGAAGAATCCGTGCCGGAACCTTACATTGTGAGCAACACCGAGCAGACCGTAGCGCTCCGCCCCGGAAAAACCTCCGAAGTTACTTTCGTTGATTATGAAAAACCCGGCCTTGAAATCATCAAGAAAAACATCTCCAACGGCGCCCCCATCGAAGGTGTGACCTACCGCATCGAGCAGATCGATGGAAGCTATTCCACGACTGCCACGACCAACCGCCACGGACGTATTTTTCTCGACTCTGTGCCTGTTGGCTCTTTCAAAATATCTGAAATCAATGTTCCGAGTCATGTCATTCTCTGCCCCGTCCCGCAGGAAGTAGCACTGAAGGCCGGCGAAACCTCCACCGTTACCTTCTTCAATGCGCTCAAGCCGAGCTTGGAAATTCGCAAGGTGGACAGCATCACCGGCGATCCCATCAAGGGTGCCAAGTATCAGGTCTGGTATGCAAGCAATCATACCGACACTGGTGAACTCAACGATCTCGGAATCTACTATTTCAATGAGAGCGGAAAGATCATTCTCCCCGAAGTAAAAGATGGCTGGTTCAAAGTAACTGAATTGGAGCCGGCACCCGGCTACTCCATCAAGGAGCCGGCCTCGCAGGAGTGCTTTATTTCTGGTGGTGAAAGCAAAGTCCTGACCTTTGAGAACACTCCCCTTTCCGCCATCATCATCCGCAAGGTGGACAGTGAGAGCGGTCAGCCGTTGGAGGGTGCATGGTTCCGCATCCGCTACCTCGGCGGCACCTCCGGTACAGGCGGCACTGTGGTTGGCGAGTACAAAACATCCAGCAATGGCACCATCGTTGCAACCGGCCTCAAGGCAGGCACTTATGTCTGCGAGGAGATCTCCGCGCCGGACGGGTATGTGATCACCGACGCCACGGAAACGGTCTATCTCTCCGGTAAGGATCAGGACGTCATTACCGTGACCTTTGGCAACGATAAGATGGGTTCCCTCCTGATCGTAAAAAAGGACGCCGTGACCGGCGCCCCCATTTCCGATGTGGAGTTCTTCATCACCGATTCGGATGGCAGCGTGATCGGCAACGCCAACGGAAAGTATGTGACCGATAGCGCGGGCACCATCCGCATTGACGGCCTGACTCCCGGCATGACAGTCATCGCTAAAGAGGTGCGTGCCAAGGATGGCTACATCCTCGACGACACCCCGCAGAGCATCAAAATCAAGCGCAATGCCGTGATGACGCTGGAGTTCCGCAACCAGCCCAAGGGCGGCGTGCTTGTGAAAAAGGTTGACGCTGTGACGAACGCTCCCATCTCTGACGTGGAGTTCCTTGTCACGGATTCCGACGGCAATCTCATCGGAAACTCCAACGGCAAGTTCGTGACGGACAGCGCAGGCACGTTCACCATTACGGACATCGCCCCCGGCACCACGCTTATCATCAAGGAAACTCGCGCAAAGGACGGCTATTTGTTGGATGATACGCCTCAGACAGTCAAGGTCAAGTCCAATGAAGTTGTCACGGTGGAGTTCCGCAACGCCCCCAAGGGCAATCTCATCATCGTAAAGCAGGACTCCGTTACAAAGGAGCCGCTGGAAGGTGTCGAGTTTAAGATCACCTACGCAGATGGCTCGTATGTAGATGCCGAGGGCGGCACGCTGTCCTCCACCGGCCTGTACTGGACGGATAAGGAAGGCAAAATCACCATTTCTGGCATTTCCGGCACCGTGGTGGTCACAGAGATTGAAACGATCCCCGGCTACACCATCGACGAAAACACTCGCACGCAGACTGTTGTGGTCAATCCCAACGACACGCAGACGCTTTATTTTTACAACACGCCTGTGGGCGGGTTGCAGATCATCAAGAGCGACAAAGACAGTGGAAAGCGTATCGCTGGGGTCAAATTCGAGATCCGCAAGATGAATGGTGAGATCATCGGCACCTACACAACGGACAGCGACGGTGTCATCTATCTCCCTGAAGCTAAAAGCGGCTGGTACACCGTGACGGAATTAGAGGCTGCGTTCGGCTACCTGCTGGATACCACACCGCACCGTATTGAAGTCAAAGACGGTCAGACGGCCACGTTGGAGATCATCAATCATAAATCCTCGCGTATTTTGCTCCACAAGGTGGACAAGGCTACCGGCAAGGGAATTTACGGCGCGGTGTTTCTGCTTTACGACAGCAATCGCAATCCCATCGGGGAGTATGTGACCGATCAGGATGGCTATATCTACGCCGACGAGGGACTGGCCGATGGCCGCTATTATCTGCGTGAGATCAAAGCCGCCCCCGGTTATGTGCTTGATCCTGAACTGAAAACGATCTATGTCCGCTACGGCTCCACCACAGAAATCGAGTGGAGCAATACTGCGGAGTGCGGCCAGATCCAGATCATCAAGAAATCCGCAGACGATAACGCCACCAATGGCCTGCCTGCCGGGACGCTGCTGGAGGGCGCGGTGTTTGAGATTTACGACAAGGCGGGTAATGTGGTGGACACCATCAAGTCCGACCGCAACGGACGCGCCGTTTCCAAGACGCTGCCGTTGTCCCGCTATACCGTCCGTGAGATCAAAGCGCCTGCAAATTACTCCATCAACCCCACAGTGATGACCGCCTATCTGGAATTCAACGGACAGATCGTCACCTTTGAAGTGCAGAATACCAGCGTTGCCACCGGCGTATCCATTAAGAAAACCGGTCCTGTGCAGGCTGTCCCCGGTCAGCCGATCCGCTACGTGTTCTCACAGATCAAGAACAGCTCCAACGTTGCCCTCGACTCCTTCTATTGGCGCGATCAGCTTCCTGCGCCGGTGACGCTGAGCAAAATCGTCACCGGCAGCTACAATCAGCCGCTTTCCTACAAGGTGGTCTATAAGACCAACCTCTCCGGGGACTACCGCACTTTGGCGGACAACCTGAGTACAAGCAAGGTTTACGTATTGGACGCCCGCCCCGCTGTCCTCGGCCTTGCCGCCAATGAGCGCGTCACCGAAGTCATGTTCGTATTCGGAAATGTAAAGGCGGGCTTTGCACAGGTAGAAACGCCGTACATCTACGCCACTGCTCGCAGTGGCCTTGCCAACAATGCCAGCGTTGTGAATGTGGCAGATGTGGGTGGCCTTTACAATGGGCAGTGGATTCAGGCAGTGTCCCGCTGGCTCACTACCGTCTACACCAAAACAACGGTGAAGCTGCCCAAGACGGGGTACTAAGCCTTGCGGCAGAATGACTTTCGCAGCGCTGCCCCTGTGTGGGCGGCGCTTTCCCCATTGGTCCTCTGGCTGGCGGCAATCGCCGCCTATGCCTACGAGGACGGTATGAACCTCTTTCAATGGATGGGGCGTTTCAGCCAAGTGCTGGAGCGCCCCTTTGCCATCGGCTGGACGCCCTACACGCTGAAATATATGTTGGTGGGCCTGCTGCTCTACGGCTGCGGCATTGCGCTTTACTACTCCAGCCGGGAGAACCGGCGACCGGGCGAGGAATACGGCAGCGCCAAGTGGGGCAGTCCCAAGGAACTGAACCGGAAGTATATGGATCACCGGCATAAGGACGCCAACATCATTCTGACCCAGCGCGTCCGGCTGGGCATGGACGGCTATATCACCCAGCGCAACATGAATGTTCTGGTAGTGGGCGGTTCCGGTTCCGGCAAGACCCGTTTCTTCTGCAAGCCCAATATTTACAGTGCGAATTGCTCCTATCTTATCACAGATCCCAAAGGCGGTGCGACACGTTCCTAACTGAAAAGGTTAGGCGTGGAGCCAAAAGAAATGAAGAACGAAAGGAGCTTCTGAAAAAAATATGGTTTCATAGAACTGATTATCCGACAGGTGGAATGACGGGGTAACGCCCGGAAACGCCTGCTCTAATACTCCGAATGGCGTGGCGGCAGCCAAGTGCCAAAGCGTCATAAGCTCGGTGAAGTCGGCTGAGAGCGTACCCTAAAGACGCGAAAGCGGTACAGGAACAGCGAACCAGAGGTGGTCGAGTGCGTGATAGGCCGGGAGTCCAAGTAAGCATCTATGGTTAGAATCCGCTATGCAACAACATGGCGGAGACGTATTCTCGATTGTACAGGTCTAAATCGGGTATTGGTCTAACCGGCCAATCTCACCATCGTGTGAGGTCTGTGGGGATGAGTAAAACTCTGCCTTTATGAAAGTCCCTGCGCCGTTACAGGCGGCGGCAAGCAGACAGGCTTATAGAGAAGACCTACGGATGCCGAATAAGGATAGGGTAATCGGAACGTGGTAAGCCAGCGACGCGGAGAGCTTGACCTCTGTGAAGCGGCGGCAGGGAAAAATCTTCGGATACAACCTGCCTTGCGCTGGTGAATGTGGCGGCATAGTACCAATGAAGCGGAGTCAATAAAGCCGTGGAGGGATAGCCGCCAGTCAGTGTTTTACAATAAATCGAATTTACAGTTCAAATGAACAAAATCATTCTGCATAAGGTTCGAGTATGACTAAGAGAGGCGAACTTCAAGGAAATGGAGCAAGCCGACTTATGGCAGTCAATCAACCAAAGAAAAAGCAATCACTCAGAAATAACGAGTATTATAACACCCAAGAATTATTTGACGATTTATACGAGAAAAGTCAGCACAGCGAAGTCTTTACACACTTGATGGAGTTGATTATCAGCGAGCAAAATATCCTGCTGGCCTATCGTGCCATCAAGAAGAACAAGGGCAGTAAGACCAAAGGTGTAAACTCGACCACGATTGTTGAAATGGGCGAAAAACGACCGGAGGAACTGGTTGCCTACGTGCGGACGCGGCTGCAAAATTTTCATCCTCACGCAGTACGCCGTGTTGAAATTCCAAAACCGGATGGACGTATGCGCCCGCTGGGTATCCCCACCATGGAAGACCGCATGATCCAGCAATGTATTAAGCAAGTGTTGGAGCCCATCTGTGAAGCAAGGTTCCACAAACACAGCTATGGCTTCCGTCCCAATCGGAGCGCCCATCATGCGGTAGCAAGGGCGATGTTTCTTGTGAATATCTCAAAATACCGCTATGTAGTCGATGTTGACATTAAAGGATTCTTCGACAATGTAGACCACGGGAAACTGCTGAAGCAGCTCTGGACGCTGGGCATACAGGACAAACGGCTACTATGTGTTTTGTCCAAAATGCTGAAAGCACCCATTCAGAGAGAGGGCATCCCGACAAGGGGTGTGCCACAGGGCGGCATCTTAAGCCCATTGCTGGCAAACGTGGTATTGAATGAATTGGATTGGTGGATTTCCAGTCAATGGGAGACATTTCCAACAAAAACAAAGTATTCTATGGAAACATCCCGATATAGCAATCTGCAAAGAACGAGCAAAATGAAAAAGGTTTTTATCGTTCGCTATGCGGATGACTTTAAACTCTTTTGCAAAACACGTTCTGATGCCGAGAAGCTGTTTGAAGCGACCAAACACTGGTTAGTTGAACGCTTAAAATTGGAGGTCAGCCCGGAGAAATCCAAAATCGTCAATCTGAAAAAGGGGTATTCAGACTTCCTCGGTTTCAAATTGAAGCTCCGCCCAAAGAGCGGAAAATGGGTGTTGAAATCACACATGGCAGACAAGGCACAGAAAAAGTGTAGAGAAAACATACGAGAGGCCATTGGTCGAATCGGCAGAGAGCCGAACCAATGGAGCGTTATGCAGTTTAACGCTATGGTGTTGGGCCTGCATGAATACTACAAAATCGCAACCAACGTATATCTCGACTTTGACCGAATCGCCTTTGATGTCAGAAAGACACTTTTATGCAGAACAAAAAGTCATCGCAGCAAAACCGGCCTGCGAAGCCAGGCATTTCAGCAATTCTATGGTGATTTTACAGGGAAAATATTTAATGTGGCGGGGTTGGCACTCTTTCCAATCAACGGAGTAAAGACCACACCTCCGATGTGTTTTTCCACGGATATTTGCAATTACTCTGAAAAAGGACGGGCTAAAATCCATGAGCTGCAAAAGGCGGTTAATCCTATAACCCTGCAAAAGCTCATGGAGCACCCGATACAGGGGCAAAGCACCGAGCTGAACGATAACCGCATCTCCCTTTATGTCGCTCAGCGTGGCAAGTGTGCAATCTGTAAAGAGCCTCTGCTATTAGGTGAAATGGAAGTCCACCACATTACGCCAAAAACCAGCGGTGGAAAAGACAACTACTCCAATCTGGCGCTGGTAACGGGAGATGTGCATAAACTCGTTCACGCAACTGACCCGGTAATCATCCGCAAATATCTTGAAAAGCTGAAGAACCGTAAGCTGAACATGGTGAAACTCAATAAGTTCCGGTTATTGGCTGGCAACTGTAAACTCGAATATAGGTAAACATTGATGGGGCGCCGTGTGAATCGAAAGGTTCGCGCACGGTGCTAAGCGGGGGAAAATCTGGAGATAACTTCAAAGGATTACCTATCGCAAAAGCTGCTGCGCGCGGCAGGCGCTTTGTTGGCAGCGCAGGGCTACGAAGTCCGGGTGTTCAACCTGATCGACCCCAGCCAGTCCGACGGATACAACCCCTTTTCGTACATTCACAGCGAAAAAGACGTGCTGACCCTCATTGATAACCTCATCAAAAATACCACGCCCCGCAACGCTTCCAGCAACGATCCCTTCTGGGAGAGTGCGACTCGTTCGCTGACGGTAAAAAGTCAGCGGACAAACAACAAAATACCGTTGTTTGGATAACTGGTAATTCGACAGGTGGAATGACGGGGTAACGCCCTGAAACGCCTGCCCTCGGTGGGCGTGCATCGGCAGCAAAGCCAGTGTACGAAGCCCCACGACAACGGCTGAGAGCAACCGTAGCCGCCGCCAACGGCGGCCGAAAGCGGCCTGGAGGCAGACTGTGTTGCCTATATGCCAAGGGTCTACAAAATACCCATGGTTAGAATGTTCACCGTAGCGGGCGAACTGACGAATCCGCGAATGTACGGGTCTATAAGAAGACCATATAGAAATGTATGGGTGCGTTTAAGCGCAGCCGGTGTGGTTTAGTAGAAATTGGCCCTACGAACGACCATGTTGTGTTACAGGCACAACCCCGCCGGCAGGCTCATAGTGGAAACCTAAAGGTATAAATGCACAGATAGAATTACCGGAACGAGGAAAGGCAGCGGCTTCCTTAAGGAAGAACCTGACGAAGAACAATAAGCAGGTGAACCGCTGCTGAAAAGTAGTGATCGAACCGAAGAAGTCCCTGTAATGGGGATGGAGGAATGGTCACAAGTCGAATTGTGGAAACAGGCATTATTCAATCCAATCATAAGGATTCGAGTAAGACCAAAAGGGTCACTTTTCTCAAACGGGAGGTGATGCCTTATGCCAAAAGAAAGGAAAAAAGTCCTGTGTATGGACGCCCAGCGGCACGCCGAGTATTACGGTATGCAGCAGACATTTGACGAACTGTATGCCAAAAGCAAAGCCGGAGAAGTATTCAACGGCCTGATGGAACTGGTCCTAAGCCCGGACAACATCATGCTGGCATACAGGAATATCAAAACCAACACAGGCAGCTACACAGCAGGAACAGATAAGCAGAATATCGGTGACATTGGACGGCTTCCACCGGCTGAGGTCATCGGTAAGGTCAGAAAAATTGTCACAGGCAGCGAACACGGCTACCGTCCCAAACCAGTGCGCCGGAAGGACATCCCAAAGCCAAACGGAAAAACCAGGCCGCTGGGTATTCCCTGCATCTGGGACAGATTGGTGCAACAGTGCATCAAACAAATCCTGGAACCCATCTGTGAAGCTAAGTTCAGCAACAACAGCTATGGGTTCCGCCCGAATCGGTCAGTGGAGCACGCAATCTCCCGTACTTACTCCCTGTTACAGCGGGCGCATTTACACTATGTTTTGGAGTTTGACATCAAGGGATTCTTTGACAATGTGAACCACAGCAAACTAATCCGACAGCTTTGGACGCTGGGTATCCAGGATAAGCAGCTTCTATTCGTAATCAAGCGGATTTTGAAAGCGCCTATTCGTATGCCGGATGGCAGCACGGTATATCCAACAAAAGGAACACCGCAGGGTGGGATTATCTCCCCGCTGCTGGCAAACGTGGTGCTGAACGAACTTGACCACTGGGTGGATAGCCAATGGGTAGAACATCCCGTAGCAAACCGTTACGGCACGCATCGAATCATCCGTACTTCGGAGGTCTTTGACAAAAGTAAAGGCTACCAGAAAATGCGGGAGACAAACCTCAAGGAAATGTTCATCGTGCGCTATGCGGATGACTTCCGTATCTTCTGCCGAAATCGTGAGGACGCGGAGAAAACCGCGGAGGCTGTTACAAAGTGGATTACCGAGCGACTGAAACTGGAAGTCTCTCCCGAGAAAACACGCATTGTCAACGTCCGTAAGCGATATTCTGAGTTCCTTGGTTTCAAAATCATGGTGTACCGCAAGGGTGAAAAGTATGTCGTGAAGTCCCATATCTGTGACAAAAAGCTACAGTTGGAAGAAAGCAAGCTGGTGGAACAGGCAAAGCGCATCGCAAAACCAGCCCATGGGCGAACACAACCGGACGAAATCGGCCTGTTTGACGAAATGGTGCTGGGTATCCAAAACTACTACAGGATTGCTACCTGTATCAGTCTGGACTGCCGAAAAATCCACCGCAGAGTCATGACAGTGCTGACCAACCGTTTGAACACGGAATCCGGCTGCCAGCTCGCCCGGGAGGGCGGTGCCATGACGGACAGCGAAAAGGAGCACTACGGTGCTTCCCAAATGGTGCGGTATGTGTCCGGTATCAACCGACCAATCTACCCCATTGCGTTCATCAAGTATAAAACCGCAATCGGTATCAGCGCCGCCGTCTGCTGCTTCTCTCCGACGGGACGGAAAAAGATACACGATAATCTGGAGATGGATACGACCCTGTTTGCATATCTGCGGGAGAATCCGCCACAAGGACACAGTTTGGAATATGCTGATTGCAGGCTCTCCCTGCTGTCAGCTCAAAAAGGCAAGTGTTCCGTCAGCGGCGAGTTGTTTCTGAATCCGGACAACATCGTGTGTCACATGAAAGTTCCAAAGGAGCAAGGTGGTCACGAGCGATACAGCAATCTGGTGCTGCTCCACAGTCGGTATCTTCCTTTGCTGACCGACCAAGACACTGCCGCTCTCAAGAGCATGTGCAAGCAACTGACTGTAACAAAAAAACAACTGACCAAAATCAACAGCCTGCGTACTGCTGCAAAACTGGTAGCAATCTAAGAAAGCTTTCTATTGGTGATTGATTAAATGCCTGATAACACAATCGATGGAACGCCGGATGCGGTGAAAGTCGCATGTCCGGTGTGGAGTGGGGGAAAATCCAGCGATTACTTCAAAGGATTACCTATCACTATAGGCGGAGATCGCGCTGGATTCAGCCCTTATGCTCTACCTCGTCAGCGAAGCGCCCCCGGAGGAACAGAATTTTGAAATGCTGATCTACATGATGAACTTTGCCGAGGTGCGGGAGGAGGACGATCAATACCGCAGCCCGCTGGATATGCTCTTTCGGGCATTGGAAGAAGAACAGCCCAACCATGTGGCGGTGAAGCAATATAAGGCTTTCAAGCAGGCGGCGGGCAAGACCGCGAAATCCATTTTGGTAAGCGCCGCCGTGCGGCTGGCCACCTTCAATATCCCGCAGTATGCCAGAATGACAATGGTGGATGAGATGGACTTTGGCAGCCTGGGTGAGAAGAAAAAAGCCATCTTCTGCGTGATCCCTGTTGATGACAGCAGCATGAACTACCTTGTGGGAATGCTCTACACCCAATGCTTTCAGGCACTTTACCGCAGGGCGGACGAGAAGCACAACGGGCGTCTGCCTGTGCCGGTGCGTGTCATTCAGGACGAATGGGCGAATGTGGCCCAGCCGGAGAGCTATCCGAAGATCCTCGCTACCTGCCGCAGCTACAATATTGGGCTGAACATCATCGTGCAGAACATTCAGCAGATCAAGGCGCTGTACGAAAAGGAATGGGAGAGCATCATCGGCAACTGCGACACGCTGCTGTTCCTCGGCGGCGGCAACGAACCGACCTCGTTGGAGTTTATTGTGAAGCTGCTGGGCAAGGAGACCATCGCCACCCGCACACGGGGGCAGACGAAGGGTCGCAGCGGCTCCAGCTCTACCAACTTCCAACAGACGGGCCGCGACCTGATGACCATTGACGAGGTGCGAAAATTGGACACCCATAAAGCGATCTTGTTTATACGAGGGGAAGATCCTGTACTGGACAAAAAGTACAACATCAAGCGCCACCCAAACATTAAGCTGACAACAGACGGTAAGGCAAAGCCTTATATCCATAAGCCGCAGGGCGCGCCGGATTATGCGCTGCCTGACCTGCCCTATGCGTTCAAATCACTGGACGATTATGATTTTATTGACGTGGAGGAACCTGAACATGAATTATCTGAAAAAGAAAAAGATTTCAAACCCGACAAGACTGAGTAAGGTGAAAAAATGCTATTGGACGGCGGCTGGGGCTGCTGCCCTCTGCCTTTGCTGCGTTACGCCCGCGATGGCGGCGGGCGGCGATCCGCTGGATATTGTAAATAACCTTTCCGATTTTATCTTCAGCATCATCAAGGCGCTGGGCGTGATCATTCTCGGCTGGGGCATCGTGCAGGTGGGTATGTCGATCCAGTCCCACGATGCCAGCCAGAGAACGCAGGGCTTCCTCTGCCTGTTTGGTGGCTTAATGATCGCCTTTGCAAAGGAAATTCTGACCGCCATCGGCGCGATCTGATAAAAAGAGCCGGGAGATACTGCCTTGCGGCGGATCTCCCGGCTCCCTTGCGGGAGGTGATTTTCATTTGGATAATAACTGGATCGTAGAAAACCTGACCAACGCCTTTGGCGTTTGGAA
>OGNF01003126.1_pt1 | contig 11485 bp, 9 predicted proteins | sample 1573321 | NCBI WGS metagenome assembly OGNF01 (sample SAMEA2581911, study PRJEB24529) | metagenome | biome: Human gut stool | place: China | collected 2011
GTTGGCTAGTGTGATACTAGCAGCCAATTTAACTTATAACATTTATGCCTATAAGTTCAATTGGTGCTTACTATAATAATCGAAAAGACTATGAAAGTCAACTTATTTTTACATATTTTTTAAATTTTTAAAAAATATTGAACTTTTTATACTAAAATGATATTATATATGTATAATATAGATAGAAAAAATGAGGTTTTTATGAAATTAAAAAAAATTACAATTATTATGGGGTTAATTTTACTTTTACCATTAAATATTAAAGCATTAACAGCAGATTTAGACTGTGGCTCAAATACAAATTTTCATATAAATAGTGATGTTATATGTAAATTATTTGTAAATCCTGAAGGAAGTTTAATATCTAGCTTTAAAGCTGATATTACATATCCAAATGATATAACACTAATAGGAATTCAATCATCATGGATTAATTCATCAACAAACAACAGAATTGATATGAAAATGCAAACATCTACAGGGAATGAAGGTATTACAAATAAAACAGAAATTGCTACTTTAAAGTTTAAAACTACTACTTCATATGGTGATAAACAAATAAAATTAAGTGGTGGTGATTTAGGACAAACAGTTTCAATAAAAGAAATTCATGTTATTTCAGATAATAATAAATTAAAAAGTTTAAATGTAATTGGAGAAAATATTAAATTTGATAAAAATGTAGAAGAATATGTACTTAAAACTAATAAAGATTCGATAGATATTAAAGCAGAATTAGATGATACTAATGCAAGATATGAGCAAAATTTTGGTCCAAGAAAAGTTTCACTTAATTATGGTGAACAATCAATAAATATTGTTGTCATAGCAGAAAATAATGAAAAAAAAACATATACTTTAAAAGTTACAAGACAAGATAACAGAAGCACAAATGATAATTTATCAAATATAGTTGTTTCTTTTGGAGAATTATCTCCAAAGTTTTCTAAAGATGTTTTAAATTATACACTTGAAGTGCCAAATAATGTTGAATCATTAACTGTAACACCAACTTTAGAAGATAAAAAAGCAGAATTTGTTTCAGGATATGGTCCAAGAACAATAGATTTGAAACTTGGAGAAAATATTATTTTAATTCAGACTCAAGCAGAAAAAGGGAATATAAAAACATATACAATTAAAGTTAATCGAAATGATAAAGCTGCAAATAACTATTTAAGAAGTATTAGTTTAAGTAAAGGTAGAATAAATTTTGATAAAAATATTTTTGAATATAAAGTAAATGTTGATTATAATACAAAAGAATTTCTAATATCTGCAATAGCAGATGAAAAAACATCAAGTGTGGAAGTGGTAGGAAATAAAGAATTAAAAGTAGGAGAAAACATTTATTTAATTAAGGTTTTAGCAGAGAATAAATCAGAAAGAATATATAAAATTATAGTTAATAGATTAGAAGAAGGAATTGTTTTATCAAATAATAATTATTTAGCTAATCTTTCAATAAAAAACCATTCAATAGCGTTTGTTAAAGATAAGTTAAATTATGATATTACTTTAACAAATGAAGAAACTTTAGATTTAAAATATGATTTAGAAGATGAAAAAGCCTTTGTTAAAATTGAAGGAAATAATAATTTAAAAAATAATAGTGTTGTTAAAATTATTGTAACAGCTGAAGATGGTTCTACTAGAATATATAATTTAAATATAATAAAAAGCAAAGATTTTAACTATTTAATATTAATTATTCCATTAATAGGAGTATTACTTATACTTGGAGTGATTATGACAATAAAAAAAGTAAAATCAAATAAAAAAGAGGTTAATCCTGTTAATGAAGAAGTTGTTAAAGAAAAAAAATTAGTTCTTAATGATAAAAAGGAAGAACCAAAGAAATTTAAAGTAAAATATAAATCACTTGATGATACTTTAATTGTAAAGGATAAGTAAAAAAACATAGATACTTAAATTTAAGTGTCTATATTTTTTTCTTGTTTTTTATATTATATTATTGTATAATTTAGTTAAGAATTGATAAGAGGTATTATTATGAGGAAAATATTTAACAGTATTGATATAGGAACTGATGAAGTTAAATTAGTTACTGCTGAACTTTATAATGGTAAGTATAATATTTTATGTTCTACTTCAGTTAAAACAAGTGGAGTAAGACAAGGTTTAATTGTAAATTTAGTGGGAATAACTAATTCTATAAAAAAGTGTGTGAGATTAGCAGAAAATAAATTAGGAACTAAAATAGATAAAGTAATCGCGGTTATTCCATCACAAAATATATCTTTTGATATTGTAACAGGAAAATCTAAAGTAACAACAGAAGATGGAACAGTTGATGGAAAAGCAATTTTTAATTCAATAGGAAATGCAATAAAATCTAAAATAACTAATGAAACAGAAATAGTTACAACAAATCCAATTGAATACAAATTAGATAATAAAACAAAAGTTAAAGATGCATTAGGACTTAAAGCTAAAGAAATAAGTTCAAGAGTAGTTATTAGTAGTGTACCTAAAAAAAATGTTTATTCTGTTGTAAATATTTTAGAAAATTTAGGTATTGAAGTAATAGATATATGTTTTTCATCAATTGGAAATTATTATGCAATTAAAACACCTGAATTAGATAGTAAAGTTGTGGCAATGGTTGATATTGGAGAAGAAAAAACAAATGTTGCTATTTTAAATAAGGGAGTTATGATAAAAGAAAGTATTTTACCTTTTGGAGGTAATGTTTTAGATGATGAAATAGCATTTAATTATAAAACAAAAGATGCAGATAGTAGAAAAATAAAAGAAGAATTTGCTGTTGTTAATAGGAAATATGCTGATGTAGATGAAAACTATAAATGTATTAATAGAATTAATCAAGAAGTTATTATTAATCAATATAGATTGGCAGAAAATTTAGAAAAAAAAGCTGTTGAAATGTTAAAAAGTATTAAAAATGAAATAAATAACTTAACAAAAAGAGAAATTGGTTATATAATAATTACAGGTGGTATTACTACGATGCAAGGTTTTAATACAATTGTAGAAGAACTTTTTGTTAGAAATGCTACTGTTATGAATTTAGGAATAATAGGGATAAGAAATAATAAATACGCATGTAGCTATGGCGTAATTAAATATTTTGTAGAAAAATTAGATTTAAGAGAAAAAAAATACACTATGTATGGTGATGAAAAAATAGAAGAAATTATGTCTACAAGAAAGAAAATAGGGGCAACTGGTGTGCTTGGCAAAGTATTTGATAAGATTTTTGATTAGGAGATGATGATATGTTTGATTTAGCTATGATGGATCAATTAGCCAAAATAAAAGTAGTTGGCGTTGGTGGAGGCGGAGGTAATGCCATAAACCGTATGATAGATGCAGGAGTTCGTGGAGTTGAGTTTATTGCAATAAATACAGATGGACAAGCTCTTGCAGTTTCAAAAGCAGAAAAGAAAATTCAGTTAGGACCTGGGCTTGGAGCTGGTGCTAAACCTGAATATGCAAGAGAATTTGCAGTAAAAGAAAAAAAAGAAATAGAAGAAGTATTAAAAGGTGCCGACATGGTATTTATAACATGTGGTATGGGTGGAGGAACTGGTACTGGAGCTGCTCCAGTTGTTGCAGAAATAGCTCAAAATTTAGGAGCTTTAACAGTAGCAATAGTTACTCGTCCATTCTCATTTGAAGGCAAAAGAAGAATGGATAATGCTATTGGTGGTATTGAAGAACTCAAAAAACATGTTGACACAATTATTGTTATACCAAATGATAGGTTAAGAGAAATCATTGATAAATCAACATCAATGTTAGATGCCTTTAAAGAAGTTGATAATGTATTACTTCGTGGAGTACAATCAATTTCAGATTTAATTGCAGTAGTAGGACTTGTAAACCTTGACTTTGCCGATGTTCGTGCAGTTATGGAAAAATCAGGTAGTGCAATTATAGGAATAGGAATTGGTATGGGAGAAGATAGAGCAATGGACGCTGCTAAACAAGCAGTATCATCTCCACTTCTTGAAACATCAATTCATGGAGCAACAGATGCAATTGTAAATATTACTGGTGGTTCTAATCTTACTTTATTTGAAGCAGAGCAAGCAGCAGAAGTTGTAAGAGCAGCATCAAATACTGATATAAATATTATCTTTGGTTCAGTTATTAATGAAAACTTAAATGATGAAGTTATTGTTACAATAATCGCTACAGGTTTTGATAAAAAAGCAAACCAAAAAGTAATGTATGATCAAATGAGTACTACTCGTAGAACTCCAGAAGTAAGTTATGAAGATGATGATGATGATAATGGTTCATCTAGTTTTGAACCAACAGAAATAGATATTCCAAGATTTTTACAAAATAAAAACTTTTAAGCAACGCAAGTTGCTTTTTTTATGTTTTTAATATATAATTTGTTTGTATGTGTGTCCTCGTAGCTCAGCTGGATAGAGCAATTGCCTCCTAAGCAATAGGTCGGAAGTTCAAATCTTCTCGGGGACGCCATTTTATGTAATGAAATGAACTGATTTATGTATGTCAGTTCTTTTATTTTGTTGAAATGGAGGTAGATAGAAAATGCCAATTTTTAAAATAAAAAAAATAGTAATTATACAGTTATGTCAAACTATCATTTAAAAGATAAAGATTTATCATATAAAGCAAAAGGTTTATTATCTTTTATGTTGTCATTACCTGAAGATTAGAATTATTCATTAGCAGGTTTATGTTTTATTAGTAAAGAAACTAGAAAAGGTGGTGTTAGTTGAGAATAAAAAATATTCGTAAAACATTAAACGGTAATGTCAAATATTATAGATTTAAAAATAGCTATACTCAAGAAGAATTAGCCGAAAAATGTGATTTAAGTCCAAGATATTTAAGTAATATAGAAAATTAAAAAGGAAATATACCAATAGATATATTAGAAGTTATTGTATACTACTTGAAAGTAGAACCGTATATTTTTTTGCTTTTTTATATACAAATAAAACAAAAATATGTTATAATTAATTATAAATAGTAGTAGGAGGTAATTGTATGAATAATGAATATGATGATTTTAGTGGTGCAATTGATAACATTCAAATTGATAGAACTAGACCTGAATTTGAATTAAATCAATTAAAATTAGAACATCATCATTGGAGTTCTGGTGAAATAGATGTTGGTATGCCTATAACTACAAGTGTTGAATTAACTTGTAATTACAATTTTGAAAAAGAAAAATTGGAATGGAAAAAGACTATTTCTCATACATATTTAAGTTTAGAAAATGATAAAGAACAAAATACTGATAATTATGATGAGCAAATAGAAAATCCTGATGAAATAATTAAAGAAATAGAAAAAAACGATTTAAGAGAATTAAAAAACAATTATTTTACAGAGGAAAATCCCGAAAGATTTACTCATTGGGAATTAACCTATAATAATTATTTCAAAATTGTAGGAACATATGACCAAAATGTTGTTGAGTTTGATAAGATAAGTGATATTTTGAATTTTAAAAATATTATAGATGAAGAAACAAAGAAAGTTCAAGATAAACTTGGCAATGAAAAAAATGTTGAAGAAATAGAAAATGTTTAATGTCGGAGGTAAAATATGGAGTTAATGGAAATATATAATCAGATTCATAACCCTATTGATGATCCTAGAGTAATTGAAAAGTTAATAAATGCTTATGCAAATCTTTCAAAAGGTTTTGGAGGTTATTATGGGCAATTAACAAAAACCGTTCAAAAGGAACATAATAAAGGGCAATATTATCGTGAAGATGCTGATAGATTTTATGCAATGTTATTTAACAAATGGAAAAATAGCATCGTAGCGATGACCAGAGATGAATTTGTTCAATTGTATAGAAAAGGAAGTTATGGACAAGATTTTATAAAAATGAGAAATTATCTTAAAAATGTTCCTGATGTTTCTACAATGAAAGAAGCAGATGAAATTTTTTATGGTAATAAGGGAGATAAAGAATTAGAATCTGCACTAGATAAATATAGTTGGAAGTCTTTTGGAGGTGAAAGCGGATGGATTCATGTTTGTTCGAGATATCTTACTGCAAAAAAAGACCAATATCCAAATGTAGAACATAGACTATATTTAGATACTGAATCTCTAGATACATATAAGATGATTACATATTTAGTTGAAAAATGTGATGAGCATCATTTACCATATTATTTTAAATTTGATCAATATGCTAATAGAGATGATACGATTGTTATTTATTCATCTACTGAAAATTTAACTAAATATGTAGAAATTTTGCAAGAAATAAAAAAAGAACATCCTGATTTAGTTTCACGAGCAAAAGAGCCACCTGTTCTTACAGGTCAAATAGATGGTTGGATTGGATATGGTTCAGAGCCAAGCAAAACACCTGATGGAAAAAGACAATCTTTTAATGAAGTTAGAGCAAAAACTCTAGAGTATTCAATAGGAACTGTTACAAAGCAATGGATAATGAGCCATAGGAATCAAGAAATTACATATCAAGATCAAAAGTTATCTTTTCAAGATTATGTTGCAATGAAATCTGCTGAAAAATTAGTAGCTGATTTAGAAAAAAGATTCTTGTATTATGAAGAAAAAGATAAAAAAGTGGCACAAAGGAATGGTAAAACTTATAATCAATTAACTGTGATTGATAGATTAGGTTATGCATTACAAGATGTAAGGTCTTCCCAATTTAAACAAAGTGTATATAGAATTTTAAAAGACCATATGGGAACTTTATTGCCTAGAATATGTAATGGTAGTTATAAAGATATGGATACAATTAATATGAATGTTAGAAACGGAAAGAAAATAACATTTAGTGGAGATGATTTAGAAACAATTATTCAAAGATTATCAGTTAATATTGCAAAAAATGATCCAAATTTTATTCCTACTGTTCAAGCTACAATAAAAAAAGAAGCAAGTCAATATGGTATTGATAGTGAAAAATTCTGTTTTGATACAAAAACAAGAGAAAAAATGAGAACTATAACTGCTCAAAAAGAGGCGCAAAGACAACAACAAGTGCAACAACAACCTCCTGTTAGTAATACACCACAGCAAACAGTTTTAACAAATGGTGCTGCTGATCCTAATAAATATTTAGGGGCATCAGGAGAAAACTATGAAGTAATGAAAAACAAAATTAAAAGTTTAGGAAGTATGAAAGAAATTCTTAAAAATCACGATTTAGTAAAATCAATAATTGCTTATAATGGTGATAGACATTTCTTTACTGCATTTATTGATTTAGTCAATGAAGGACTTGCTAAACATGAAATATGGGATGATGATTTAGAAGTATTTACTTCAGGAGAAGTTGCTGATGCTATTGTTAATATAGACCAAACTGCTAGACAATATGGTAATAGACAAGCATATCCAAACGAAACATTGGATAAACTTAATTATTTAGCATTGATTACTGATAGTAAGGCATATGCTGCAAGTTTCACTCATCCTGAAATATTACAAGCAATGGCAGGAAATGGTAATCGTGAATTAAGAGAATGGTCACAAAGTTCTCATGTTCCTCCTGTTGGTGGATTTGCTGCTGTTGTATATGAAATGATAGAAAAAGGTAATATTGAAGAAGCAAAAGAATTTATAGATAGAATTGGATATCATTCAAAAAAATATTCACAAGCACATAAAATGCAACCAACAGAAGAAATAAAACAAGAAAATATACAAGAAGAAGTAATGAAACAAACCGTAAATGTAGAAGATACTAAAAGTGTTGATTTAAGTTCATTAGATGTTCAAACATTACCACAAATGATAAATCCTGCACTAATGGAAAGAAAAATGAAATTGCCAAATGGTGCAGAAATACCTGCAAAACAATATATTCAAGAAGTTGTTTATCCACAATTACCTAAAAATGGTGTTGTTATATTAGATAACGGTGCGGTTTTGCCTGTTAAACAGTTTATTGAAGAAGGTGTTATGTTTGAATGCCAAGAAAAATATAATGGTGATTTCCCTAAATATATGGCAGAAAGAACAAGAAGCAATTTAGGTGTTGTTACAGTTGGTAATGGCGATGAAAGATATGATTTAAATCCTGTAGAGATAACTGAATATATTAACCCTGCTTTACTTGATAAAAAAGTAAAATTACCTAATGGTGTTGAAATATCAGCAAGACAATATATTCAAGAAGTATATGCACCTCATATACCTGCAAATGGTATGGTAACTTTAAGTAATGGTGCAGAAATACCTGTTAAACAATATATAGAAGAAGTGTTATTATGGGAAGGACAAGAAAAATATAATGGCGATATTGAACAAATACTTTATAACACTACAAGAAATAATACAGGCATAGTTAATGCTGACCCAAAAAATTTACAAGAAGCACTAATAAAAATGAGAACTCAAACAGAATCAATTGAGCAACAACAAAGTGTTGGGGGACATGGAAGATAAAATAACTTTAATTAGTTATTTTTTCTTTTTCAATAAAAAAACTCGGTTATTTAATTTCCAAGTCTTTTGTTTTGCCACATAAATAATCAATAGATGCTTTATAGTGTTTATCAAATTCAATCAAAGATAATTTGATAGATTAAAACGATATTTTATGTTATAATTAGTTATGTTAGTTGGTGTTTCAAATGCTAGGATAGGAAGTTCAAATCTTCTCGGGGACGCCATTTTTTATTAAAAAATTAGAAAGAAAAATTGTAAAGATTAAGAAAATCTATTGAATAAGATTATTTTAATATGCTACAATTATTTTGGTGATAGAAATGGAATATAAAATAACAATTCACGATGAAAGTGAAACAATTGAATTAGCAGAAAATTTTGAATCAGAAAAGTTTCCAAATATGGTCATTTGTTTAAATGGAGATTTAGGTAGTGGTAAAACCGTATTTGCCAAAGGTTTTGCTAATGCTTTAGGAATAGAAGAACAGGTTACATCCCCAACTTTTAATATTGTAAAAGAATATTATTCAGGAGAACTTCCTTTTTTTCATATGGATGTTTATCGTATTGATGAAGGTGGATTTGATATTAACTTTAGTGAATACTTTGTTAAAAAAGGTGTTTCAATAATTGAATGGGCTTCTTTAATAAAAGAAGAACTTCCTGATGAAAGATTAGAAATAAATATTAAAATAATAGATGAAGAAAAAAGATTATTTATAATTAAGCCAATTGGAAAAATATATGAAGATTTATGTGAGGCAGTATTATGATAAGTCTTTTTTTAGATACTTCATCTAGCAATTTAAATGTTGGTGTTTTAAAGAATAAAGAATTATTAAAAGAAAAACATATTCATTTTGAAAAAGATTTATCTAAATATGCTTTAAATGAAATAAAAGAATTACTTGATAATTTAAATTTAAAACCTAATGATATAGATAATATTTATTGTGTTAATGGTCCAGGTTCTTTTACAGGACTTAGAATTGGAGTAACAATAGCTAAAACATTTGCTTGGGGTTTAAATAAAGATTTATATAAAGTGTCTAGTTTATTTGCCATGGCCAGTAGTATAACTAATAGTGATTATATAATTCCTTTAATTGACGCTAGAAGAAATTATGTTTTTTCAGCAATATACGATAAGTCTTATAATGTTGTTATGGAAGAAAAATATATTTCTAAAGATAAATTACTTAATGAAGTAAATAAATTAAATGGCACAATAACATATGTTGCAACAACTAATATTGATGGATTTGATGTGAAAATTTATGAACCTGATTTAAATAATTTATTTAAGTATTTAAAAGATGATAAAGTTAATATACATACTTTTGTACCTAATTATTTAAAACAAACTGAAGCAGAGGAAAATTTAAATAAATGATAAAAGAAATAGCTAAAGAAAAAGTAATTAATATATTTAATATAGATGAAATAGATAGTCCTTTTAGAAAATATTTTTGTTATGAGGAAGAAGATATTTTAGGTTATTTTTGTATTGATATAATATATGAAAAGATAGAACTTGTTAACATTTTTGTTAAAAATGAATATAGAAATAGAAAAATAGGGTCTTTTATGTTAAAATATTTAATTGATTTTGCAAGAAATAATAATATTTATAATATAACTTTAGAAGTTGATGAAAATAATATTTATGCAATTAAGTTATATGAAAAATGTGGGTTTATAAAAAAAGCAATAAGAAAAAATTACTATAATAATAGTGATGGGATACTTATGGAGTTGATTATATGAAAGATGTTTATATTTTAGGAATAGAATCTAGTTGTGATGAAACTAGTTGTTCGATAGTAAAAAATGGTTGTGAAGAGATAACTACAGTTATTTTAAGTCAAATAGATATTCATACATTATATGGAGGAGTTGTACCTGAAATAGCTAGTAGAAATCATGTTAAAGATATTACTTTTGTAATTGAAAAGTGTTTAAAAGATGCAAATATGACAATGGATGAAATTACTGCTATTGCAGTAACTTATGGACCAGGTTTAATTGGATCATTACTTGTAGGATTAGAAGCTGCTAAAACACTTGCTTATATATATAATAAACCTCTTATTAAAGTACATCATATCGCAGGTCATATTTATGCTAATAATATTGAAAAAGAAATGACTTTTCCATTAATGTGTTTAGTAATAAGTGGGGGACATACTAAACTTGTTTACATGAAAGATCATTATAATTTTTTGGAAGTAGGGGAAACTTTAGATGATGCTGTTGGAGAATGTTATGATAAAGTTGCAAGAGTTATGAATATAGGTTATCCTGGAGGGCCTGTTGTTGATAAACTTGCTCATTTAGGACATCATACATATAGTTTACCAATTCCTAAAAACGATGATAGTTTTGATTTTAGTTTTAGTGGATTAAAAAGTGCTGTTATAAATCTCGTTCATAACGAAGAACAAAGAGGAAATGAAATAAATAAAGAAGATTTAGCATGTTCTTTTCAAGATGCTGTTGTTGAAGAATTATCTTCTAAAACAATTAGAGCAGTAAAAAAATATAAAGTTAATAATTTAATCCTTGCAGGTGGTGTTGCGGCTAATAAAGGAATAAGAGAAAAATTAACAAAACTTTCTTTAGAAAATGATATTAACTTTTCTTATCCAAGTATGAAATATTGTACTGATAATGCTACTATGATAGCAACAGCAGGATATTTCTGTTATAAATTAAAAAATGATGACTGGTATAATTTAATTTTAAATGGTGTATCTAGTGAAAAATTATCTTAAAAAATAATAAAATTTATAAAAAAAAGAAATAATCATCTATTTTTGTAATAAAATATACTAAAAAAGGAAAAAAATTAAAGAAATTTTAAAAAAGTTCTTGTCAAAGTTTAATTTTTATAGTATCATTGATATTGCTTGGTGGTTATAGATGGGCTCGTAGCTCAGTTGGTTAGAGCACTACTCTGATAAGGTAGGGGTCGATGGTTCAAGTCCATCCGGGCCCACCATTTATAATTTTTATTATTAAATGCCTCAATAGCTCAGTTGGTTAGAGCACTTGACTGTTAATC